>ENA-OPSY01001530-OPSY01001530.1-human-gut-metagenome-genome-assembly--contig:-NODE-1530-length-13073-cov-26.283530_pt1 | contig 13073 bp, 13 predicted proteins | sample MGYA00241464_ERZ501920 | MGnify/ENA primary metagenome ERZ501920 (study PRJEB25962, sample SAMEA2042396) | human gut metagenome | biome: human gut; feature: human-associated habitat; material: faeces...
TATTGATTAAATTACTGAATAACAGTAGATAACGATGTTTTTAAAGGGCGACTAAATAAGTTTGGTCTTGAGTTTTTGAAGTTTGCGAGGAAGAACAATCTTAAAATAGTGAGGGATATTTCAAACAACACCCTTGTGATAACAATAAAATGATACGGATGATGAAAATGCGTTTGTTTTTGGTCGTTTGTGCCATGTTGTGTGCATGTTATTCTGTTTATGCGCACAAAACTGTAATTCCTGTATCTGTTGTTGTGCGTCAGGGGCAAACTGTATTTGGCGATAATGCGTTAAGTCTCTTAAAGTCAAAGATGAAGACAGCAATGTCGGCAAATGGCATAATTTCTGATGGGTACAGCGGTATTGTAGTATGTCCGTCAGTTGATGTAACAGGGAAAAACGTCATAGAAGGTGGAATGCGTAATATTATAGTTTATGATTTCCAACTGACATTGACAATGTTTCATGTCATTTCTGGAGTAGAATTCGGTTCTGTGGCCGTATCGCTACGTGGCGAAGGGTATTCTGAGAAGGAAGCTTGTATTTCCGCTTTAATGAAAATCAATACGTCAGATAAGCGTTTGTCTGATTTTCTTGTTATGGGTTGTAAACGGGTTGAGGATTATTATAACGATAATACATCATTGTTGATAACAATGGCACAGACAAAATCTAGGATGAAACAATATGAGGAAGCCATTGCCTTGTTGTTATCTTATCCTGCTTCATTGCCAGGTTATGACCGTATCGCAAAAGAAATGACCGTAATTTATGCAAAATGGCAGTCTGATATATGTGAACAGCTTATACAGAAGGCGCGTAATGCCTATGCAAAGGGAGATTATGAGTTAGCTGTGGAATTTTTGAATAATGTAGATATGAAAAGTAGCTGTGCTGAAGAAGCAAGAAAAATATCTTCTGATATCAAGAATTCCGTTGACAAAGAGCGTGCCGAGAACATGAGGCTTTATAATAAAATGATAGATACTGCTGCCGACATAGAAAAGCAAAAAATGAAGTCATTAGAGAATGTTGCCAAAGCCTATTACCAGAATCAAAGAAATTATGTGTATTTGATCTGATAGGAATGTGGTAATATTTTGGTCAATAAAAAGCTAATGCGCAAATGGATATATTGCCATACATCATTTTTTATGGTTCTGTCCATTTGCGCATAAGTTTTTTTGTTTGCTTTCCATTCTGAATTTTAATTCAGTCTGCATTTTATTAAATAATTTACAACCAACAATCCTCTTAAACCTTTCGTAACCTGCAGCAATCTGCAAACGCGAAATTGGTTGTTGTATCTTTGCAATGTCGAAAGGAACAAGGCGGCACGGACATTAAAGCCACAGCCGGCAGGCGGAAATGAACGTAGCGGCAGTTCTGGAAGGCATGAGAGATAATAAACAAATAATGTATAACAACCAAAAAGAAAGGAAAGAAACATGATTAGGTATAAACTTTATCAGAACCGCAATTCAAACAGTAACACAAACGGTAAATGGTATGCACGCGCGGTGTGCGAGGAAACTTACGATACAGAGAAGCTGGCGGCTCACATGTCATCACACAGTTCGCCGTTCTCGGCCGGTGTTATCCACGGAGTGCTGAAAGACATGATAGCATGTATCAAGGAACTTGTGATGGACGGCAAGAACGTTAAGTTGGACGACTTGGCCATATTCTCGGCAGGTCTGAGAACATTGCCGGCCAACAGTCCCGAAGAGTTCACCGCATCAGCCAACATCGACAGCGTCCGCCTGAGAGCGCGCTCAACAGGAGTGTTCCGCTCATCAGTGCTGACACGCGAGGCAAAGACCAAGCAGTTCTCACAATATACGGTAGGCGAGAGCAGCGAAGTAGAGATGCCGTAATGCAGTAGAGTGAAGCTGCCATAAACATTAAGAAGCTTACTTTCATTGTGTTAACCCAAATCTGGAGTTATGATTCTGCCTGTATTTCTGCCTTGTATTGAACAGACTTTCGTTTGATTTTTCGCAGGCACTTTTATAATTCATAATTAACAATTAGCTGGCGCTGAACTTCGTTTGCGCTTAGCACCTTGCGCCAAAAGAAACAAAAAGACGGATGGAAGCAGAAATACATAAAATAGACAAAGCTATATGCGGTCTGATGATGATTTGGGTTTTATAACGTTGACGGGCATTGGTCATGCAGATTTAAGCAGGCCGATGTCTGTCAACTTTGTTAATAAAACGGAAGCATGTCGTGAAGTATATCTTATGACAGTCAGACATTTATCTCCTGCCTTGGCAGCCCAGGGCAGTTTGTGCGCCTGAATTTTTTATCGGTGCATTGATGTTGTTTACATCTATTTTTTATAAATTTGCCAATTGAAACACAGACAATTTTTATGATAAAGTTTAAGGATATAACAGAAGACGACAAGGAACTGATACAGAGTTTTACGCTTTGGGGCGAAAGACAAAACTGCGACCTGTCGTTCTCGAACCTGATAAGCTGGCGCTTTCTTTACAACACACAGTTTGCGATAGTGGACGACTATCTCGTGTTCCGATTCTATATGGGCCATCATCTGGCTTACATGATGCCTGTGCCGCGGCCGAAGCGGCAAGAAGACGGTACGTTTAAGGTGGAACCGTGTGACGAATGTTCGGTTAGCGTGATACGTGCCATACGCGACGACTCGATAGCCATGGGGCATCCGTTTCTGATGCTTGGCGTATGCAACTATATGCGCGACATCATTGAGGAGCATTTTCCCGACACGTTCGACATAAAGCCTGACCGCGACTTCAGCGACTATATCTACACTCGCGACAAGCTGATAAACCTTTCGGGAAAGAAACTGCAGAGCAAGCGCAACCACATAAACAAGTTTAAGAACCTTTATCCTGACTACAGATACCGCGAGCTTACGCCGGAACTTATTCCGCAATGCCTCGAACTGGAACGGCAGTGGCGCCGCACATCTAAAGACGACAACGGAGAAGTGCCCGATGAAGATTTGTCAGAGGAACTGCGCTCAATGACGCGTGCGTTTAACCGATGGGATAGGCTGGGACTTGTTGGCGGAACAATATTTGTAGGCGACAAGCTTGTGGCCTTCACCTTCGGCTGCCCGATAAACCAGTGTACGTTTGACGTGTGCGTTGAGAAGGCCGACGTAAACTATGAAGGAGCGTTCACGATAATAAATCAGGAGTTTGTGAAGCATCTGCCCGAGCAGTATTATTACATCAACCGTGAGGAAGATATGGGCGACGAAGGACTGCGGCGCGCCAAACTGTCGTATAAGCCCGACATACTGCTTGAGAAGAACGTGATAATGGAGAAACATCCGCTGGCTGCCTTTGAAGATCAGGACCGCATAAAGGAAGAAACGCGCGAGATATGGAAACAGGTGTTCAACGATCCCGACAAGTTTATCGACCTTTACTTCTCGCGTGTCTACCGCAGCGAGTATAACGTGTGCTGCCAGATAGACGGAAAGGTGGTGGCTGCGCTGCAGACATTGCCTTACACCATGCTTTATGACGGACGCGAGGTGAAGACTGTATATGTAAGCGGAGTTAGCACACGGCCGGAATACCGCCGTCAGGACATAGGCAACAACCTTATGCGGCAGGCACATTTCCGCGTATATTACAGGGAAATAGTGTTTGCTTCTCTTATTCCTGCCGAAGACTGGCTATATGAATGGTATGAGAAGTGCGGATATGCCCGCGTGATGACATGCACGCCTCCGCCGGCAGATGCCATGGCTACGTCGTTTGAAGAGTTCGACCGCATTCAGCGCGCAAAGCGTTGTGTGCTTCTGCATGATGAAGATGGCTATGAGGTTATACGCGAAGACATACGCCTGGCAGGTGATGAATATCGTCCGCAGGCCAAGAACATTCAGGCCATGTTGCGCGTGATAAACGCCAAGAAAGCTCTGGAACTGTATGCCGAACTGAATCCTGACAAAGATATGGTGCTGAGGGTTGAAGGCGATGCCGACATTCCGATGAATAATGCCTACTATGTAATAAAGAACGGAAAGGTGCGCCAGACGGATGAGCCTTACGCAGATGCCTTGAAGCTGACAATAAACGGCCTGGCAGAATTTCTGTTTGATGGCGTAGGGGCAGAAATGAACCTGATGCTGAATTAAGTTAAACCCCAATCAGTCATTAGACCGCATATAGCTTTATCTATTTCGTGCATTCATGCTTTCAGTCCGTATTTTTGTTTCTATTGGCGTCTTTTTGTTTGCTTTTTCTTGACATAGCCCGCTATGCCTGCGAAAAATCTAACGAAAATCCGCTCAATATAAAGTAAAAATCCCGGCCGAATACTAATGCCAGATTTGGGTTGAAAGTGAAAAGATAAAAGTGAAAAATCCATTAGCTATCTTGCTTTAATACAATGGCTAATGTATTCTTCACTTTTCACTTTTATCTTTTCACTTCTTAGAGTTTCGTCTTCAGCTCGTAAAGTTTTGTAGAGTTGCTGCCTTTGATGAGTATGCAGAAGCCTTCTGGCTTGTTCTCGTCAATGGCTTGCTTAACCTCTTCAACGTTGTTGAACTTGCGGAATGTACAGTCAGTAGATTTAAACTCATCGCCAACGAGCCACACCTGCTCGATATCTAAGGCTTTCAGCATGTCTGCAACCTTTTGATGTTCCTCGTCGCTCACTTCGCCAAGTTCCTTCATTGCGCCTATTATGGCCATCTTGTGGTCGGCCTTAATCTCTTTGAAGTTCTTCAGTGCGGCCTCCATGCTTGTAGGGTTGGCGTTGTATGCGTCGATAATCAGTTTGTTGTTTGCCGTAACCTCCAGTTCCGAGCGGTTGTTGGTAGGCACGTAGTTGGCAAGCGCATGGCATAGCTGCTCTTCCGTAACGTCGAAATAAAGACCGATGCATGCCGCGGCGAGCATGTTGTATATGTTGTAGCTGCCAATCATGTGTGTCCTTACTTCGTTCCACTGGGCTTTGCCGTGGCGCCATCTGAAGTTGAGGAACGGGTCGCATGACAGAAACTCTCCGCATACGCTAAGTCCTTCGCTGTCCATGGTGCCGTATTTTATAAGGCTCAGTCCGCTTGAAATCTTCAGCAGATGTTCGTTGTCGTTGTGTATAAACACTTTGCCGTTGTGCTCGCGCAGATAGTCGTAGAGCTCGCCCTTGGTGCGTATCACACCTTCAAACGAGCCGAAACCTTTAAGGTGAGCCTTGCCCACGTTGGTTATTATGCCGTAGTCAGGCTCGACGATGTTGACCAAAGTCTTGATTTCGCCCGGATGGTTGGCTCCCATCTCTATCACTGCAATATCGTTTTCGGCCGTCAGGCGCAGCAGCGTCTTAGGCACGCCGATGTGGTTGTTGAAGTTGCCCTGAGTGTAGAGCACGTTATATTTTTCGGCCAATACGGTTGCCACGAGTTCCTTTGTCGTGGTCTTGCCGTTGGTGCCGGTTATTCCAATGATTTTAGTTCCAAGTTTGCGGCGGTGATAGTTGGCCAGCTGTTGCAGCGTGGTCAGACAGTCTTCGGTAAGGATATACCTGCTGTCGCCTTCAACGGCAAACTCTTCTTCGTCGATAACGGCATACGAACAGCCCTGTTCGAGAGCCTTGGCTGCAAAGGCGTTGCCGTTGAACGATTCGCCTTTCAGCGCAAAGAAAATAGAACCTTTGGGGCAGTCGCGGCTGTCGGTGGTAACCTGCGGATGCTCGGTGAAGATTCTGTATAATTCTGATATGTCCATGTGTGATAGTTTTATTGGGTGCAAAAGTACATCAAAAAATCGTACCATGACAATTTTGCGGCCAAATAATAATCTGTTCTGCACATATTTTCTTACCTTTGTGATTCTGTTGATACAGAAAAAATTATTGATGAAACAAAAGATATATTGTTATAAATGCTAATCTGAAACTTTTTGAATAAAATGAAATACGTAAACGAAACGGTGCGCCGCCAGGACCGCCTGCTCAGCGAAGAGCGTGCCTTGCAGCTTATTAGAGACAGCGAATATGGAGTGTTGTCCATGGTCGATGCTGACGGTGGAGCCTATGGCCTGCCGCTGAATTATGTTTGGGACGGCGAACACAGTCTTTATATACATTGTGCTCCTGAAGGAAAGAAACTCAGGGCCTTGGCGCACAATCAGGATGCGTCGTTCTGCATAGTTGGCCATACTAATCTGTTGCCGTCTCGCTTCACTACCGAATATGAAAGCGTGGTTATGAAGTGTAATGCCGTAATTGTGCTTGATGATGAAGAAAAGAGGCACGCACTGCAACTGCTGATAGACAAACTGGCCCCTGAATATAAAGAAGCCGGAATTAAGGCCGCTGAAAAATCGTTTCATCGTGTAGGCATAATACGTCTTGACATAATTGAGTTCAGTGGCAAGTGTAAGGCTGTTCCGTAGGCTCATTGAGGTTTAAGCCCAAATCAGGCGGCTTGGATATAAATATATTTTCCGACTTGTTTTTATTCTTTATAAAAAACGTCAAAAATATAAAGAGTCTCGATATTTATGAGTATTTTTGCCATCTGTTGAGATTAATTTTATTCTTTAATTTATATTGTGAAAAGCTTTATTCCATATATATTGAACGTTAACGGGCAACTGATTGATTTGTCTGAGCCTTGTGTTATGGGCATTCTCAATGCCACTCCCGATTCTTCTTACGCCGGCAGTCGCAAGCAGACTGAAGCTGAGATTGCTGCAAGGGCCAACCAGATAATGGCCGAAGGCGGCAAGATTATCGACGTAGGGGCTTTCTCTACGCGCCCCGGTGCGGCTCATGTTACTGAGGAAGAAGAAATGGAACGCATGCGCATGGCATTGAAAGCCGTAAGAAGCGTGCAGCCCGATGCCCCCGTTTCTGTAGACACGTTCAGACCCGAAGTGGCCCGTATGGCCGTTGAAGAGTTTGGGGCTGGCATAATAAATGATGTATCTGAAGGCAACGTCAACGGTGCTTTCGGCGGAAGCGAGGCTTATACGGCAGGCGATGAGGTCGGCGAAGGCGGATGTGATTGTCCCGAGATGTTCAGGATGGTGGCCCGTCTTGGCGTGCCTTACATACTCATGTCGGTCAAGCCCGACATAATGAGCATGATGAAGGCCTTTGCTCATGAAGTGCAGACGCTCCATTCTCTTGGTGTTAAGGATGTGATTCTCGACCCTGGCTTCGGCTTCGGCAAGACGCTTGAGCAGAACTATGAACTGCTTGCCTCTTTGGGAAAGTTGCGCGAGTTTAATCTTCCGCTGCTTGTCGGCGTGTCGCGCAAGTCGATGATTGCGCGCCTGCTCGGCACTGATGCTGATCATTCGCTCAACGGCACATCGGTTGTCAACACCATTGCCATGATTAATTCGGGTGCGTCAATTCTGAGAGTACACGACGTAAAGCCGTGTGTTGAGGCTGTTACTATTGTAAAAGAAGTATTTAAGTATGTTTGAATTTGGCATAAAAGATTTTGTCGATATATTTTGCGTGGCCCTGATGCTGTATTATATTTACAGACTGATGAAGGAGTCGCGCTCGCTCAACGTGTTTATCGGCATCATGGTGTTCATCGTTGTCTGGCTGTTCGTGAGTCAGATCCTTGAGATGCGCCTGCTCGGAAGCATTATGGACAAGCTGGTAAGCGTGGGTGTCATTGCCATAATAATATTGTTTCAGGAAGAAATACGCAAGTTCTTGTATAATCTTGGTGCACACCGCCGCGTGAACGGAATAATAAGGCTCTTTGTTTCGGGCGATAATAAGGACAAGGTTGACATGGAGTCGATAATGCCTGTCGTGATGGCCTGCATGAACATGGGCAAGGCGCGCATCGGAGCGCTCATTGTCATCGAGCGCATATCGTCGCTCGACGATATCGTTGAAACTGGCGACATCATCGACGCAAACATAAACCAGCGACTTATAGAGAACATCTTCTTCAAGAATTCGCCTTTGCACGACGGTGCGATGGTCATATCAAAGAAGCGTATCAGGGCTGCGGGATGTATCCTTCCTGTGAGCCACAGCATAGATATCCCGAAGGAACTCGGACTGCGCCACCGTGCTGCAATGGGCATATCGCAGGACAGCGATGCCATAGCCATTGTCGTGTCAGAAGAAACCGGGCGCATTTCTGTGGCCATAAAGGGACAGTTCCACCTGCGTTTGTCGGCCGAACAGCTTGAGAGCATACTTACACGTGAACTTGACTTCTGATGCATGACGTCATGGCTTGTGCCTTTACGGCATCCATGCCATGACGTCATGATTCATTTAACTCCAGCCGTAATCTGTATTCAGCAGGCTGTAGTTTTATGTTGATTGTGTTTCCGCTTTTGTTTTCTTGGCCATAGAGGGCTGTTAATGGAAAGGCAAACAATACTACAATAGAAAACAAGAAGACGGCAGAATACACCGATATGCTTATATAACATTTAGAACATATCTTGCCTGCTGTTTTTGCTTTGTTTTATTTTATTCCTTTTATCTTTTTGATGCCGACAGTTTCCTTAGTGTTTCACATTGAAACAGATTTCATTCCCATATATTCTTCCTGTTCTTTTTTGTTTCTTTTCTGATGACAAATTGCTTTTATTTTTGATAATATGTATTACAAAAAGTATAAAATACTGTTTGTTTAGTTAATAAAAGTAATTTTTATCTTGAAAATAATTAAAAAATGAAATTGTAACGCTTTTTTAATGCCTCGTATTTTTGTTTCTGAAAATAAAGAACTATATTTGTGAAGTCTCAATTTATAGTTTGTTATCATGATAGATTTTAAAAATTTCTCAGCTATTCAGACTTGTCTCGACGAGTATATGTCGCTTGCAGGCAAGAATGAAATTAACGACATGGAAGCCAACCGTGAGTTGGCCCGTGCCGGTTTGTTAGACGATTCTCTTCCAAATCCTGGCAAGCCATTAAGACTGCTGCTCGCCGGTTTGAGAGATGCTAATCTTTTGCCTCAGAATATTAGGCAGATATACGGAACATGGGTTATCCGGCTGTCTACGACGATAGCCAAATGTCCGCTTGTCAACCAGTTTCAGTATTGCTGAAAGTCAGCAGCTGAAGGCTTGCCGAAAAGATTAAATAACTGATTTTCAATGCACCTCATGGCATGTAAAAAGGCTGTGGAGTGTATTGAATTTATATGTGCCTTATGCCTGTTTCGGTTTAACGGTTGTTTACTTTACACGCTTATTGGCGTTAAATAATGCTAATGACATTCAACTTTAGCGCAACTTATCCGTCTTATACGTAAATTTGCAACAAATTATAACCTAAAAATAAACGAAAATTTATGATGAAGAAGAATTTATTGATTGTATCATTGGTTGCAGGATGCTTCATGGTGAGCAGCTGCGTAAGTAAAAAGGACTTGGAAAACTGCCAGCTTGAGAACAAGGAACTGACAAATAAATATCAGGAAACACAAGGCAAACTCTCTGACGCTAACTCTGAACTTGCAGCAAGCAAGGTGCGCGTTACAAGTCTTGAGGAGCAGCTTGCTCAGACTAAGAGCGCATACGAGGCACTGCAGAGCTCGCTCGACAAGAGCCTTACTGCAAGCAACCAGACAACTGTGAACATCTCTAAGCTGGTTGACCAGATCAACGAGTCAAACCAGTACATCCGTCACCTCGTTGAGGTTAAGAGCAAGAGCGACTCTCTGAACCTTATCCTCACAAACAACCTTACACGCTCGCTCAGCAAGGAAGAGCTGAAAGAGGTTGACGTTCAGGTGCTCAAGGGTGTTGTTTACATCTCTCTTGCCGACAACATGCTCTACAAGAGCGGAAGCTACGAGATCAACGACCGTGCTGCCGAGACTCTGAGCAAGATTGCAAAGATCATCAAGGACTATAAGGACTATGATGTGCTCATCGAGGGTAACACCGACAACGTGCCTGTAAACACATCTTCAGCTGCGATGAAGAACATCCGCAACAACTGGGATTTGTCTTGTCTCCGTGCATCAAGCGTTGTTCAGGCTCTTATCAATCAGTATGGCGTAGAACCGAAGCGTCTAACTGCTGGTGGACGTGGCGAGTTCAACCCTGTTACATCTAACGATACTGAGGTTGGCAAGCAGCGCAACCGCCGCACTCAGATTATCATCACTCCGAAACTCGACCAGTTCATGGACCTTATCGACAAGGCTCCCGAGAGTGCTGAATAATCAGAACATTAGAACTTAGATAATATAATCATAAGGTCGGACATACGGCAGGCGCCGTTTGTCCGGCCTTTTTCTTTTTTTTATATTCTTCTCATAAATGCCCTAGGCTTTCTGCCTTTTGACTTTTTCCTATAGTATGTGTTTTTGCTTTTGGGGGATTGCTGTGCAGTATGCCTACGTGTCTCTGCATCATCTCAATATGTTTTCATGTTATTTTTGTGCTCTTGCTGCCGTTTTCGTGTTAAGTTTCTCATTTCTTTCCTTGTCGTTTATTGCTTGCGTTGGAGTATGTGGTGCGGATGTTGCTGAAAACTCATTGGTTTTCATTCAAAAAAGCGGCCGTTTTTGCTTCAAAAGTGGCCCGTTTTCGGGGTGAAAACAATAGGTTAATGATTTAAAACTTATTCATGCGGTTTTACTTTCACTATTTGCGCTTTTGGCGTTTAGTTTTGCCTGGTTGAAATAAAACAGGAGCAGTTTCCTTACACTTTTTCGTGCCTTTCTTTTTGATGCTTTGTCTTGTCCTTGTCGTTGTGCTTTTCGGACTTCTGTTCAGATGTCCGTTATTGTTCTTCCGGCCTGCGCACGCGTAGACAAAAGCGACTGTCAACGCTGCGCAGGCCGGAAGCCTTTTTCTTCAGTATTATCTGTTCATCACCTTCCAGGTCTTTCCGTCCTGTACGATAATCATTATTCCTTTATAGTCTTTTGGCGAAGCTATTCTCTGTCCGTCAGCGGTGTATGCCTTGTATGGCTTTTGCATGTCCGGCGTGCAGTCTGCCGTTGTGCCGTCTATTCCCGTTGTCGTCCTTTTGCCTGTTATCGTCATTCTTTTTATTTCCCATGTTCCGGCCTCCGAGTCGTTGCTCTTGTAGTGGAACACTATGCTGATTTTCTTTCCGGCATAGCTGTTTAGTGATATCTCGCCTGAGTCGATAAACGTCCAGTTGTTGCCTGCCGGCCATGTTATTCCGTCAAGTGCGGTTGTCGTTCCGTCGCATATTACTTCTACGCTGAATGTGCTTTCGGGCGACTTGCAGAAGTTTATTGCATGGTTAAATGTCAGTGTTGCCTCGCTGAATCCTGTAAGGTCTATTTCAGGAGAAGTCAGCGTTGCTTCTGCCGCGTATGCCCTGTTGTTGGCATATCCGGTGCCTTTCCATCCATATTTCGTGTCTCTTGTCCACACCTCAAATCCGCTGTATGGCTCGCTTATGTTCTTTGCCGTGAAGCTGCCGGTTTCTGATGTGAATGTTGCCTGATATATTGTTTCTTCCGTAGGAACGTCCGGATTGTCTGTATAGTCAGATGTCGTTACGGTGTTTTCCGGGTCGAAGGCATAGTCTATGCTGTCGCCCCATATATATTCCATGAGGTTTGGAAAGTCTACAAACGGATTGCGGTTGCCCTGAATCTTGTACACTTCGTTGTTGCGCTCCACTTCAGTCTGGTCAACGCCGTCGGTCTTGGCCCACTCTATATATAAGGTGTATGCCCATTCGCGCAGGGTGGGGTAGTCTCCTTGCTGAAGTATCTGCAGGGCCTGCGTGCCCGACCATGTAAAGTCCTGGTATGCCGTAGCCATATACATATATCCTCGCGCAAAGTCGCCTTTCCATTTGTCTGCCGGCTCCCACAGCTTATATCCGTTGCTGCCCGTGCCCACCTTGGTGCATCCGTTGTCGGTGCTGGCGTTGTTAACCTTTCCCATCGGGTAGTTCGATTTTGCCGAGTTTATCTTCTGTTCCGACGGCATCAGGTTATACAGGTCTTTGTATGCCTGGTTTTCGCTTCCGCCCCACCAGCTTTTCGGGACAGAGTGCTCTATGTTCATGCCGCTTACAGCCTGACCTTTGTTGCCGAAGTATCTTTTGTCGTTGCTGTAGCGGTCAACCACCTGTCCGTCGGCCAGGCGGTCTGTCGTGTAGAAGCCTTCCCATGTGCGTCCTGAGCCTGAGCCGTATTTTAGCACGGTGGCATTCTTTATTATGTTATGCACTGCCGTTTTCAGTTCGGCTCCCTTCTTGCCTTTCAGCGAACTGTAATAGTTTTGTGGAATCTGTGCTATTGCGGCTGTTGCCGTCAGCATGGCCGTTGTTATGGCCGCGATAAAAAATTTTCTCATGTCTTTCTTAGCAGGTTTTTAAATTTAGACAAATCTTCTGTTTGTAAATACTTGTATTATGAATTTTGCAAATGTATCGAAATATTTTTTAATCATACAACCTTTTCCTCTATTTTTATTCATTATTCTAAATCTGTCGTCTTGTATTCGCCCGTGTTTCCGTTTGCTTTTTCGCCATCATGTGTAAGGCTATGTCAACGAAAAGCAGACGGCTATACTCTCAAGATAAAATAATAAGGCGCCTGAGAGCGTCTGTCCGGTTGCGGAATTTAACGCGTCTGCATCCTAATGGCAGATTGGCTGCATCATACACTTTTATATTATTTTCATGATTCCTCCTTTTTCGTGGCAATGCTCTTAATGGTTTTTATTCCTGTCCTCTTGGAGAAGTTTGTCTTTCATGCCTTTTTCTCAGTCAGAATGGGATTTTAAATCATATATACAATATTTTACTTTTGTCCTGTCCGATTTTTTGTTTGAATGTGTTGTTTGCGTTTTCGCTTTTTGCCAATCTTCATGCTTCCTGATTTCAGTTTTGCCTTTAAATTCTGCCATCGGCCTTTGATATTTGCCATTTGCGTATAATTTTCATCCATCTTTACCGGTTTTATTTCCCGTTCCTGTGTCATAAGTCTGCCTATTTCTTTTGTAAAATATAATAATGTGAATGACGTAAGAATCACACTTAATATGTAAACGACTGTTAAAATGTATCTAAAATTAAAACTTTTTTCAGAAAACATTTGGCGGTTTGGCTAAAACCCCGTA
>ENA-OPSY01001534-OPSY01001534.1-human-gut-metagenome-genome-assembly--contig:-NODE-1534-length-13032-cov-2.514063_pt1 | contig 13032 bp, 13 predicted proteins | sample MGYA00241464_ERZ501920 | MGnify/ENA primary metagenome ERZ501920 (study PRJEB25962, sample SAMEA2042396) | human gut metagenome | biome: human gut; feature: human-associated habitat; material: faeces...
GGTTTTTGAAGCGCCGGGCGGCCTGCGCCCTCCCGGTTTGCGGCGGGGTTTGGAGCCCCGCTTGCAACATCCGCCATGCCCGCGGAAAGCGCAGCACGCTGCTTCTGATTGTATAAGAAAAGCCGCAGAGCAATGCTCTGCGGCTTTTTTCGGCACAAAATAAAGAGAAAGAGCCTGTCTGCGCTGCAGACAGGCTCTTTTCAATCCAGATAATTGCCTACCGGACTCCGGTTGTACTGCTTGATGATACGAATGACTACCGAACCATCCTCCTGCTCCGCCTCGTCTACGATCTTATGTCGCGTGCGGTTGCACTCCAGTGCCTGCTTGTAGTACTCGACTTCCTCGCGCACCAGGCGCACCGCAATACTGTGCTCCAAATCCTCCTTCAGCTGGAAATGCAGGGTCTGACAAATGCACGCCGCCTTAATCCGCTTCATGTCCATTCCTCCTGTTTTGTTGATGAAATACGCAAAAAACAATATACACAGTCGTTTTTACATATTTATTATACTGAAAACAGAATTTTTCCGCAAAGACGGTTTTTCACAAAGTTTGTTGTTCCCTGTTTGTGGAACATCGCCATAGGCACGTAGTTTTGTTTGTGCAGAACAGAAAAAAGACGCACAATGTGCGCCCCTACGGAGAGTTACCGGCATGTTTAGCAGCAATGTATCCGACACTGCGTAAAGGTAGAGAAATGGGAGCACGCTGTGCTCCCCTACAGTAGAAAAAATCCTCTGCCGTTCCCCTATTTCGAAGCGGTCGCCGCTCTCTGATCTGCGCCAGACTAAGAAATAAAGGAAACGGGATTCACAAGGGTGGAAACCTCAGTGTCCACCCTTGTGCCCGCCGCCGCAGGTGCGGCGGACCTCCCAGCCGTCCGGACTGCACCCATTCCGAAATCTTCAGCAAATAGATAAAAATAAGTAAAGCCGACAGGCACACCCATCGGCTCAGGAAAAATATCAGCCGTTCTGCTGATCGTTTTTCTGATTCTGCTGGCTCTGATTCTGCTGCTGATTCTGCTGACCCTGCTGGTTCCGGTTCTTGTTCTGCTTGCTCATTTGGCTCACCTCGTTTCGTTTGCAATGCTATTCTGCACCGCAAACGCGAAAAATATACGCACAGGACTTGCAGAATAGCGAAAAACCTGTTAAAATTGTTCTGCGTGTTATACAGTTAATATTTTAGATGATATAAAAGAAAGAAGGACACTCACCATGTCGGGACATTCCAAGTGGAATAACATCGCAAAGCGCAAGGGCGCAAACGATGCAAAAAAAGCAAAGATTTTCACCAAAATCGGCCGTGAAATGGCAATCGCAATCAAGGAAGGCGGCTCCGCTAATCCGGATTTCAATGCTCGCCTGCGCGACTGCATTGCAAAGGCAAAGGCCAACAACATGCCGAACGACAACATCAAGCGCACGCTCGATAAGTACTCCGGCGCAAACGGTCAGGTCGATTATGAGGCAAACAACTATGAAGGCTACGGCGTAGGCGGCGTTGCAGTCGTTGTTGAGACCCTGACGGACAACAAGAACCGCACCGTTGCGGACGTTCGTCACCTGTTCGACAAGTACGGCGCAGGTCTGGGCGCTTCCGGCTGCGTATCCTGGCAGTTCGATAAGAAGGGCGTTATCATTATGGAGAGCGAAGGTCTGGACGAGGACGCTGTTATGATGCAGGCGCTCGACGCAGGCGCTGAGGATTTCCTCGTTGAGGAAGGCGTTTTCGAAATCTACACCGCTCCGGATGATTTCTCCACCGTTCGTGAGGCACTTGAGAAGGAAGGCTACACCTTCGCACAGGCCGAGCTGCAGATGGTTCCGCAGAACTACATCACCCTTGAGAAGGAAGAGGATATGGCGCAGATGCGTAAGCTGCTCGACAACCTCGAGGATAACGACGATGTGCAGGCCGTTTGGCACAACTGGGAGAATGAGGATGATTACGAGGGTTAATGCCCCCGGTCAAAACCGCATAAAAAAGCACCGCATACCGAAGTATGCGGTGCTTTCTTCACTTTCTCACGAACTTCACCGCACTCATTGCAGCCTCGGCGCCATCCGCTACGGCCTTTGCCACCTGCAGCAGACCGCCGGTGCAGTCACCGGCCGCAAACAGGCCGGGCACAGCCGTCGAGCCGTCAGCGTTCACCTTGATGCGCGTGCCGTCCAGCGGCGCGCCCAGCTTGCGGGCAAAATCGCCGCTGCCGGCCGTACCATAGGCGATAAACACGCCGGAAACGCGCAGCGATTCTCCCTCGGCAAACGCCACGCGCGACACCAGTTCATCGCCCTCGATCGCGCTTACCTTGCGTGTTTCCACGCGCAGACCGTCCGGCAAATCCGCCGGAGCCTCGCTGCCATCGGTCAGCAGCGTAACGGACTGCGCCACCGGCAGCAGCACCCGTGCTTCCTCGAGCGCATACTCACCCTGACCGAGCACGGCAACGTCCTTGCCGCGATAGAAAAACGCGTCACAGATGGCGCAGTAGCTGACGCCGCGGCCCTCAAATGCGGCTACGCCCTCAATTTTCGGCACCGCACGCGGCGAACCGGTTGCCAGAATGACCGCATCCGCGTCAAACACGCCGTCCGCAGTCTTAACCGTGAAGCCTTGCGCCGCATACTCAATACCGGTTACCTCGGTCTGCCGCAAAACTGCACCCAGACGTTCGGCCTGCTTCTGTCCGCGCTCGAGCAGCTCTGCCCCGGAAACCGGCTCAATAAAGCCGAAATAATTCTCGATCTTGTCCGTTTTGGCCAGCGCACCGCCGTCCTTATACAGAACGGTTGCCTGCATGCCGGCGCGTACCGCGTAAATCGCAGCACTCAGTCCCGCCGGTCCGCCACCAATGATAACAATGTTGGGCATTCTTTTGTCCTTTCCAAATTGAGAATGGAGAATGGGAAATGACGGATACACGCAATGCGCGTTATTGAGTTAATTCTCAATTATCCATTTTCAATTCCCCATTATTTTGCGGTTTCCTCGTTAAACCACTGCTGATACGCCTTCTGCAGCTTATCGAGCAGCGCAGGATCCTTGCCGCCGAGCGGCTTGCCGTCCAGCTCACATGCGCCGACGCAGTGCGTGCCGGTGGACAGGATCATCACCTCATCTGCATTTTTCAGCTCATCCACAGTAAATGGTGCAATGCGGGTCGGCACACCGAGCTTGTCGCACAGTGTAAGGAAATGCTTGCGCGTAATGCTCGGCAGAATAAGATTATCCGCCGGAGGCGTGCAGAACACGCCATCCTTGAGAATCGCCAGACCGGAATGTGCGCCTTCGGTCACGCGGTCGCCGCGGTGGAATACAACCTCGTCACAGCCCGCCTCAACAGCCTGCTGCATCGCCATGCAGTTCGGGATAAGGTTGAGCGTTTTGATGTTGCAGTGCAGAAAACGCGTGTCCTCGACCGAAATCAGCTTGTACGGATGATCCTGGCGGTCCAGTCCGCACGGCTCGGAAAATGCCATCAGGCTGGCCTTGCCGCCCTTTGGGAACGCGTGCATGCGGTGTGCCACTGCACGGGTGGACTGCCAGTACAGCATATGCGGCGCGTCCGAATCCAGCTGAGACACCAGCTCGTTCAGCGTTTTTGTCAGCTCGTCACGCTGCATCGGCGGCTCAATGCGGAGCAGCTTCAGGCTGTTGTAAAAGCGGTCCAGATGATCCTCAAGCTCGAAGATTTTCTTGTTGTTGACCATCGCCGCATCGTAAACGCCGTCGCCGAAGTAAAAACCGCGGTCGGTGATAGGCGCCTGCACCTCGTCAATGCGGCCGATTTTTCCGTTATAGTATGCAATATCCTTCATGAGAATATTCCTCCTTTGATCAGAATTCCGAGTCAATCTATTCTCAGTATAACGGTTTTCGACAGGGTTTGCAAGTAGGCCGAAAACGCGGTATAATAATTAAGCTGGCCGGTTGCTGACAGGCGTTATCCGATACCGCAACCGCATGTTGCTTGTCCGTAAAAAGATCCTATGATACACTTACCTCACGGAGGTGTTCGATTATGAATACAAAGGATATGTTATATCATCTCAGAACCGAAAGAGGTCTCTCACAGGACGAACTGGCTGCAAAAATTTTTGTCACCCGACAGGCGGTATCCCGCTGGGAAACCGGTGAAACCACGCCGAATGTCGAAACGCTCAAGCTGCTTTCCGCGTTCTTTAACGTGTCGATCAATACGCTTCTTGGCTCTCCGCGGCAGCTGATCTGCCAATGCTGCGGCATGCCGCTTGAAGATTCCATCACCAGTAAAGAGCCGGACGGCTCCTTTAACGAGGACTACTGCATGTGGTGCTATGCCGACGGAACCTTCAAATACACCACAAAAGAGCAGCTGATCGACTTTTGCGTAACGCATATGGCAACCGAAAGCTGGCCTGCAGAGCAGGTTCGCGCCCATATGGAAGCCATCGTGCCGACCCTCAAGCACTGGAAGAAATAAAGGAGAACGCTATGCCATTCGACTTCAAAAAAGAGTATAGAGAACTCTACATGCCGAAAAGCAAGCCGCAGCTTGTCGAAGTGCCAACAATAAACTACATTGCCGTGCGCGGCACTGGCGACCCGAACGAGGACGGCGGTGCATATCAGCAGGCCATCAGCGTACTGTACGCCGTGGCCTACACGCTGAAAATGAGCTATAAGACCGATTATAAAATTGCAGGCTTCTTTGAATATGTTGTTCCGCCGCTGGAAGGTTTCTGGCGGCAGGATAATGTGGACGGTGTAAATTATTCGGATAAATCCGGTTTTCACTGGATTTCCGTCATTCGTCTGCCGGATTTTGTGACCAAGACGGATTTTGACTGGGCGGTACAGACGGCTGCAAAAAAGAAACAGCTGGATTGCTCCTCAGCCGAGTTTTTGACGATTGAGGAAGGTCTGTGCGTGCAGATCATGCACGTTGGCTCCTATGATGACGAGCCTGCGTCTGTTGCGGTGATGGACGAGTATCTCGCACAGAACGGCTATGCAAACGATCTCACCGCCGAACGGCTGCACCACGAGATTTATCTCTCCGACCCGCGCAAAACCGCGCCAGAGAAACGCAAAACCGTCCTTCGCCACCCGATCAAAAAGGCGTGAAATGACACGAATACTTTTCAGAAAGGTTTGATTTTTTGTCCGGAACACTTCTTCATATCTGCTGTGCGCCCTGCTCCATTGCGTGCATCGACACGCTGCGGCAGGAGGGCATCGAGCCGGTAGGCTTTTGGTACAATCCTAACATTCACCCGATGAAAGAGTACAAAATGCGCAAGAATACGCTCGTTGAGTATGCAAAAAGCATTGATCTCAAGCTGGAGATTGAGAACGAGTACGGCCTGCGCCAGTTCATCGAAGCTGTTTATCCTAACTGGGACAACCGCTGTGCAACCTGCTATGCGCTCCGCTTTGAGGAAACCGCGCGCTACGCCGCCGAGCATGGCTACGACCGTTTTACCTCTACCCTGTTTGTCAGCCCGTACCAGAATCACGAGTTGATGCGTCAGATCTGCGAACAAATGGCCGAAAAATACGGTGTCGAGTATCTGCACCGCGACTTTTCGCCGCGCTTCCGCGAGGGACAGGATAAGGCGCGTGAGCTTGGCCTGTACATGCAGAATTACTGCGGCTGTGTTTTCTCCGAGGAGGACCGCTATCGCAAGCGCAAAAAGAAGAAAAAGCCGGACGACGCGCAGGCGTAAGACGGAAATCGGGGTGTTTCGGCACAATCCGACCGAAATACCCCGCAATAACCGCTTTACAAATGCCCGAAAGACTGGTATACTATATCATGTACTCGCGCCCGTAGCTCAGCTGGATAGAGCGTTGGACTCCGACTCCAAAGGCCATGCGTTCGAATCGCACCGGGCGTACCACTGATAACCGTCTGTTCCGTTGGAATGGGCGGTTTTTTGTTACGGTTTGGGGGTCAGCTTTCATGGAGTAAAATCGAGGCTACTGCGCAGGCTACTATGTGGTAGCCGGAACGATAAAAAAGAGCGGCAATGCCTCGCCTCTTGTCATGGGGTTCACCTCCTTCAAAATCGTTTATATCTTCATTATATCTGACGTTTCGGCAAAAGCTCAGGGGAAAACGCAGATCGCGGCAAAAAGTTTGTCCCAGGGGGCATTTCAGTTCCATATCCTTCTGCCGTGGCGGGGACAGGAACTCCTCCACGTTCCGGCGCACGGCGGCGTAGTCCTGCTCCTCCCGCCGCGCCTTCTGACGCTCGGCGGTCAGCGCCGCCCTCCGTTCTTCATAAGGGTCTGGGATGGTCTCGCCTGTCGGCTCGGTCAGCGCTTCAAAGCGTTTCACGCTTTGAGGTCTCCACCGGAGACCCGCGCCCCAGCAAGCAATTTTGACTGTTCGGGCAAGGGACCTGAACAGCGCAAAATCCGCAAGCAAGTACTCGCTTGCTGTGCTTGCTGACTACTTCGTACCCTCGTATTTCCCCCTCTACCCATACTACAATCCGAGCAGGGTGTTTTGGCCAGTTTCGGAGGACTTTTTCAAAAAAATGTCGCTCCTATCCGTAACTTTTCGCTGCCCACTTCGCCGGACGCCTTGTGTTTCTTCGGATATTCGTATACAATGTATCATGTTAAGTATTATCCATGCGGAGGTGCGGTATGAACGGGATCAAGGGCTATATCTCCATTCGGGAGGCGTCCTACCGTTGGGGCGTATCGGAGCGGCGGGTCAATCAGTATTGCACCGAGGGGCGGATCCCCGGTGCGTCCCGATTGCCCTCGCCTTCGCCACCTTTGAAAACGTCTGCTATCTCATCCAGAACGGCGCGGACCGCTTCTCCTTCATCTTCTTCCGTGGCTTCGGCACGGGCGCGATGCACGTCCTCTGCGGCCTGATCGTGGGCGGTGGCCTTGCATACACGTGGCAGCGGACGTGGCTGAAGGTGGCCGGCACCTGCGGGCTGCTGGGCGCGGCCATCACCCTCCACGCCATCTACAATCTGCTCATCGCCTACGGCGGCGCGGCGCAGTACATCGCCTACGCCCTGCCGGTGCTGCTGGTGGCGGTGGGAAGGTTGTCCGCTTTCCGCTTATCGCGGAGAAAATAACCGAACATTCCCTCCTTGAGAGCTGCTTTTTGGCGGCTCTCAATTTTTTTGAAAAATTTTGCGTTTTGGGTGAGAGTTTTTTCGATTTTTTGTACCTATATAAGTGAAGGGGTTTTTAAGCCGCATTTCAAAGAATCCAGAGAGGAGCTTCCTGTATAATTCAAATATAGGGAATTCCAAGAAAGAAGGTTGAGAAAAAGAAATACCTCAGAGTAAAATAAGATTACTGACTTTGGACGGTTAGTAAAAAATCTTATTAAAACAGTGAGGTATCTATAATGAATTGTAACACACAGAACGCAAAAATTGCATCCATAACTGAAAAAACTTTGATTGTTGGAATTGATGTCGGCAGTGAAACTCATTTTGCCAGGGCATTTGATTGGCGGAACTATGAATATACAAAGAAGCCGCTGGAATTCAGTAATACTGAGGCGGGTTTCATGATGTTCAAGGCATGGGTGGAAGATATCGCAGAAAAGCAAGGTAAAACAGCTGTAATTCCCGGAATGGAGCCGACCGGTCATTACTGGTTTGCACTGGGGAAATTCCTGCAGGACAGCGGGATGAAGCCTGTACATGTGAATCCGCACCATGTCAAGAAGTCGAAAGAGCTGGATGACAACAATCCCAATAAGAATGACCGTAAGGATCCAAAGACGATTGCGGCACTGGTCAATGAAGGACGCTTCTCTTATCCCTACATACCAACCGGTATTTATGCGGAGATCAGGAGCTTATCGAATCTTCGTTTCCAGACGCAGGAAGAGCTAACAAGAATCAAGAATCGAATCGCTAGATGGTTTGCCATTTATTTTCCTGAATATAAAGACGTTTATGGGGATTTAATGGCAGTCAGCGGACGAATGATACTCAAGGAAGCTCCATTGCCGGAGGATATCAGAATACTTGGAGTGAACGGTGTAAACCAGATTTGGAGAAACGCGAAGCTGCGAGGCACTGGAATGAAGAGGGCAAAGATCCTGGTATCAGCTGCAGAGCATAGCGTTGGAAGTAAGGAAGCACCGGAAGCGGCAAGGATTGAACTGAAGAATCTGCTGAATGACATGGATGTATATGTGTCAAGGATGGAGGAACTGCTCCAAACTATAGAGGAAAAACTGAAGACGATTCCATATGTTGATAAACTGATGGAAATCAAAGGAATCGGATTGATTACAGTCAGCGGATTTATTGCAGAAGTAGGTGACATTGGACGTTTTGATAATCCGAAGCAGCTGCAGAAGCTGGCGGGATATGCAATCGTGGCAAATGATTCCGGAAAGCACAATGGAGAGAGCCGGATCAGCTACAGAGGCAGAAAACGGCTGAGATATGTGCTGTATGAAGCTGCGATATCACTGGTGGGGAAGAATGCTGAGTTTAAGGAAATACATGAGTATTATCGAACCCGTAAAGAAAACCCGTTAAAGAAGATGCAGTCAGTAGTAGCAGTGGCATGTAAGATTATTAGGGTATTCTACACAATCCTGACAAAGGGTGTGGATTATGACCCAATGAAACTGATGAGTGATATCAGAAGGCCACAGTTGCAGGCAGCGTAGTAAGCAGAGACAAACAGGTAATGTTCTGTCACAGTTGAATTGAACTTTCAGAAATAGCTGCGGAGAGTTGAATTCAGCTGTGACAGGAAGGCTGAGAAGTATGAAGACCGAGTCGGGAAAACGTCCGCCGTAAGGTGCCGTGAGGTATTGATACTTAAACAGGTCAGTAAGACTTAAAACAAAAAAGAATGAGCCAGTAGTCGGCAGGAATAATCACCATAGGGCATGACCCTGTAGAGGAGCTAAGCTGACACCCTGGTTATGGACAGGCGGGACGAAGGAAGTTAGGACCCGGCAGAAATGCGGGTGATCCTGGTAGACACGGGAGGTTCGCTGCCGTAGATGGGAGGGTATACACAAGGCCATGTAGAACGAAAATGATGACGTTTTATTTTGTGTACCCCAACCCCTCTATTTTCGTACCAGATACAGAGAAATGTCCATCTTCTTGGCTCATTCATCTGAGATATGGAACTAAAAATTCCTTGAAAAATAAGGAAAAAAGACTTGACTATATAGGGAGGTCATTGCTCTTTTTATTGCGAACTCCCATAAAATCAAGGTTTAAACAATAAAAATCAGGTAGTAATTTGACACTACCAGTAAAAAAGAAAGGATAAAAAATGAGAAAAAAGATTCTGAAAGTGTTTTTTGTGATATTGACAGGTATCACGGTGACCCTGACAGGATGTGAATTGTCAGGAAGCAACGAATCCGCGCAAACGGAAAGCGAAAGTGGTAAGGATGCTGTAAAGTTTATTCCAAATCTTACTACGGCTGTTACCAGGAAGCCAACGCCCACAGCTGTGGCAGCAAATCCAGGAGACAGTGTGCAGAATCAACAGTCTGGAAATAACGCAGAAGCGGAAATTTACCAAAGCCAGGGAGATCCCGCAGATCAGGAATCTGCACAGGAAGAAACTTATGATATCCAATATATCACTGGTAATATTCTGTATTCCGATGAAAATACGATAACAGTAGAAGTGGGCGAATCAGGAAATTATTATAATATGGTTTTTAATATAGAAAACGCCGTCCTGAATATAGCTAATGGGAGTGCTGTACGATCCGGACTGAATGTTGACCTGGAGTATTATAGTCAGAATAACGTTAATATAGTAATCATGCTTACGAGTGATGGGGAGGAATATTTACCTTCCAGTACATTAGAGGAAGCGCAGAAAATGACCGACGAATATGTACCTGATGTGAGTGAATCGGAAAACGAAGATTTTGAAGATACCTCTCCCAGTGAATATTAGATTTTCTCGCATTTTCTCGGAAAAGGCACTGCATATGCAGCGCCTTTTTCTCAGGTGCGCTCGTCAGGCGCATGTTCAAAAATCGTTAAACACCTGCAAGCTTTGCAAAAGTATCTCTTCCCGCAATTCCATCCGCAGTTAATCTCTTAGAAGTCTGGAATTTTTTCACACCTTGCTTTGTGGCGGCTCCAAAGGCATTATCAATCCCGTTATTCAGGGTAATACCATGAGCATAAAGACCAATCTGCAGAACTCCGACATAAAGGTTATTGGCCCCTTCTGAAAGCACATGAGCAGCACAGGCATTGGATGTGTTTGTTCCCCAGATGCCATCGGTTGTAAGGCCAGTGCCGTATACGGAATTAAGTGCAGTCTGGATTGCTTTAATATATGCTTTCTGACTCGCAGATCCCCAGATACCGTCTACAGTCAATCCGGCTTTGAACTTTGAGTTCAATGCAGTCTGAGCTGTTTTAACTGCGGAGGAACCTGTGGAAGCAGTTCCTTTGCCTACATAATCCTGATGCATATAACCGATTCCGATTCCAGACACTTTCACATGAACCCATACACCAGAGGTGGTTCCATCTAGCTCAAGGCTGGTTCCCTTTGATACCGTACCCATGATGGCTCCGCCTGGCGTCTGACGTACATAAACGCCATCTCCAGTACATACCCCAGTGCTTTTCGTTGTCCAGGTAGAAGGAGTTGTTGTTTCGCCAGAGTTATTAATGGAATTAATAATACTATAATCCGGCCTGGCGAATCTTGTACCGGAGGACGCACTCAATGTACGGTTTCTCTGATATACGCCGATCCCTTCAGCTACCACACCGGAACCGTCATTTGTATTGCCTTCAATGGTAGTATAAGAATTACCACTAACAGCAATAACAAGTCCAGTATGATTAAATACCGACCCATTATGATACATTACGATGTCTCCAGCTTTCGGCGTAGAATAATTGGTAAATTTGGTTGAAATGTTTGGAACACTTATATACGGCCAATGCTTTAATAATTCCGAAGCCTTCGACTTGTTAAAGGCTTTCATAAATACCCAGCTTATAAAGCAGGCACACCATGCCTGACCCTGGTATTCTGGTGCAACATCCCGCCAATACTTTGTATAATTAGCGGTTCCTGCATTTGCGGTCTTGCTGTCAAGATTTGCATTCGATGCTTTCTCACGATAACCGATTTCTGCTTTTGCAATATTTATCGCTGCCTGAATTGCATCGGATGCTGTCACCTTATAATTAGTGATATAGGTCTTTAATGCATTATATACCATTTTCTGTCGGCTCTTATATGCTCCGACCTGATTTCCGGTATCTGTCTGGCAGGCAGTATAAAGATGATCCAGTGTGTAAGGCTTTGTAGTCTTGGCAAGAATCCTTTTCACCGCAGAAAGTCCACCCTGATGGCGAAAATTTGCACACATCATTTTGGCATCCATTGCTGTAACGCCCAGAGAAGCTGCTTCCTTCACATAAGTTTCCATCTGTCCATCCATAAGCTGATCCTGGCAGCGATGACCAACTGTTGAATTGATAATATGTACAATTGCCTTCGCTTTTGCCGAGGTTTTTGAGAGCTGATAGTTTGACCAGTCTGTTTTATTAAGATCCGCCGCGACACCGGCCGTATCATACTTGCTGAAAGTTGCGGCATCAGTAGTTTTAATATTAAGAAGAAGTGTACGAGCCTCATTGCCATACCACTGTCCGGCACCGATTGTGATCGCATGTTCCGCAGAACTGTTGGTATATGCTTCCGTAAAATCAGCATAGTCCTTTTGTCCATATACTTGTCCGCCAGTTTCCACTGCATAAATAATATTTCGCATTACAAGTTTTTCATGATCTGTCATTGTGTTTTTTCTCCTTTTGAAATTTTGGAATTTGCAAATTCATTTTATAAGGAGAAAAATAGTCTCAAAATGTAAACCGCTAATCAAGATTTTTGACAAAAAAGTGCCGTGAAATCCAATGAGCAGAAGTGCAAAAGCAGGATTCATGTTCGGCAAGTGATGAAGAGCAAATTTGATGGCTGAAAACGAAAAAAGCCCTTGGGCTGTACCGTATGCTACTGCGCAATGACTTTTGAGAATGAAAATGAGACAGTTGTTACTGTTGGAAGACTTTTAGGTGTTGTTAGTGCCAGAAATATATTATGGGGTGTTATATGAGGTAAAATAAAGAAGTAAAGGTTGACAACAAGGATAAACGATATGTCAATGTAACTATTGACTGTATAGATGGGAATGGGATGAGGGGAATACCTCTTAGATGTCCTTACCTCTATACCATAAAAAGAAATAAGTCTGTAAGAGATTTCTCTTGCTTACAAACTTATTATACGAGTGGAGGAATAAGATGAAAAATATCATCAAAATCGGAACGAGAAAGAGTAAGTTAGCTCTGATTCAGACCGATATTGTAAAAGATAAAATTAAAAAAGCTTTTCCTGAAATAGAAGTGGAAATCGTAAAGATTGACACAAAGGGAGATCAGATTCTTGATAAATCCCTTACTTCATTTGGTGGAAAAGGTGTATTTACTGCTGAACTTGAAGCCGAACTTCTTTCTGGTGCAGTAGATATTGCGGTTCACAGTGCAAAGGATATGCCGATGGATTTCCCGGAAGGGCTTGGAATCGGTGCAGTCCTTGACAGAGCGGATGTGAGAGATACTTTTGTTACTACAACTGGTAAAAAATTAGAAGAATTAGAGCCAGGAAGCATTGTCGGAACAAGTTCTCTTCGAAGAGAATTATTAATTAAAGAAATTAATCCATATGTAACGATTAAGCTTCTCCGTGGAAATGTACAGACTCGTTTAAGCAAACTTCGTGACGGTCAGTATGACGGAATTATTCTTGCGGCGGCAGGAATCGAAAGACTTGGATATGAAAAGGAAGAGGGACTTCACTATCAGTATCTTGACCCGGATGTATTTCTTCCGGCCGCAGGTCAGGGAATCCTTGCAGTAGAAAGCCGCGTAGAAGATGCGGAGATGGCAGAAATCCTTGCGGCGATCCACAGTGAAAAAGCAGAATGTCTTTTAATGGCAGAGAGAGCATTTTTAAAGACAATCGGTGGAA
>ENA-OPSY01001574-OPSY01001574.1-human-gut-metagenome-genome-assembly--contig:-NODE-1574-length-12788-cov-2.686562_pt1 | contig 12788 bp, 10 predicted proteins | sample MGYA00241464_ERZ501920 | MGnify/ENA primary metagenome ERZ501920 (study PRJEB25962, sample SAMEA2042396) | human gut metagenome | biome: human gut; feature: human-associated habitat; material: faeces...
TAGTTTGATAGCTGTAGTCTTCGTTTTTCTCAGATACCTAAAGTTTACAGGTATTAAATCCAATAAATCAAAACTCATAGTATGTATATTTTACGGTATTTGTTTATATTTTTAGATAATCAATGACTGAAAAATCTCTTATCAGATTCAGAAGATTAAAGTTTGTGATTCAGTGAAAGGTTTGAGCAGTGAAAATAAAAAATGGAGAAATAATAATGCTCAAAGTCAGTTAAGAAAAATTACAGACAAGAAAGGAAAACTTGAGTCATATCAAAGAAAGACAATTATTTACGGAGACGGATTCCGTGCTCCAGAGCAGAGAATTGGAAAATATGAGTTTGAATTTTTATGGAAGTGGTAAGAATCATAGTGTTTTAAAATGCTTTGAATAAAATTATAAGAAAAAAGATCCAGATAATGCGCTTTTCTGGATCTTTTTTCTGTGTCACTTGGACATTATCTCATTTTTTCGAAGATAATATAACATATATTTATAAATATTTCAAGTATGCATAACTTAATGAATCAAAGTATGTGTGTTATCTAAAAAAATAAAGCAAAAATTCTTTATTTTCCTAAAATGATATCGTATCATAAAGATATTCATACAAACTAAGGAGGGGAAGGAATATGCTGCAATTAAATTACAAATTAACAGATGAAGACTACATAGAATTCAACGAATTTCATCAGTTAATTCATTCAGAAATAGGAAAAAGAAACCTGTTTTTTTTAAGATTAATCGGTCCAATGATCAGTATTCTAGCTATGATCATTTTCATACTAGCAAGAGCAGAAGTAATGTTAATTATTGGTGAAGCAATTGTATTATTCATTTTTTCTGTGGTGGATATATTACTAGCTAAAAAGATTATGAAAAGAGGGATTCGTAAGACAATTCTAAAAATGAAAGAAAAAGAAGGACTACCATTTGCAGAAGAAACAACATTAAATTTTACAGAAGATCAGATCATAGAGATAACAAAAGGTCAGGAAGTGAAAGTAGATTATAAAAAGGTAGAAGATGTTTGTGAAACAGAGAAAGCTTTTTATGTTTACATGAGCTCTGTACAAGCGATTATTATTCCGAAGAGAGTATTGGATCAGGATAAGGAAAAGAAATTGAGACAGATATTAAGTAAAAAGTAAAAGAAAATCATAAACTGGCACCATTAAAAATAAAAAAACTGGCTATTTTAAAAATACCAATGACACGATAAATTATAACACAATAAAGGAACGCAGCGTACTTAAAAACTATATATCATACAAGAAATCAGGAAGTGAGGAAAATACAATGAAAGAAAATAAAGTACAGTTTATTGCAATAACAGCAATGGCAGTTGCATTAACTTATGTGTTTACAGCGTTTGTTAACGTAAGATTACCGATCGCAGCTAATGGAGGTCTGATTCATTTAGGAAATGTTCCTCTATTTATTATGGCAATTTTATTCGGTAAGAAAACAGGAGCTATCGCTGGTGGAGTTGGAATGGGATTATTTGATCTGTTGTCAGGATGGACAGCGTGGGCACCATTTACATTTATTATCGTAGGAATCATGGGATATGTTGTTGGAGCTATGACAGAGAAGCATGACCAGTATGGATGGAAAGTTGCAGCAATCTTTGCAGCATTTGTAATTAAGATCGTTGGATATTATATTGCAGAGATCATTCTTTATGGAAACTTTATTGCACCAATCAGTTCTGTTCCAGGAAATGTCGTACAGATTGCTGTAGCAGCAGTTGTTGTACTGATCGTGATCGAACCAATTGAGATTGCAGTTAAGAAAATTGGAATTACACAGTTCGCATAATAAAATGATATAATGATACCGGGATTGCCAAAGCATTTTCTATGCAGTGATCCCGGTATATTAGATTATAAAAATAAAAAAGAAAGTGAGTGACGGATATGAGTAAATACAAGATTATGACACCAGGACCTGTTCAGGTGCCAGAAAATGTAAGACTGGCGAGAAGCCTTTCTACAACGAATGCAGATTTGGATCCGCAATTCTATGATGAATACAAGGAAACCTGTGAGCTGATCAGTGAGTTGCTTCATACGAAGAATGAAACACTGATCCTAAGCGGAGAAGGAATCCTTGGTTTAGAGGCAGCATGTGCATCTATGACAGAGCCGGGAGATAGAGTTTTAATTCTTGATAATGGAATTTATGGAGCAGGATTTGCAGATTTTGTATCTATGTATGGTGGAATTCCTGTTATGTATACAAAAGATTATAAAAATGCATTTGATGTTGATGAATTAGATGCATATCTGAAGGAAGATCACGATTTTAAATATGCAACAGTTGTTCATTGTGATACTCCAAGTGGAATGTTAAATGACATTCATAAAATCTGTCCATTATTGAAATCCTATGGAATCATGACAGTTACAGATTCTGTTTCAGGAATGTTTGGAAATGAAGTCAATGTTGATAAAGCACAGATCGATATCTTATGTGGAGGATCTCAAAAAGCAGTTTCAGCGCCTCCAGGACTTACTTTCGTAACGATCAGTGATGAAGCTAAAAAAGCTATGGAAAATCGAAAAACACCAATCGCATCATTTTATTGTAATCTGACGATTTTCAAAGATTACTATAAAAATTTATGGTTCCCATATACAATGCCGATCAGTGATATCTATGGATTGAAAGCAGCGATAGATAATATTGCAGCGGATAAAGATCTGATCAAACGTCACGCCAGAATCGCCAATGCGACAAGAAAAGCCATTGAAGCATTTGGTCTAAAATTACATTTGGAAAGTGGATTTTCAGATACGGTTACAGTATTTGATGTACCAGAAGGAATGACAGCGGATGATATTCTGGAAAGAATGAGAGAAAAACATGGAATCATGCTGGCAGGTTCTTTCGGAGAATTGGCAGGAAAAGTCATTCGAATCGGGCATATGGGTGCAAGTGCAAATGTAGGAGATATGTTAGAAGTGATGTCTGGATTGGAAGAAACATTGAGATATCTTGGATGGAAATCAGAGAATAGTTTGTTGGGAGTGTTTCATACAGAATTATGATATTAGGACATACAATAAAAGATTATAAAAGAGAAAATCTGTTGAATGATGTGATCACAGGAATCATCATCATGGCAGTATCGATTCCAATTTCTATGGGATATTCCCAGATTGCCGGATTACCTGCGGTTTATGGGCTATATGGGTCTGTATTTCCGATCATTTTATTTGCATTATTTTCTACATCTCCGCAGTTCATCTTTGGAGTGGATGCGGCACCAGCAGCGTTGGTTGGATCAGCACTTCTTGGGATGAATATACAAAGTGGTTCCAAAGAAGCACTTGCAGTTGTGCCAGTGATCACATTTTTTGTGGCATTGTGGCTGCTCGCATTTTATCTGATGCATGCAGGAAAACTTGTAAATTATATTTCAGCACCAGTTATGGGTGGATTTATTACAGGAATCTGTTCGACGATCATTTTGATGCAAGTGCCGAAATTAATGGGAGGAACAGCAGGAACTGGAGAATTATTAGAACTGTTAGAGCATATAGAAAAAACAGCAGAACAGATCAATCTTCCATCATTGATCTTAGGAATCCTATCATTAGTCATCTTGTTGGCAGCGAAAAAGATCATGCCGAAATTCCCAATGGCAGTTGTGATGATGGCAGCAGGAGCTGTTTTGACGCAGGTTCTGCCAATGAAAGAATGGGGAATTAAGACATTAGATGCCGTAGCACCAGGACTTCCAAAATGGAGTTTTCCAAATCTTATGTTAATTCCAATGGATGAAGTGGTGACGATCAGTTTGTCGGTAGCGGTCGTTATTATGGCGGAAACACTTCTTGCAGAGAATAATTTTGCACAGAAAAATGGATATCGTATCAATGATAATCAAGAATTACTAGCATTTGCAGTTGGAAATCTTGTGGCAGCATTGACTGGATGCTGTCCGATCAACGGATCTGTTTCAAGAACGGCGATGGGAGAACAATATCAGGGAAAAACACAGTTAATGAGTATTGTTGCAGGATTATCTATGATCCTATTACTGTTATTTGGAACAGGATTTATTGGATATCTGCCAGTTCCGGTATTGACGGCGATTGTAATTTCCGCACTTCTGGGAGCGACAGAATTTGAACTGGCGGTAAAACTGTGGAAAGTCAGCCGCACAGAATGTTTTATTTTCTGGGGTGCATTTATTGGGGTATTGTTACTTGGAACAATCAATGGTGTATTGATCGGAATTATCTTATCTTTTGCAGAAATGGTGATACGATCATCAAAACCAGCAAGTTGTTTTCTGGGAATTCAGCCAGGACATAAGCATTTTCGTGATTTAGCTGAGAGTCGTCAGATTCACGAGATTGAAGGTGTGTTGATCTATCGTTTCAGCAGCAATTTGTTTTTTGCCAATGCAGGAGTGTTGCAGCAGGATATTGAGCAGGAACTTGAACGCAGAGGAAATATCAAAGCAGTGATCCTTGATGCCAGCGGAATTGGAAGTATGGATATCACGGCAGCAGACCGCATTGAGATTCTTTATAAGTCATTGAAAGAGCAAGGAATAAGATTTTATATCACAGAACATATCGCAGATTTAAATGAGCAGATGAGAAAGCTTGGAATCGGATATCTGATCGAAGAAGGATGTGTCAGAAGGACGATTTATATTGCGTTGAAAGATATGGGAATCAAACGTCCGTATCCATTAGAAGGCGGAGTTGATAATGAAGAACGCAGTGCATCAAGAAAGCGTGTAGATAACCGTATGCAGGAATTTGTCTGGGCATTTGGTTCTGACACGGAAGATCAGATTGAGAGGCAGATTACAAATCAGATTAAGCAGTTAAAGCAAAATGGAGATGTAGAAAAGCTGTTACATGGAAGCTGGTCACATATGGAAGCTTTTGACGAAGATGAATGGTTAGAACATCTGGAAGAACATCTAAAAGAAATCGTAAATATTTCTGGAAAAGATGAAAGAACTCTGGCGGCACGTTTTGAGGAACATCGAAGGGAAATCAAGCGGCAGGTTCAGGAGATCCGTCTGGATCATGACCGTATTGCACAGGAACACCCAGAGCTTGCCCAACGGTTTAAGGAACGCAGACATCGTCTGGATGAACATTTGAAAGAACGACGGCCGGAAGTTTATGATCTGGTTGTCAGTTTGAGAGAATTAGAGAAACGAAAAGATATGGAATAAAAAAGATGAGTGCTATCAGTAGTAGATGCTGATAACACTCGTTTTTTGTGTATGCTGATTTTTATAATGCAATCTAAATTTATTTATGTCAAAATTATATCATAAATATATCGGGAAAAGTTAAAAATAAGAGATGAATACAGAAATAAAAGTACCAACAAAAACGGCAAGCAATGCCCCAGTCAATGTATATTGAATCTTTTTTATTCCAACCACAGAATAATACACGGATAATGTATAAAAACAAGTTTCTGTTGAACTAAGGATCACAGAAGACATAAACCCAGCCAAAGAATCCGGCCCGGAAGTTTTATAAATATCAAGCAGGAATCCAGTTGCAGCGGAAGAAGAAAAAAGTTTTGCAAAGATCACGGGTAAAACTTCTTTAGGAATCTTTAATAGTTTTCCCATAGGAGTCAGAAAACGAACGATCAGATCCAAGGCTCCAGAAGAACGAAAGATTTGAATCGCAAAAAACAAAGCGATCAGAGTTGGGGCAATCTCAAGAACAATTTTAAATCCATCCATGACACCTTCAAGAAAAGGGGTATAGATATCCTTCCGCTTTAGGGTTCCATATAAAACAAGTGTAAATATGAATAAAGGAATGACAAGATTTGCAAGAAATGTGATCATCGTTTTCGGTCCTTCCATTTGATATAGATAACAGCAACGATCGTGGAACCTAAAGTAGCGATAAGTCCTGGAATTAAGATCTTAGATGGATTGACAGAGCCGTATTGGCTTCGGTAGGCAATGATATTGATCGGAATCAATTGCAGAGATGATATATTAAGAATTAGGAACGAACACATTTCATTTGTTGCGGTGTTTTTGTCAGGGTTATCTTTTTGTAATTCTTCCATAGCTTTTAATCCGGAAGGAGTTGCAGCCCAACCAAGACCTAATATATTTGCGACAATATTTGTACTGATATATTCTTTCGCTTTTTGATTCTTCAGATTTGGAAATAAAAAAGTCAGAAAAGGGGTTAACAGCTTTTGAAGTTGTGTAGTAATTCCAAGAGACAGAGCAATGTTCATGAGTCCAGACCATAACCCAACAATTCCAAACATTAGAATACAGAGTTCCACAGCCTCTTTGGAAGAAGAAAGAATGGTATCAGAAAGTGCTGTGATCTTTCCATTAAAACTGCTGACAATGAGTCCTGCAAGGATCATAAAACACCAGATCTTATTCATCATAAAATATACCCCCAAACCCCTTTATCATAAGATATTCAAAAAAAATGAAAAAAATTCAAAAAAACACTTGCAATTTATAAAAAGTGGTGGTATAGTATTACTTGTCGCTGAGGAAAACACAACACAGCGAACAAGATATGCGGGTGTAGTTCAATGGTAGAACTCCAGCCTTCCAAGCTGATCACGTGGGTTCGATTCCCATCACCCGCTTGGTGTTTATTTAAGGATATATTCGAGAGGATATATCCTTTTTTTCATTTTACAGGAAAGAACTATAAACAATAGTTAGATATGAGGGTGAATATGATAGAAGAAGAAAAGAATCAGTTTGCAGTTCTGATCGATGCAGATAATATCAGTCCTAAATACGCACCGATCATTTTTCAGGAGCTGGAAGCCTACGGATTTCCGTCTTGTCGAAGAATTTATGGGAACTGGTCCAAAGCAAATGGATGGAATGAAGAGTTGTTATTAGAATATTCTATTATTCCTGTGCAGCAATTTTCTTATACTTCAGGTAAAAATGCAACAGACATGGCAATGGTCATTGATGCAATGGATCTGTTATATGGAAAGAAAGTAGACGGATTCTGCATTGTTACGAGTGACAGTGATTTTACAAGACTTGCAATGAGACTTCGAGAAGAACATATGTATGTGATCGGAATGGGAGAATCAAAGACACCTGTGGCACTGACAAGAGCATGTAATAAATTTATCCATCTAAATCTGATTTATGAAGCGGACAGAGGTAAAGAAGAGGATATGGAAAGTGATGAAATAGAGAATGTTACATCACTGGATGAGATTTCATATACGATTGCAGATATTATCAGTGAAAATGGGAATGCACCAGTAGATTTAGGGAAGATTGGAAATCGATTAAATGCAAAATATTCAGATTTTGATGTGCGAAATTATGGATATACAAAGCTGAGTGTTTTAATTGATGAAGAGATGGATAATTTTATGCTTGTGCAGGAAGATACAAACTGTTATGTTGAATTTAAAGAACTGACAAGCAGAGAAACGATTGAAGAAGAAGTAATTCATTTTGTAAAGAAAAATGGTGGATCTTTAGATAATCTTTCTGCGGTAACCTTAGAATTAAAAGATAAACACAGCGGATTTAATATCAAAGACTATGGTTACAGCCGTATGTCAAGTTTCTTACGAAGCATCCGTTGTCTTACGGTCAACGGAAATACAGTCAGATTAAAGAAACGAAGAGAAAAGGGAGAGAGACGATGATATTTGATACACATGCACATTATGATGACAAACAGTTTGATCAAGACAGAGAAGAATTGTTAGCATCTATGAAGGACAATGGAATCGGAACGATCGTTGATGTAGGATCGAATATGGAAACATCTACATGGATTGTAGAAGCAGTGACACGATATCCGATGATGTATGGAGCAGTCGGCGTTCATCCAAGTGATACGGCAGAGTTGAAAGAGTCAGATATCGATACACTAAAGAAATATGCAGCAATGGATCGAATTCTTGCGATCGGAGAGATTGGGCTTGATTATTACTGGGATGAACCAGAACGCAGCATTCAGAAGAAATGGTTTGAAGCACAGATCGAACTTGCAAGAGATGTAAAATTACCGATCATTATTCATAGCAGGGACGCAGCAAAGGATACTTATGATATAATGAAAGCGTTACATGCAGAAGAAATCGGCGGGGTGGTTCACTGTTTTTCTTATTCAAAAGAGATGGCGCAGGAATTTATTAAAATGGGTTACTACATCGGCGTCGGTGGCGTCGTCACATTCAAAAACGCAAAAAAACTGAAAGAGACAGTGGAAGCAATCCCATTGGAGCGCATTTTACTTGAGACGGACTGTCCTTACATGACACCGGAACCGCACCGCGGCACGAGAAATGATTCTTCCAATATTCCGTTTGTGATCGCAAAAATCGCAGAATTAAAAGGAATCACAGCGGAGGAGGTCGAGCGTGTGACGGAGGAGAATGCGGTAAGGTTATTCACAAAAGTGTCTTAATTCCACAGCATCCTTCCAGAACCGTTTCGGAATATTCTGTGCCTGTAATTCGGGGTTGGTGCGTGCTTCAATCGCAATACTGTCGAAAAAGGCCAGCCACAGTTTCTGGAATCTTGCTTCATTTTCAGAATAGTTCTGAAGAAGTTCGGTATTGATGTCCGAAGCATCTACAAGCATATAATTCTTTCCGGCGCGGTGGACTGCCGCAAGCTGGTGGGTTTCATCGTAAATCATAAAATTTTCCTGCGGAAAACGATCCGTAAAATGCTCTGCTAAAATTGGCAGGGCATTATTTTGGGGATGGATCGTGGAAAACAGAACGCCGTTCTGCAGTTCCGAAAAGCGCAGAAAACCTTTCAGGTGGTGGGCTTCGGAGGCTGTGGCTCTGGACAATTCAAAGACACGGTAAATATAAGGATTACTCAGTGAATCCAATACACGGGCACCCTTTGGTGAATGAAGTGCGGCAACGATCGTCTGATACACGGCGTTCGCTTTGTCCATCTTCTTCTTGCCGGAAAGATCAATGGATAAAATAGCAGTAAGGATTGTCTCGTAAAAATCGTGTCCAAGCTTCCGGTTTAGCGTAGAAACAACTTTTCCGGCTTTTTCAGAGGATGGTGCGACGGTGTGGTAGTCGCAAAACAGCTCGTAATTATCCGGCTGGCCGGATACCAGATAAATATCAGCGTGGGAGCATCTTTCCTGAATCTTTAATTCCCAGGCATCGTATACGCCGGTCAATATTCCGTTTGGTGTGTTTTCACAGATAAATACATGCATAATGTCTCCTGTCTTGAGAAAAATATTCAGGGAAATAAAAGTTTTACATTTATCTACGACAGCGGAAGCGGCTCCGTGGATAAGCCGGTATCGAACAGGCTCAATTGTTGATAACCGCTCTCACGGATCTCACGTGGTATCTGTGTCTTATCGCCCATCAGATTGCGGCAGATATAATCTTCTTCCAGCTTCGTGCGGTACATCATCCTGCCGGAGCAGGTGATAAAATAAAGAGCGCGTTTCAACACAACACCTATCTTCTTGAGATCAGCAAAATCGAGGGTGCTGTGGCGTCTTGCTTTTACAATGCGGCTGGCAGATTTATAGCCAATACCTGGGACACGGAGCAGTGTATCATAGTCTGCACGGTTGATCTCGACCGGGAAATATTCCAGATGCCGGATCGCCCAGTCACACTTGGGGTCGAGAAAAATGTTAAAGTCCGGCCGCTCCGGACTTAAAAGCTCGTCGGCTTTAAACTTATAATAGCGGAGCAGCCAGTCTGCCTGATACAGACGATGTTCCCGCAGGAGCGGCGGACCGCCGGGCAGTGCAGGAAGATTGCTGTTGTGGGTGACATTCACAAAGGCAGAATAGAACACTCTCTTTAAATCAAATTTCTGATACAGATTCTCGGCAATGCTCACAATCTGGTAATCGTTTTCCGGGGTTGCGCCGATGATCATCTGTGTGCTCTGTCCTGCGGGTACGAACTTCGGGGCGTGCCGGTAAAGAGCGACTTCATTCTTATTTTCCGTAATACCGTTCTGAACCATGCGCATTGGCTTTAAAATGGTATTTCTCGACTTGCAGGGCGCAAGCTTTTTCAGGCTGTCTGCGGTAGGCAGTTCCAGATTAATACTCATACGGTCAGCCAGAAAACCTGTTTTTTCAATCAGCAGAGGATCAGCGCCGGGAATCGCTTTCACATGGATGTAACCGTTAAAATGGTGCACTGAGCGCAATTTATAAAGGGTCTGGTATAAAAGTTCCATCGTATAGTTGGGGCTTACCATAATGCCGGAACTTAAAAAAAGACCTTCAATATAATTCCGCCGGTAAAATTCCATCGTCAGTTCGCAGACTTCCTCCGGGGTAAAGGCAGCCCGCCGGACATCGGAGTTACAATTATTCTGGCAATAAGAGCAGTTAAAAATACATTCGTTTGTAAATAAAATCTTGAGAAGGGAAACACACCGCCCATCTGCGGAAAAAGTATGACAGATCCCACAGGAAATAGAGTTGCCAAGGCCGATGCCGTCACCACCGCGGTCCACACCGCTTGACGTGCAGGCGACATCGTATTTTGCAGCGTCTGAGAGAATCGTAAGTTTTTCCATCAGTGACATATTTTGCTGGATTTTCATCTGGATGTGATCTCCTCCAATCAAAGAATAGGATAGAACATATGTTCGATAAAATGAGAATACCACATTCGGAAAAAGAATGCAAGAGAAAAAGACTGCCAATTTCTGGATCCAATTTTTGGACAAAAAATTCTCTCATAATCCTGATTCCTTAGTTTTTCAGAATTATGAGAGGATGTGTCTTATGAATGGAGTTGTATTTCTTCATATTTAGCTGCAACACGTTTGCCACTGAATGCAATCCCAAAAAGTCCAATTTTTTTGATACCATGATATTCCATGTCGGTAGAATATTTTTTGCTTTGGATCTGTTGTATCGCACTTGACGCAGAATTAGCAAGTTCGGTATCTGAAAGGTTTTTTCCGGCTTTAAATTCAATAATATAGCCCAATTGGGATTTATCTTTTGGCTCAAGCTGTATATCAAAACGCCCTTCGCCGGATTCTCTGTTGGAAGAGATATAATATCGGTCTGAGAGTATTGCCAACATTCCGAAAACAGTTCCGTGATAAAAATTTTCGTTTGTAGTGTCAAAAGTACTGGCAGACTGCAAGAGATATTTTTGCAAAGTGTCAGTGAAAAGAGCAGTATCACCTGTTCGCAGAGCTAGTTCGAAATCTCGGAGCAGGGAGCCGTTAAATAAGGTATTATAATTATCCAAAATCTCTTTTTGGAAAACACTTTTTATCTCGCGGTTAGGCAGTTTAAGAGAACAAATCGGGTTGTCATTAAATTCACTGATCACACTTGTGGCACGCAGATATCCGGCGACAAGCAGAAAGCTGTAGATTGTGTCAGAGTCAGCATTTACCTCCGGGTAAATAATATCCGTATTAATAATGGATTGCACTTCTTTTCCCTGCAGTAAAAGTGAGAGACTTTCGTACACTTCTTTGTCGGAACTGCGGATCAGTTCACCAATAATTTCATTGCCGCTTGTTCGGGACCAGAAAGCCTTTGGTTTACAGTTATTGTTAAAATAATTAATCACAGACCACGGATTATATATTTCTGTATTTCCGAAGAGATAACCGTCATACCATTCTTTAATTTCTGAAAGTTTTTCTGCCATTCCATAGTAAGCTGCCATATTTGATATATCGTTTACGGTAAAACCGAAATACTCTGAGTACTTGTCATCCAAAATCGTGTTTACAACAAGATTATTTAAACCACTGAATAAACTTTCTTTTGCAATGCGGAGTATTCCAGTCAAAATGCCAAATTCCAGATTCTCATTGTCTTTTAAAGCGGAGGAGAAAAGATTCCGCATAAAACCGACAACTTCATTATAATAATGATATAAGTGTCCTTGTTGGATTGGCGTGTCGTACTCATCAATAATAATAATAACTTTCTGGTTATAATGTGTGGCAAGTAAAGAAGAAAGCTTGCCAAGAGCAAACTGATAATCGGTAGAATCAGCGACATCATTTATGAGATTGTGAATGTATTTTTTGTCGTATTCATTAATTGCTTTGCTTGATAAAAGTTCTATATGGCGAAGAAATTCTTCTTTTAAGGTAAAACACAGACTGCGGTACATATCAGTCCAGTTAGTCTGATGTGCATCTTTAAAAGACAGAAAAATGACCGGATAAGTCCCCTGAAGCTGCTTGTAAGCATCTCCGCAATTCCAGATTTTTTTATCTGAAAAATATATGGATGTATCTGTGGATGTTTTTTCAAAATAGGTTCGGATCATGTCCATGGTAAGTGTTTTCCCAAAACGGCGCGGTCTTGTGAAAAGATAAACCTTGCTGTGGTCGTCAATTATATCTTTTATGAGAAGCGTTTTGTCGACATAATAGCATTCTTTGGAAACTTCTTTATATGAAGTGATTCCAACCGGACATGGGAGTAATCTGCCGGACAAAGGTGGGGTTTGTTTGTTTCGAAGGATTTCCGGTTTTGTTGTATCAGAAGGGATCAACCAGTATCTTCCTTCTTTGTATGCACCGTTAATAAAACCGGCAGTGCAGAGCTGATTTACCCTCCGGGGAGTAATTCCCCAAAGCTGGGCAATATCTTTTGCCTTCAAAAATTTTTTATCCATTATAATGCCCTCCATTGCATATGCAATTATTCTATATTTCCTATAATATGATATTTTCGGGAAATTAACAAGAAATAAAAATATAATTTCCTGAAAACGGGAAATTAATGAGAAATAAAAACATAATTTCCCGAAAAAGGGAAATACAAGA
>ENA-OPSY01001577-OPSY01001577.1-human-gut-metagenome-genome-assembly--contig:-NODE-1577-length-12769-cov-2.102092_pt1 | contig 12769 bp, 13 predicted proteins | sample MGYA00241464_ERZ501920 | MGnify/ENA primary metagenome ERZ501920 (study PRJEB25962, sample SAMEA2042396) | human gut metagenome | biome: human gut; feature: human-associated habitat; material: faeces...
CTATAAAAATGAGGCACAGGTGGAGGCAGCGCACGCGGACGGGGAAGCCTATGCAGGAAAATATGATGTAAAAGTGAAAACAGGAACGCTGATACTCACAAAGAAAATCAGTAAAAAAGATATCAGAGCGTGTGAGGGGGATCCGATCTTTACATTTAAGATCACAAATCAGACGACAGGCGATGTTTATTATAAGACGTTAAGATTTGGAGAGAAAAGCGCAGAGAAGCAGAACACGACAACCGGAATGTTCAATGTGAAAGCGCAGACGACGCTGGAAGGACTTGCGCAGGGAATCTATAAAGTAGAAGAACTTGACACGATGGGCTTTACGTTAAAAGAGTTTACCGCAGACACAAACTGTGCGTCACAGATTGCCGGAAACAGCGCACAATTTGCGGTTGGTATCCGCAGCAGAGACGAGGCCTGCAGCTTTGACGCAGAGGACTTTGTCACAACAGCGGCAGATTTACACTTGCAGGCAGACCGTGTGAACGTCACAGCCAAAAACAATAAGACCAGAAGTGATGGAAAACTCACGGATACAGATGCCGTGAAAAATCAATTTGTGATCCATGAAAAAGCAAATAGCACGACAGATGTTGATAATCATTCCACAACAGATGTGCGTAAATAATCGGAGGCAGTGTGTATGAAAGAAATATGGAAAAAGAAAAAAATATTTGTGATTACAATTGCACTGATTGTTGGAATTATTGGAACAGCAGCAACATTTGCAATTATCACAGCAACAGCAGGAACGGTGACCAATACGTTTCAGGCGGCAAAAGTGGCAACTGAGATTGAGGAAGAGTTTGAGGGCGGGATCAGAGCAGGCAGCACCGTGAAAAAAAATCCGAGTGTGAAAAATACCGGAATTTCGGATGTGTTTGTCCGGGCAAGGATCACGATCTCACCGGAACAGACAGAAGTGACGCTGTTAAACGGTACCTGGAACGGAACTGCTTTTTCGGAGAAAGGCAAGGCAGCGGACAGCATTGCGACCGAGCGTACGCTGTATGATCCTGACGGTGACGGGATCGGCTGGTATCAGGGCACGGACGGCTGGTTTTACTACAACAGTCCGGTTGCACCGGGGCAGAGCACGGATAATTTATTTGATGCAGTAAAAATTGGAAATGTGACAAAAAATTTCGATATCACGGTTTATCAGGAGGCAGTGTTTGCCGGAAGTTATGAGGCAGGAGATAAAGCGGAGCTTCCGGTTTTGAAGGGATTTTTTGCAGAAGTAACCAAATAAGTCAGAAAGGCGCAAAAGAAAATGACAAGGAAAATTTGCAGTGTATTATCAATGGTGGTATTTCTCGGACTGCTTGTGATCGCAGGCTTTCTGTTTGTCCCGAAAATGCTTGGATATGATGAGTATGCGGTCCGGCAGCATGGAACCCGGGATCCCGGTCGGGGCGATCGTCTACGATAAAAATTTTGCCGCGAGTGAGGCGAGGGAAGGAGCAGTCGTCACTTATCAGCTTCCGGCGGGAACGCTGGTGACGCACAGGATCATTTCGGTGGATAAGGAGGAACAGACCGTTGTCACACAGGGAGACGCCAATAATATTGCGGATACAGCTCCTGTTGCATGGCAGCAGATCATCGGGGTGTATGCATTTCATATCCCGTATCTTGGATATATTTCCATTTATGCAAAGACACCGCTTGGTATTGCGGTGGTGTGCGGTGTTTTGATCGTGCTGATCCTCTTAAACTTCATCCCGGATATTTTAGAGGAGGATAAGAAGAAAAATTTAAATACGGAATGAAGAACAGTTGCTGAAATTTCTGATATATGACCGCCGTGTGACCATTGAGTGATAAAACAGTATCGTAACAAAACGGTTTCTGATAAGGCAGGAACCGCATGTTACAGAATGGAAAGTACATAAGAATGAAAAGATTATCATGAAATGAAAAAGGAGATCAGAAATTATGAAGAAAACAAAATTAGTCACACTGCTTGGAGCGATCAGTCTGATCGGAGCAATTGGCGCAGGCAGCACATTCGCTTACCTGACGAGCACAACCGGAACTGTCACCAACACCTTTACCGTCGGAAATGTAAACTTTGATGATGATCCGCTGACAGGCGGTTTATCCGAGTCCAAAGTGGCAAGAGATGAAAACAGCAATCTGTATGTGGATGCTGACGGCACCGGAGAGTGGACGGTAAAAGAAAATAAGTACGAGGATCTGGTTGCAGGAGAAGTGGTATATAAAGATCCGACCGTACACATGGCAGATGATTCACAGGATGCATGGGTATTTGCAAAAATCGTGAATGCAAATCCGGATCTTACGATCACATATGCTTCTGACTGGGTAGATGTGACAGATGCGTATAAAAAAGCTCAGAACTTAAACAACATTGACTACAAAGTATATGCGAAAAAAGATGTGATTTCCAAATCCGCTCATTCAACCATCTTTGAAGAAGTAACGGTTGGAAACAATGTGACAGAGGATACCACATTTACCGATATTAAAGTTTCTGCATGTGCAGTTCAGGCAGCCGGTTTTGAAAATTACACAGACGCACTTGCACAGGTTTCTTTCAACTAAATAAAAGGTAAAACATCTGAGCAGATTTTCATAGGGACTATGAGGTCTGCTCATTTTGTGGTACAATCAAAAACAGTGCAGACAGTTTTTGCGTGCACAGCAGAGTAAAGTGGGAGAGAAACGGGCATGAAACAAAATAAAAGCAGCCGGTCAACGGTTCTTCTTTTTCTTCTTGGCGCAGCGCTGATCGTGGCAGCACTCATTATGCTGGTGCCGGATCTTTTGAATTACAAACAGTCCAACGACACCTATGAGGCATTAAAGGAAAACTATATTTCAGAGAAAGCGGAGAATACGGAAGTGGCGGAGGAGACAGAGGGGGATGATTCGTGGTGGTATACAGATGTGGATGTGAAGCTGGAAGAACTTCAGCAGGTCAATGCGGATATTATCGGCTGGATACGGTTTGACAATCTGGAGCAGCTCAGTTATCCGGTTTTATATTCCGGGGATGATGAGAAGTATCTTCGCACGGATATTTACGGAAATCAGACGATTGCCGGATGTATTTTTATGGAGGGGATGAACACACCGGATTTTCAGGATTACCATACAATCCTATATGGGCACAACATGAAAAACTTAAGCATGTTTGGCAGCCTGAAAAAATATAAAACAGAGGATTTTTATAAAGATCATCAGTTTTTTACAATCTATACATCAGAGTGTGCGTACCGTTATCAGATTTTTGCCTACTATGATGTGCCGGAAACCGACGAAGTTTACACGGTTGGCTTTGCACCGGATGAGACTTTTCAAAAATTTATTGATAAGATGAAGCAAAAGTCCTATGATGATACAGGAGTGAACGTGACGAAAGACGATCATATTATGACACTGTCGACCTGTTCCACCACGGGAAAACGTTTTGTAGTGCATGCAGTGCGCATCGGGGAACATGCGTTGGAGAAATAGAAAAGAACAACATAAGGAGAAAAACAATGAAAAGACCAGAAGAATTGAGTCATATGCTGACAGAGATGTACAATGATACGAAGGATGGAAAAATTCACTGGAACATCAGTGTGCAGACAACAGAAAATAATGAAGTATCTGAGAAACCGGTCGAAGTGGAGGATGGTGTTTCCTGGACGATCGATGAATGTTATGTTTCTTATTACTGTAAATATAAGGGACAGGATTTTCTGATGATCACCTATGAGATGATCAAAACCGCCGGAGATAAGGTACATACGACCAACATGATCTTCCTTCCACCGCTTGGAATCCGTGTGTTCCAGCTGCCAATGCTGCTGCCGTATGCGGTTCAGGCGTCCGGTGTACTGGCAAATCAGATCCACAATCTGTGGGAATTACTGCTTGCGATGAAAAAGGCAGACCCGGAGAGTGTATTTATGGAAGTGTCAGCAGGAAAACTTGTGATCGAGGATGAAAAGTAACCTGTGAGAGGTTTATATCCTATATAACATAAGTTTGTACAAATAGATAATATAAGGAAAAAGATGTTCGTGGCTCTGGTTGTACCACAGAACATCTTTTTTAATGCAAAATCAGTTAAAGTAAGAATATTCTTGAGAACATTTTTGAAGAGTCTTTCCAGAAATCCCCAAAAAAAGGGAAATGATCAGATGGAAATAATATACAATTTTGTCAAAAAGTATATGAAAATGTAAATAATGTTGAAACTTTATAAAAAAAGTGTTAAAATCATAACAATCACTGGTATGACCAGAAATAATAATTTTATAAGGGAGGAAACAATATGTTAAATCATGGACTGTTGTTTCAGGTTTACGGCGAGGGAGCTGCATGGCAGTTTCTTGGCTGGATTTTAGTTTTTACCTGTCTCGTACTTGCAAATGAAATTGCCAGACGTACAAAAGCCGGCGGAATGTTATGTTTCGTTGTTCTTCCAATCATTCTGACAGTTTACTTTATTGCAATTTACGTTTCAGCAGCAGCGGGAGCTGAATGGGCACTTAATAACAATACATATGTACATATGACAAGCTGGTTCCACTATGCGAAGTTATATGCAGCTACAGCTGGATGTATTGGTTTTATGATGCTCAAATACAAATGGGGTATTGGTAAAACACAGTGGTTTAAGGCTTTCCCATTTGTCATCGTAGCAATCAACATTTTGATCGCAGTATGCAGCGATTTCGAATCTGCAATCAGAGGTGCACATGCACTTGCAGAGACAGGAACAAGCTGGTGGTTATCATCTGAAGGCGTATGGTTATATGGTGGATGGTGGAACGTTCTCAACGGTCTTGCAGGTATTATCAATATCTTATGTATGACAGGCTGGTGGGGAATCTACACATCTAAGAAAAAAGATGATATGTTATGGCCGGATATGACATGGATGTTCATCTTAGCTTATGATGTATGGAACTTCCAGTATACTTACTTAAACCTTCCGACTCATTCCTGGTATTGTGGTGTTGCATTATTACTTGCACCTACATTTGCTGCAGCATTCTGGAACAAAGGTGGCTGGATTCAGAACCGTGCTAACACATTAGCATTATGGTGTATGTTTGCCCAGGTATTCCCATTATTCCAGGATCAGGGTAAATTCGCAGTTATCCCAAGGCTCTACGCAGATGGATTCATGGATGCAGCTACACATCCAACAGCAGTAGATCCTACAGCACAGGGTGTGATCTCTGTTCTTTCAATTGTAGTCAACGTTGTTGTATTCGCTGCGATCATCAAACGTTCTATGAAGTTAAAGAAGAATCCTTACAAAGATGAGATCTGGAAAGGCACAAAAGATTACGAAGAAGCTATGTCCCGTGCGGAATAATCTTCATCAGATCTGTAATGAAAAATGAGCACTGTATGGTGCATGAAAAAAGTCTGCTGGCAGGTAGTACCTGTCGGCAGACTTTTTTACTATAGAACAAAATAAAAAGCGATGTTTTATTTACACATCTCCGCAATATCATAAATCAGTTTTTTGGAATCTTCCCATCCAAGGCAAGGATCTGTGATAGATTTTCCATAAATATGATCGTGGATCTTCTGAGATCCTTCTTCAATATAACTCTCAATCATCACACCTTTTACCATGTTATGGATGTCTTGCGATAACTGACGGTTATGCATAACTTCCTTAACAATACGGATCTGTTCTTTGAACTGCTTGCCGGAATTGGAGTGGTTTGCATCAATAATGGCAGCCGGGTTTACAAGATCCATTTTGGCATACATATCACAGAGACGGATCAGATCTTCATAATGATAGTTCTGCGTGCTGTTTCCGTGTTTGCTTACGGCGCCGCGGAGTACAACGTGGGTTAATGGATTTCCGGTTGTCTCCACTTCATAGCCACGGTAAACAAAATGGTGTGGATGCTGGGCGGCATAAACAGAGTTTAACATAACGGAAAAGTCACCGCTGGTTGGATTTTTCATACCGGATGCAACATCAAAACCGCTGACGGTAAGACGGTGCTGCTGATCTTCAACAGAACGTGCACCGATCGCAACGTAGGAGAGCAGGTCTTCTACATATCCCCAGTTTTCCGGGTAAAGCATTTCGTCTGCACAGGTGAGACCGCTTTCTTCAATTGCACGGATGTGCATTTTGCGCATGGCGATCAGACCTTCCACCATATCCGGTGCTTTTTCAGGGTCAGGCTGGGAAGCGATTCCTTTGTAGCCTTCACCGGTGGTACGTGGTTTATTTGTATACACACGTGGGATGATGATCAGCTTGTCTTTGACATCTTCCTGGATGGAAGTGAGACGGCTGACATAATCGCATACAGAATCTTCGTTGTCTGCAGAACAAGGTCCGATGATGACAAGAAAACGGTTGTCAAGACCTTTGATCACATTGCTGATCTCTGCGTCACGCTGTTTTTTTAACTCCTGCAATTTCTCTGACAGAGGATATCTTTCTTGGATCTGGGCAGGAGAAGGTAATTCGTTTAAAAATGTGAAACTCATGTAATACTCTCCTTTAGTAGATTATACTAACAGTCATTCTAATAGATTGTGAATAAATTGTCAAATTCACAGATGTTCCAATTTTTTATAGCCTCCATGAATACTATTTATATTGCATGCATTGAATATTAGAGTCTGGTGTTTTAAAATAGAAATGATCGTGGAACATAAATCAGGCAGAGTTTCGCAAATCCGGTTTAGGATGGATAGAAAAGGAGCAGGACAGGCATATGGAGATTAAGGGAAAAACAATTGGAACAGGAAAACCACTTTTATGCGTTCCGGTTATGGAAAGTAATAAAGAAGAGATCATAGACGAATTACGGACACTTGCAAAAAGTGAAGCAGATGTCGTGGAATGGCGTATTGATGTTTTCGCGGATTACAAAAATTATAATGCAGTGCGCGAAGTGTTTGCGGCTGCGGCAGAGTGCATGAAAGAGAAGATTTTCTTATATACATTCCGAACCAAAAAACAGGGCGGCATGGGAGAACTAACATCGGATGAATTAAGTGATCTGCATGATCTTGCGGCGGAGGCAGGCTGCGTGGATCTTCTGGATCTGGAATTTTTTGAGGAGGAGCATCCGGCAAGAAAAATCAGAAAGCTTCATAAACAGGGCTTGAAAGTCATTGCCTCCCACCATGATTTTTATGAGACGCCGGACAGAGAAGTTATGAAGATGCTGTTAGAACAGATGTGTGCAGGAGGTGCAGATATTGTAAAACTTGCAGTTATGCCACAGAATATGGAGGATGTTTTAAAACTTTTATCTGTGACGAATGAGTTTAAGGAAGAGAATCCGGACACGCCGGTCATCACAATGTCCATGGGAAAGATGGGGATGATCAGCAGGCTGTGCGGCGAGAATTTTGGCGCAGCGGTCACTTGTGCGGCACACAAAAAAGCGAGTGCACCAGGTCAGATGGAGATGCATGAGGTGGCTGATATTTTGGAGAAAATGCATAAAATTATTAAATAAGTATAAACAAAAGAGAAAATAAATGGAAACACCGGCAAATTTCTTGACATAGATATTTGCCGGTGTTATTATTTGACACATGCAATATATAACAATGTTAAATAATAGCAGGTGGTGAGTGAATTATGGATAAATTATATGAAGAACTGTTCCGCGCGATGAATCAGTTCCGCAAGCTGAAATTTGCGGAGATGTTTCCGATGATCAACAGGACAGATTTTTTCGTAATGTGTACGATTATGGATAAAGGGGAGAATGGAAAGATTACCATTTCGGAACTTGCATCCAGAGCGAAAATGCTTCCATCCGCGATTTCCAGAACTTTAAAAGGGTTAGAAGAGCGCGGATATGTGGAGCGGAATATCAATAAAAATGACAGACGGAATACGTATGTGGAACTGACTGCAGAGGGAGAACGTCTGACAGAGGAAGCAAGGCAGATCATGGCGGACTTCGGCAAATCTGTGATGTCACAGGTGGATGAGGCAGATATGAAACACCTGATTTCTTATTTGGATAACATTTATCATATTGCGGAAAAAGAGATTGAAGCTAGAAAAGGGCAAGGCAGAAGAAAGGAAAGGGAACATGAGTAAGATTTTTAAAAATATGATTCCATATTGGAAATCAATTGTGATTATCATTGCGTTACTCTTTGTGCAGGCATGGTGTGATCTGTCACTACCGTCTTACACATCGGATATCATTGATGTTGGTATCCAGAACTATGGTGTGGAACATGTAGTGCCGGAGGCATTGACTGCGGATGAGTTTGAAACGGCAGAGTTATTCATGACGGATGAGGAGGCAGATCTCTGGGAGAGTATCTATGAGAAAGACGGTGATATTTACCGGCTGCAGGTGACATCCAGATCAGAATTAAACGAGATCGATGACACACTGGCAGTTCCGCTCATTATGAATTATCAGATGAGTGCGATGGAAGACTCTGCAGTAAAAGAGCATGTTGCAAAACCGACCGGGGCAGATGCCGGTACTCTGGAAAAAGACACCTTACTTTCCATGAGAGACAGCATGGAAGAGACCATTGATACAATGGGAAGTTCCCTTGTGAAATCCATGGGCGCAGCCTATGCGGTATCCTGCGATAAAGCGGCAGGAATTGACGTGGAAAAGATTCAGAAAAGTTATCTTGTCACAGCCGGACTGAAAATGGTCGGCATGGCGCTGATGATCGGAATCGTGACGGTTTTAGTGGGCTTCTTTGCCTCCCGTGTCGGTGCAGGCATCGGAAGAACATTAAGAGAGAAAGTATTTAAACAGGTTGTTGGATTTTCTAATGCGGAGATGGATAAATTTTCCACAGCTTCCCTGATTACAAGAAGCACGAATGATATCCAGCAGATCCAGATGGTTTCGGTTATGCTGCTTCGTATGGTAGCGTATGCACCGATCTTAGGCATTGGCGGTGTGTTAAAAGTCGTGCAGACCGGAGCCGGAATGGGATGGATCATTGTCCTTGCGATCCTTGTGATCCTTGGTTATGTGATGGTGCTGATGGCAGTTGCCATGCCAAAGTTCCAGTTGATGCAGAAGCTGGTGGATAATATCAATCTGGTATCCAGAGAGATTCTGACCGGTCTTTCGGTCATCCGTGCTTTCGGCAGGGAGAAAAAAGAGGAAGAACGTTTTGATGTGGCAAACAAAGACCTGACAAAAACAATGCTGTTTACCAACCGTGTCATGACTTTTATGATGCCGGGAATGATGATGATCATGAATGTTCTTTCCGTTGGTATCGTTTGGGTGGGTGCCCACAAAATTGATGCAGGAACGATGCAGGTCGGCGCAATGACAGCGTTTATCACTTATTCGATGATGATCGTTATGTCATTCTTAATGCTCACGATGATGTCGATCATGCTTCCTCGTGCAGCCGTTGCAGCAGACCGTATTGATGAGGTCATTCAGACAGAATCCTCGATCCATGACGCAAAAGAGCCGGAAAAAGTGACAACACACAATGGAGTTGTGAAATTCTCCCATGTGAATTTCAAATATCCGGGTGCGGAGGAAGATGTGCTTCATGACATTGATTTTACAGCAGAACCGGGACAGACCACTGCGATCATTGGAAGCACCGGATGTGGCAAATCCACACTGGTCAATCTGATTCCACGTTTATATGATGTGACAGACGGAAGTATTACACTCGATGGAAAAGATATCCGTAACATTACGATGTCTGATCTTCGTGATGAGATTGGTTTCGTTCCACAGAAAGGTGTATTATTTTCCGGAACGATCGCTTCGAATCTTCGTTTTGGAAAAGATGATGCGACAGACGAGGAGATTAAGAAAGCGGCAGAGATTGCACAGGCAACAGAGTTTATCGAGGCGAAGGATGACAAGTATGAGAGTGCAATCGCGCAGGGCGGAAGCAATGTTTCCGGTGGACAGAAACAGCGTCTTGCGATTGCAAGGGCGATTGCAAAAGATCCGAAAATCTTTATTTTCGATGACAGTTTCTCGGCGCTCGATTTAAAGACAGACGCGGCACTGCGAAAAGCGCTTGCTGAGAATGTAAAAGACAGTACTGTGATCATCGTGGCACAGCGTATCAGTACCATTTTACATGCAGAGCAGATTTTAGTGCTCGATGACGGAAAAATTGTCGGCAAGGGTACACATGAAGAACTGTTAAAATCATGCGAAGTTTACCGGCAGATTGCAAAATCACAGTTATCCGCGAAAGAACTTGGACTTGAGGAAAGTGAGGTGGCTTTGAATGAGTAGAGAACAGGAAGTTAAAACACATCAGCCACGGAGAAGAGGACCGATGGGACATGGCATGCAGCCGGGCGAGAAACCGAAGGACTTCAAAAAATCCATCAAAAAGCTGATGAGCTATATCGGAAAATACAAAGCTGCAATTTTTGTTGTCATGTTTTTTGCAGCATGTTCTACCATATTTAATGTTGCAGGACCGAAAATTTTAGGAAAAGCGACCACTGCATTATCGGAAGGTCTGATGGCGAAAATTCAGGGAACCGGAAGCATTGATTTTGGAAAGATTGGAAGCATTCTTTTGTTTGTGCTTGGTCTGTATCTGTGCAGTGCGGTTTTCAACTTTATCCAGGGATGGATCATGACCGGGATCACACAGAAAGTGTGCTACCAGCTCAGAAAAGAAATCTCAGAAAAAATCAACCGCATGCCGATGAAATACTTCGAGAGCCGTACTTACGGCGAGGTATTGTCCCGTATCACCAACGATGTAGATACGTTGGGACAGGGACTGAACCAGAGTATTACCACAATCATTACATCCGTTGCAACACTGATCGGCGTGCTTGTGATGATGCTCAGTATTTCACCGCTTATGACACTTATTGCACTTGTGATCTTACCAATCTCCATGGGACTGATTGGATTTGTGACAAAAAAATCGCAGAAATATTTCCGTGCGCAGCAGGAGTATTTAGGACACATCAATGGACAGGTGGAAGAGGTATACGGTGGTCACCTTGTCATCAAGGCATTTAACCGCGAGAAAGATACGATTGAAGAGTTTGAGAAAACGAATGATATTCTCTATGATTCCGCATGGAAATCACAGTTTTTGTCCGGTATGATGCAGCCAATCATGATGTTTGTCGGAAACTTAGGTTATGCCTGTGTTGCCCTGACAGGTGGACTGCTTGCAATCCGTGGCACGATCACAATCGGTGATATCCAGGCGTTCATCCAGTATGTGAAAAACTTCACACAGCCGATCCAGCAGATCGCGCAGGTGATCAATCAGGTACAGTCTATGTCTGCAGCATCCGAGCGTGTATTTGAGTTTTTGGAGGAAGAGGAAGAAGAGCAGATTGTAGAACATCCGGCGGATGTTTCGAAAATTACAGGTGCAGTGACATTTGATCATGTCCATTTTGGATACAATCCAGAGCAGATCATCATCAATGATTTCAGTGCCAGCGTAAAACCGGGACAGAAAATCGCAATCGTAGGACCAACCGGAGCCGGAAAAACGACGATGGTAAAACTGCTTATGCGTTTCTATGATGTAAACAGCGGAGCAATCTGTCTTGATGGACATAATATCAAGGATTTCAACCGCAGGGAACTGCGTGATGCATTCGGAATGGTATTGCAGGATACCTGGCTGTTCAAGGGAACAATCATGGAAAATATCCGGTACGGCCGGCTGGATGCAACGGATGAGGAAGTCTATGCAGCAGCAAAACTTGCAAATGCGGATGACTTTATCCGATTGCTTCCGAATGGTTACGATACGGTGATCACAGGAAATGGCGGAAGCCTTTCACAGGGACAGCGTCAGCTGATCGCAATCGCAAGAGCAGCGGTAGCTGATCCGCCTGTTATGATCCTGGATGAGGCTACGTCTTCGATTGATACCAGAACAGAGGCAATCGTACAGAGAGGTATGGATGCTCTGATGAAAGGACGTACCGTATTTGTTATTGCACACAGACTGTCGACAGTACGAAATTCTGATGTTATAATGGTGCTGGAGCAGGGACGTATTATTGAGAGAGGATCTCACGATAAGCTGATCGCCGAAAAAGGCAAATATTATCAGCTTTATACAGGAGCATTTGAACTGGAATGATGTGATCATGAAGAAAAGAAAGTTTAGCAGATGGATTCTGCTTCTGTGCTGCCTTTTTATTCCGGCATTTACAGCCGGGGCGAAGGCACCGCTTGGTACACCGACAAGAGAAGTGCTGCTGGATATGGCGTGGGATTGTCTGGAAGAATACAATTTCAGCTGTATCCGTACCAATGCTGTTGCAGTAAGCAAAGCAACACAAATAATGTCGGAAAAAGAAGAACAGACGGAGACGCAGCAAGTGGAAACAGAACAACAAACGGAAGAGCAGAGCAGCGAGACATCGTTTGATGTGACGCAGTATATTTTTGTCGGAGATTCCAGGACGGTCGGCATGCATGAAACAGTCGGAGATTCCGGCTGCGTGTGGATCGGTCAGGTTTCAGCGGGATTATCCTGGTTTCAGGATACTGCCGTTGGAGAGATTGATGAGTCAGTGACGCAGGGATCTGTGATCATTATCAATATGGGAGTCAACGATCTTGGAAATGCATGGGGATATATTGATCTTCTGAAAGAGAAAATTCCTCAGTGGATGGAAAAAGGAGCCGAAGTCTACTATATGTCGGTAAATCCGGTAGAAAACCATCCATATATTTCCAATGAGGATATTGCGAATTTTAACAATATTCTTTATAATAATCTTCCGTCAGAGACTGGTTGGATAGAGACAAATTCCTATCTGCTG
>ENA-OPSY01001580-OPSY01001580.1-human-gut-metagenome-genome-assembly--contig:-NODE-1580-length-12755-cov-2.491260_pt1 | contig 12755 bp, 11 predicted proteins | sample MGYA00241464_ERZ501920 | MGnify/ENA primary metagenome ERZ501920 (study PRJEB25962, sample SAMEA2042396) | human gut metagenome | biome: human gut; feature: human-associated habitat; material: faeces...
CGAGAACCAGCTCTCGGGCGGCAAGGCCATGGGCAGCGTCCACTATATCAGCCCGGAGCAGGCCAAGGGCGATGAGACCGACTTCACCAGCGACCTCTATTCGGTGGGCGTGATGATGTACGAGATGCTCTCGGGGCATCTGCCCTTCGATGCCGATGACGTGGTGGAGGTGGCCATCAAGCAGATCTCGGATCAGCCCAGGAGCCTGCGGGAACTGGCACCCTGGGTGCCGGTTGGCTTGGTGGAGATCACCGAGCGCGCCATGGCAAAGCGGCCCGAAAACCGCTACAAGAGCGCCGCTGAGATGCTGGAAGCCCTCAACGCCTATGTGGAGAACCCGGCCATCGTGTTTAACTACACCTATCTCCCCGATGAAATTCCTGAAAAGGTGGTGGAACCCCCTATGCCCAGAAAAGAATCCCGTCCGGAGCGCGGCAGTGCTCCGGCAAAAGGCAGAAAAAAGAAAAAGCGCACTGTGTTCCTGCCGGTGCTGTTTGGCATCACTGTGGCCTTTGCACTGGCCTGCGCGGCCCTGTGCTGGATGATCCTGAATGATTCCAGTTCCCTGATGGGGGAAAAGGCCGATGTGGTGCTGGCAGATTACAGCGGCATGACCCAGGATGAGGTCAACGCTTCCCAGCAGGTGGCATCCGGCCAGATCGTCATCAACTGGGAGCAGGCCTACAGCAACGATTACGCCGCCGGTTACGTCTACCGGCAGTCCCCGGTGGCGGGCCGTACCGTCCGTGAAGGCCAGAGCGTGACCCTGACCGTCAGCCTGGGCATCCAGTATGTCACCGTGCCGGACCTGACCAACTATGTGCAGGCCGACGCCGAGCAGCAGCTCAAGAGCCTGGGCGTTTCTGTGCTGGTGACCCAGGCCGTGGACACTTCCGTGGCCTCCGGTGCCGTGATCCGCACCGACCCGGCAGCCGGCACCCAGGTAGAATCCGGATCCACGGTGGTGGTCTATGTCAGCCGCCCGCAGGTGGCCACCACCACCAAAGTCCCCAGCCTCATCGGCATGAACGTGAACGACGCCCGTACCCTGCTGGTGCAGCGGAAACTGGGTCTGGGCAGCCAGACGGAGCAGTACAGCGACCAGCCCGTGGGCAGCATCATCAGCCAGAACCCCGGCGAGGGCGCATCGGCCAAGCTGAACACCCGCGTCAGCGTCGTGGTCAGCGCAGGCCCTGAGCCTGCACCGGAACCCGAAGCACCCAGCGAGAGCACCGCCAGCAGCGACGGCTCCGGCGGCTGGTTGGGCGGCCTCTTCGGGGGCAGCAGCTCTTCCAGCGAGAGCACCGGCGCCAGCTCGTCTTCTTCCACCGGCGGCGGTCTCAGCGACTGGTGGACGTCCTGGCTGGGCTAAAGGAGTAGGTATGACAGGTTATATCACAAAAGGCATCGGCGGATTTTATTACGTTAAGACGTCGGAAGGCATCGTGGAGTGCAAGCCCCGGGGCATCTTCCGCAAGCAGAAGATCACCCCCGTGGCGGGCGACGTGGTGACGCTGGAGACCGAGAACGGCGCGGCGGTCATCGCGGGCATTGCGCCCCGGCGGAACGTCTTCGTCCGCCCGCCCATGGCGAACCTCGACGTGCTGTTCCTCGTGGCAAGCACCACCCAGCCCACCCCCAGCACCCTCGTGCTGGATAAGCTTTCGGCCATCGCGGTGGACAAGGGCGTCCAGCCCGTCATCGTCTGCACCAAAAGCGACCTCGCCGAGGCGGAGTTTCTGCGCAGCGCCTACGAAAAATCGACCCTGCCCTTCATCCGCATCGACTACGCCACCGGCGAGGGTCTGGACGACATCAAACACTGGATCAATGGCCGTCTCTGCGCCTTCTGCGGCAACTCCGGCGTGGGCAAATCCACCCTGCTGAACGCGCTCCTGCCCGACGTGGAGCGTCAGACCGCCGCCATCAGCCAGAAGCTGGGCCGTGGCCGTCACACCACCCGCGAGGTGACTATCTTTGAAGCCTTCGGGGGCCGCATCGCCGACACCCCGGGCTTCGCCAGCCTCGAGGCCAGCCGGGCGGGCTTCATCCCGAAAGAGGGTCTGGAACACGCCTTCCCGGAGTTCGGGCCTTACCTCGGCGCGTGCCAGTTCACCGGCTGCTCCCACCGCACGGAAAAGGGCTGTGCCATCCGCGCCGCTCTGGCCGAGGGAAAACTCTCCCAGACCCGGTACGACAGCTACTGTGCCATGTATGAGGAAGTCAAGGATGTCAAGGACTGGCAGAGGAGGGGAATGTGATGCGCTGCGTGATCCTCTCGGCCTGCCCGGTCTCGCCGGAGCTGAAGCGTCTGCTCCGCCCCGATGACTTCATCATCGCCTGTGATGCTGGCTATCGCAACTGTGCGCCGCTGGGCTGCAAGCCCAATATCATCCTGGGAGACTTCGATACCGCGCCCTGTCCGGTGCAGCAGAACGACGATATCATCGTCCTGCCTCACGTCAAGGACGACACCGACACCGAGTACGCGGCAAAGCTGGCCTCCGAGAAGGGCTTCGACGAGGCGCTGCTGCTGGGTGTACTGGGCGGCAGACGCCTCGAGCATACGCTGGCCAACCTCTGCACCGGCCTCGGCCTCGAACAGCGGGGCGTCCGCGCCACGCTTCTGGACGAGCGCAGTCGCATCACCTTCGTGATGCCCGGCGAGACCCGCCGCTACCCGAAGGACGGGTATTTCTACCTCTCGGTCTTCCCGATGGAGGGCAGGGCAGAGGGGGTCTCGGAGCGGGGCTCCTTCTACGAGCTGACCGACGCCGTCCTCACCGCAGGCTACCCTCTCGGCGTCAGCAACGAGTATGCCGATGGCTCCGACTGCATCACCATCTCCACCCAAAAGGGCGCGCTGGTGGTGGTGGAGACGGTGCCGGACGGGCCGATCCTGAGCTGAACCGGAACATTCCGGGCGCAGACCGCCTATAATGGCGTATCAAGCGACGAAAGGTGGTCGGCTCTATGCAGGTGGTCGTTCTCAAAAGTCCCAAGTGCCTGAGAGGCTTGCTCCGGAGGCTGTTCGGCATCCGAAAAGAAACGCAGGACTGAAAAAAATGAAAAGCCGCCGTGCGGCAGTTTCTGTAAACTTTCTGTGCAACGCTTGACTTTTGCGGGGAATCGCATATAATAAAAGTAGCAAATGTAAAAGCAAATACGCCATCGGCGCACCCAAAGGAAAGACCCCCTCACGGAGCTGCTATCTCCGAAAGGGGGTCCTTTTTAGTGCTTACGGCCCTTCAGCCATCCGTCAAGCCACTTGCAAATGTAGTAAGACGCTACATTCGCTGCGACGGACAGTACAAATGTAAAAATATACGCCATAAGGCGACACCCCCCTTCTCCCATCCTTGGTAGATTGGGCGGGACGAGCCGCATCCCCAGTATACCATAAACTTCGGCAAAAAGATACAGGAAACGATGCGGAATGCAAAAGCCCCAAACCCGCGCGGACGGCTCTACGTATCGCTTCCTGCTTTCCATCTGCCATGGTTAAATTTTACCCCCTTCGGAGCAGCCGCCCCGAGGGGGTTTTCTCTTTTTTCTGCGCAGAAATACGCAGAAAGCTTGCGTTGACTGCACAACCTTTCGTGGTTATAATGAAAGCAACAAAACAACCCATGAAAGGAGTTTTTTATGCAGAAAAACATGACCGACCGCACCCCGGGCAGCTACGACGACTTCGTGGCCTACCTCGGCACGGTGCGCACCGAAGAGGAGCTGTTCTCCCGGCTGACCTACTGGTTCGCCGGGCAGAACCGCCCCGAGGACGTCCTCAGCCGCTCCGAGCTGGTAGAGGCGAGGGCGAAGGAGCTGGGCTTCTGGCAGGGCCTGACCTTCCGGATGGAGCGCTGGCTGGCCGACGGCAAGAGCGAGCTGGAAGCGGTGGGCCGGGAGGAGTTCCAGAGCCGCATCGCCGAGGACTACGCCGCCTACCGGGAAAAGGCCGACGCGGCCCGGGCGCGCTTCCGGGACCGCCGCCGCGCCGCGCCCTTCAACTTCACCCCCGACTGCCTCGAGAACGTCCCCATCCAGAACGTGAGCTGGCTGGTGGATGGGCTGCTGCCTATGGGAGAGGTGTCGCTTCTGGGTGCCGACGGCGGCACCGGCAAGGGCATCTGGCAGGCCCAGCTCATTGCCTATGTCACGGCGGGCCGGACCTCCGGCTTCTTCCCCCAGCCGCCGGAGAAGACCGGCAGCGTCCTCCTTTTTTCCGGCGAGGACGACCCCGGCAAGGTGCTCAAAGCACGCCTGACGGCGGCAGGGGCCGACATGAGCCGGGTGATGGTGGTCACCAGCGACGCCTATTTTGCCCGCACCGGCAGCCCGCTCTGCATCCCGGACACCAGCTTTGCAAAGTACGTGGGGAAGGCCGCGCCCGCCCTCGTCATCATCGACCCGCTGCAGAGCTTTCTGCCTGCGGGGGTCGAGATGGCCAGCCGCAACCAGATGCGCAGCGCCCTGCTGCCCCTCAAAGCCCTCTGCGCCAGGCACGGCTGCGCGGCCCTCATCTCGATGCACACCAACAAGCGCGCCAACGTCTCGGGCCGCGCCCGTCTGGCCGACAGCTCCGACATCTGGGACATCGCCCGCAGCGTCCTCATGATGGGCCGCGACAAGAACAGCGAAAAGCTCTACCTCAGCCACGAGAAGAGCAGCTACTCCGCCCCGGCCCGGACGGCCCTGCTCCACATCGAGCAGGCGCAGGTGGAGGGCGTGAAGACAGCCGTGGCCGTCTTTGACAGCCGCACCGACAAGAAGGACGCCGACTTCGTGGAGGAGCGCCGCGTCCGCACCGCCCAGACCAAAGAGGATACCGCGCAGGCCATCCTCAACGTGCTGGCCGAGAGCAAGCTGGGGAGTATGCCCAGCACCCAGCTCCGGGCAGAGGTGATGAAGGAGATGGGGTGCAGCGATAGGACATATACTCGAGCATACGGTGAGCTTGTGAAATCGGGTGAGGTAGTGAAACGACAGATAATTCAAAAAGATGGCGGACATAGTTGGTTCAGCTATCTTCCACACTGTGGTGGATTAGATGGCAAAGTGGCTATTTAATAATATATCTACGTTATATTTTGCCAGTTTGCCAACTTGGCATTCTGCCCCTTTTGGCAAAGTGGGGTCAGAGTGCCAGTTGATTGGCAGATTGCCACCTTGGCAAAGTGCGTTTTTGCACGATGACATGTCACTATTTTCCCACTTTGCCAGATACCCCGCCCCTCTTAGAGCCGCCGTATTTCCCGAAACCTGCGTGAATCGCCCCAAAACCTGCGCGAATGGCCGTTGCAGCTGCGGCGGGAGACGGGTTATAATGGACGTATCAAAAACACCACAGTGAACGGAGGATACGACCATGAAACTGAAAAAGCTCCTTGCCCTCGCCCTTGCGGGCGTGCTGATGCTGGCCCTGCTCACCGGCTGTTCCGGCGGCGGAAACGGAGAGGACAGGCTCGTCGCGGAGGCCGTCGCCGACATCTTCAAGGGAAACTCCCAAAACGTCGAAGTCTCTTACAGCGTCCCCGCGCTGACCCGCACCATCCGGCCCGCGTTCACCCCGGACTGGTTCCAGAATACCCCAGAGGGAATCATCTGGCTGGACGGGAACTTCCCCATAGACGCCGGTCAGACGCTGGAAGGCTTCCTGCAAGACAGCCTGAAAGCCTACGCGCAGAGCAATTTCGTGAGCTTTGTTGCTTTCGACTCCACCGGGATGAGCGCCCTTCAGCAGGTAGAGCGGTTCTCCAGCGGTGCGCCGGTGGTCAGGGTGTACTATAAAGATGTGTCGCCCACGGTCAATACCAAGCTGCGTGTCGGCGTCTGCCATAAGACCGTCGCGGGCCGGGAATACTGCTTGGTGGTCGTTGTCCGGGCCCGATGATGCGATTGTAAACTTTCTGTGCAACGCTTGACTTTTGCGGGGAATCGCATATAATGAAAGTACGAAAGAAAGAATGATGGTTTCCATTGTTCTCACCAAAGCAAAAGAAAACCCCCTCACGGAGTTGCCGCTCCGAAAGGGGGTCTTCTTTATTTAGTGCTTACGGCCAGTGAACCATCCATCAAGCCACTTGCAAATATAGTAAGCTGCTACATTTGCTCCGACAGACAGTACGAAAGAAAGAATACTTTCCATTTTTCTCACCTCCCCTCCCGAATAAATGGGCGGGCAAGGCCGCAAACCAATTATAACATAGATTTTCGACAAAAGATACAGAAATAAACGAATCTGCCGTAATGGAGATCCCCCAAGGAGTTGCGACCTCCGTGGGGGATTTTTGTTCTGCTCCCTTCCCACCCCGCATACATTCTCATCAGAGCAAGGACAGGAAAGGAGCATCACCATGGAGCTGAAAGTGTTCCGGGACGTTCTGCCTGCGGCGGGTGCGGACTGCACCGCCAAGGCGGAGCTGCCCCTCGAGACCGAACTACTGATCTCGGACTATCTGCCGCCGGTGCAGCGCATCGTCAAGTGCTTCGCAAAGCCGGTGGTGCTGCAAAAGCAGCTGGCCCCCGGGCGGCTGACGCTGGAAGGATATTTGCGCTGTACCGTGTATTATCAGGGCGAAGAGGGGGCGGGGCTGTGCCAGACCGAGCAGAAGCTGCCCTTCACCAAGGCCCTCGAGCTGCCCTCTTTCGCGGCCACGGCGTGGACAGCCTGCGTCGAAGGCCAGACCGAATACCTCAACTGCCGGGCCGTCAACCCCCGCCGCATCGAGGTGCGGGGGGCCTACGGGCTGGTGGTGAGCGTCCACGCCCAGCTGTCCACCGAGGTCATCACGGCCCTCAGCGAGGGCGGCATCGAGCAGAAGCCGGTCACGCTGGCAGGGGTGCGGCGGGCCGCTACCCTCGAAAAGCTCGTGACCATCGAGGGGGCGCTGACCTTCCCGAAGCCCCCCGCCGCCATCCTCGACATCACCGGCACCGCCGAGGTGCGGGAGCTGAAGCGGATGCAGGGCAAGGCCGTGGCGAAGGGGGTGCTGCACGTCCTCTGCGCATGGCGGGCCGAAGGGGACGCCGCCCTCCGCAGCCAGACCGCCGACCTGCCCTTCAACCAGATCCTGGATGCAGACGGCCTCAGCGAGGACTGCCGCTGCCTCTGTGTGGCCGAGCCGGTGGGCTTTACGCTCACGGAGGGAGAAGGGGAGGAACCCAGCCGCCTGACCGCCACCCTGATGCTGCGCCTGCGGGCATGGAGGCCCTATCAGCTGCAGTGCGTGGCGGATGCCTTCTCCACGAAATTTGAGACAGAACAGACCCCGCAGACGGTACAGACGGAATCGCTGGCCTGCACCCTGGATGAGACCGTGACCCTGACCGGCTCCGGCCCTCTGCCAGACGCTGGGGCTAAAATTCTGGCCTGCTTTGCCTCCTTTGGCCCGGCCCTGTTGGCATACAGGGAAAACAACTGGGATCTGACCAGCCGGGTGACCGTGACTGCCTTTGGGGAGAACAGCCTTTCAGAGCTGGAAAGCTATGAAAAGGTGTTGGAGCTTGCCCTGCCGCTGGGGCGGGAGCTGCCCTCGGACGCGGAGCTGATCCCGGAGTGCTGGCTCCGTGCCGAGGACCTGCGCTGTGTCTGCGCAAACGGCACACTGGAGGTCAACCTTTCCGTCAAGGCAGAAGGAGCCATCCTACAACGGAGCGGAAACACCTGTGTGGGCTCCATCGCGCTGGGAGAGCCGTTGACCCCGGCAGACCCGGAGATCAGCCTGCGCATCTATTATGCACAGGCGGGGGAGGAGCTGTTTGCCATCGCCAGGCGGTTCCATGTCTCCCCGGCCCAGATGCTTGCGGCCAACGACCTTGCTGAGGGCACCACGGCCATTGATGCGCCTCGGAGGCTTCTGGTGCCGGGAGCAGGGGGCTGATCTATCTGATTTTGTGCTTCACAGAAGAACAATTTAAGGTTAAAGTATGACTTATGAACTAAAAATGAACAAAAAACATCCCGGACCTCTCCCAATTTGAGAAAGGCTCTGCTATAATAATTTTTGTCGTGTAAAAAAGCCTTTTAGATAAAGGAGAAGTTATGATCAAAAATATCGAGTTGGAGAAGGGCGCATACCAGTTTGATGCCAAGATGCCCCTTCGCCAGGCCATCCCGCTGGGCCTGCAGCATGTATTTGCCATGTTCGTGGGCAACCTGACCCCGCTTCTTATCATCACCAGTGCCTGCGGCCTTGCAGGCGGTGAGTTTGCTGACCTGCAGGTCAGCCTGCTGCAGAACGCCATGTTCGTGGCCGGTGTGGTCACGCTGGTGCAGCTGTTCTCCATCGGCCCTGTGGGCGGTCAGGTTCCCATCATCATGGGTACCAGCTCCGGTTTTATCGGCGTGTTCAACAGCGTTGTGGGCACGATGGGCGGCGGTGTGCTGGCCTATGGTGCCATCATGGGCGCTTCCATTTTGGGCGGCCTGTTTGAGACTGTGCTGGGCTTCTTCCTCAAGCCCCTGCGCAAGTTCTTCCCCACGGTGGTCACCGGCACGGTGGTGCTGTCCATCGGTCTGTCCCTGATCTCCGTGGGTGTCAACTCCTTTGGCGGCGGCAACGCAGCCAAGGACTTCGGTTCCGCGGAAAACCTGCTGCTGGCCGTATTCGTGCTGGTGGTGATCCTGTTCTTCAAGCATTGGACCACGGGCTTCCTGAGTTCTTCCTCCATCCTCATCGGCATTGTGGCGGGATATCTGGCAGCCTTTATCATGGGCTTTGTCCTGCCCACCACCGGTGTCACTGCCGAGGGTGTGGAGTTCACTAAGGCATGGGTGCTGAACTGGAGCAAGGTGGCACAGGCCGACTGGTTTGCCATCCCCAAGCTGGTTCCCGTCAAGATCGTTTTTGATATGCGCGCCATCCTGCCCGTGCTGATCATGTTCATCGTCACCGCTGTGGAGACCGTGGGCGATATCTCCGGCGTGATGGAGGGCGGCATGAGCCGTGAGGCCACCGATAAGGAGCTGTCCGGCGGTGTTATCTGCGACGGCCTGGGCTCTTCCTTTGCCGCCTGCTTCGGCGTTCTGCCCAACACCTCCTTCAGCCAGAACGTGGGCCTCGTGGCCATGACCAAGGTGGTCAACCGGGGCGCACTGGCCACCGGCGCCATCTTCCTGATGCTCTGCGGCCTCATCCCCAAGCTGGGCGCACTCATCTCCATCATGCCGCAGGCCGTTCTGGGCGGCGCTGCCGTCATGATGTTCTCCTCCATCGTGGTGTCGGGCATCCAGCTCATCACCAAGGAGAAGATGACTCCCCGCACCCTGACCATCGTCTCTGTGGCGCTGGGCGTGGGCTACGGCATGGGCGCAAACGCCAAGATCCTTGCCAACACCCCCCAGTTCGTCCAGCTCATCTGCGGTGAGAGCGGCATCGTGCCTGCTGCCTTCGTGGCCATCCTGCTCAACTGCCTGCTGCCCCGCGATGAGAAGTAAGCGTTGAACCACTGCGGCCTCCCTGTCTTTGCAGGGAGGTCTTTTTGTGCGATGATCTCCCCAGTCTGATCAGAGGGAAGGAGGACTCTATGGAACTGCAAACTGCCGCCCGCTATCGTCTTCTGGACGAGCTGCGGGGACTCGACCTCATCAGCATGATGCTCTACCACGGGATGTGGGACGTGGTGTTCCTCTTCGGCGTGGCCCAAAAGTGGTACACCGGACGCCCGGGCTTTGTGTGGCAGCAGAGCATCTGCTGGGTCTTTATCCTGCTCTCGGGCTTCTGTCTGCCGCTGGGGCATCATCCGTTCCGGCGGGGAGCCGTCGTCTTCGGGGCAGGGGCGCTGGTCACAGCCGTCACCCTGCTCTTCCTGCCCGAGGACGTGGTGTGGTTCGGGGTGCTGACTCTGCTGGGCTCGTCCATGCTCCTCACCGCCGCGCTGGACCCGCTGCTGCGCCGCGTCCCGCCCGCTGTGGGCGTGGCCCTCAGCGCCCTGCTGTTCTGGGGGACCTACCCGACGATGAACGGCTTCTGGAACCTGCCGGGCGGGCGTCTGGCCCTGCCGCAGGCCCTCTACGCCAGCTACACCACGGCCTATCTGGGCTTTATGCCGAAGAGCTTTTTCTCCACCGACTATTTCCCGCTGCTGCCCTGGCTGTTTCTGTTCTGGGCGGGGTACTTCCTCCACCACCTCGTGGGCCGCGGACGCCTCGCGCCGCTGCGCAGGTCGGTCTGCCCGCCGCTGGGCTGGATGGGCCGTCACTCGCTGGTGCTCTATCTGCTCCATCAGCCGGTCATCCTGGGGGTGCTGACGGTGGCGTTCCGGCTGGTGAGAGGGGGGTAAAACTTCTGGAAAAGTTAGCCTCTGTGACCGCTTGACAAAGCAGCGGCGCTGTGGTATCCTATGGATGGTTAGAGAAATCTAACTAAAGAGATGCGTCTGAGCCTGCTTCCGACGCATTTTTATGGAACAAAAAGTTAGAAATGGCTAACCCAATAAATCAAAAGTGAGGCTGAGCATTATGAGCAAAGTAGCAATCGTATTCTGGAGCGCCACCGGCAACACCGAGACCATGGCAAACTGCATCGCGGAGGGTGCAGGCGCTGCCGCCACCATCGTCCCCTGCGCCGAGATGGACGCAGCAAAGCTGGGCGAGTATGACGTGGTGGCCTTCGGCTGCCCGGCCATGGGCGCAGAGCAGCTGGAGGAGAGCGAGTTTGAGCCGATGTTCTCGGATCTGGAGGGCTCGCTGAACGGCAAGAAGGTGGCTCTGTTCGGCTCCTACGGCTGGGGCGACGGCCAGTGGATGCGCGACTGGTGCGAGCGCGCCAAAGAGGACGGCGCACAGCTGTTCAGCGACGAGGGCCTCGTCTGCAACGAAACGCCCGACGACGACGTTCAAGCTGCCTGCCGCAAGCTGGGCGCTGATCTGGCCAACTGGTAAAAAATAACACCGGCCCATCCTGCATCATCCCGCGTCTTTGGGGCAACCTAGGGACAAAGAGGTGATGAATGAATGGAAAACACAGGTGTCCGCTGTGATGTCTGCGAGTGCCGCCACAACGTGGGGAGCTGCAAGTGTGACTTGCCCGAGATCACGGTGACGGAGCGCTGCACCTGCTCTTCTCAGCAGGTGGACATCCCGCACTACTGCCAGAGCTACGAGAAGAAGTAATCTGCGCAACAAAAAGACCTCTGCCCGACGGCCTTGCCGGGCAGGGGTCTTTTGTTGTTAGAAGCTGTTTTCATAGGCGGGGTGCAATGCTTATGAAAACGGCTTCTCTAGTGGAGGCTGACGCCGAAGGTGGGCAGGCTGCGCAGCAGGGTGCCGACGTTGTGCATCTCGTAGATGCCGAAGCCCAGAGCGCTGGCGGCTACGAGGTTTTCGGCCCGGTCGTCGATGAAGATGCACTCATCGGCCCGGAGATGGTACTTGTCCAGCAGGGCCTGATAGATGCGGGGGTCGGGCTTGTTGATCTTCACTTCGCAGGAGGCCACGCCGCCGTCGAACAGGCCCTTGAGGTCGCGCTCGGTCAGAAAATCCAGCACATCCTCGGGGATATTGCTCAGGTAATAGACGCAGTAGCCACGGCTCTTGAGTTTCCGCACCAGCTCCTGCATCCGGCGGCGGGGGCGGAGGATATGCATCCAATCGTCCAGCACGCCTTGCACCTCAAACGCGCGGCCATATTCCTTTGCGCGGGCCAGCATCCGCAGGTTGGCCTCAGAGCGGGTGATAAGCCCTGCATCCAGCAGCTTCCACTCCTCGCTTTCAAAAGTCAGCTGGGAGACCTGTTCCTCTACCTCGGCATTGCAGAAGCGGTCTACCAGGTAGGTCTTGGGGTTGAAATCCACCATGACACCGCCCAGATCAAAGATGATATTTTTATACATCGCTGTTTCCTCAATTCTGTATGGATGTTTCTGCCAGAAAGATTCTGCCCACAGTATAGCACAACTGCCCGCCCTGCATCAAGCACTGCGCTGCCGCATAGGATGAAACAGGCAAACTGCGGGGAGGGGAGCACGATGAAATTCCGGGAGCTGTGCACAAAGGAGATCGTTCAGCTGAGCAACGGGGCCTGCCTTGGCCGCGCCGATGATCTTGAGCTCGATCCGGCAACGGCGCAGGTCAAAAGCCTGCTGCTGCTCGGGCAGCCTCATCTGTTTGGGCTGCTGGGCCGGGACGAGACTCTGGTCATCCCCTGGACGGACATCGAAACACTGGGAGTGGACGCGATCCTGGTCCGCACGGAGCTGCCGGAGCCGGAAGCCAAAAAGCAGGGTTTCTGGCAAAAACTGCGGCACTGGCTGGACGGCTGAAATTTTTCGTGAATTTTTCCTGCATCAGGGTTTGATTTTACAAAAAATCGGATTATAATAGAGAACCGTGAGCGGCAGAGCCTTGCCGCTCCGGCTTGAAATCTGATTTCCGGAAGTGAAAGGAACTTCTCTCTATGAACGCAAAAAAACATACGCCGCTTTCCCTGCATGGGCTGCGGCTGCTCTTCCCTCCACTGGCAACGCTGGGCATCCTGTTCCTGACGGAGTGGATCGCCCGCGGCAGCCTGACAGGGGAGACCTTTACCCAATACATTTTCCCCCATGCCGAAGCCTATCTGCTGGCGTGGGCCATGCTGTTTCTCAGCTGGCTGGCAGTGGACTGGCTGACCCGGTTTGCACCGTTGGCGACCCTGCTGGCGGCGGTGCTGGGCTGTGCCCCGGCGGCAGTCAATTTCTACACACTGCAGCTGCGCGGCGAGCCCTTCCTGCCCTGGGATCTGATGCAGGTGTCAGAGGCTGCGGGCGTGGCAGCT
>ENA-OPSY01001628-OPSY01001628.1-human-gut-metagenome-genome-assembly--contig:-NODE-1628-length-12480-cov-6.869457_pt1 | contig 12480 bp, 9 predicted proteins | sample MGYA00241464_ERZ501920 | MGnify/ENA primary metagenome ERZ501920 (study PRJEB25962, sample SAMEA2042396) | human gut metagenome | biome: human gut; feature: human-associated habitat; material: faeces...
AGTGTATCACGAGCACCAAGTCCACAAGGGATTAGTCCCTCTTCTTTTCCTGCTTCAAGAAGTGTCTCCCACATCTTTTCTGCCAGATCACTTGCCAGGTAGATCTCTACACCATCTTCACCGGTATATCCTGTCTTGGATACGATGCAAGGCATTCCGGCAACTTCTGCGCCAAATACTGCATGATAATATTTCTTTGGAATATTTTCTTCTGTTGTAAGTTTTCTTAAGATTTCCATCGCCTTCGGTCCCTGAAGAGCGATCTGTCCATACTGGTCGGATACATCTGTAAATGTAACCTCTCCTGACTGATGTGCGAGCATCCACTGATAATCCTTATCCTTGTTTGCTGCATTTACTACGATAAAATAGTGATCATCTGATCTTTTGTATACGATCAGGTCATCTACAGTTCCACCGTTCTCGTTACACATCGGGCTGTATCTTGCCTGTCCGTCTACCATATTTGTAAAATCGTTTGTAAGGATGTGCTGCAGATTGACAAGAGCATCTTTTCCTTCACAAAGGATTTCGCCCATATGAGATACATCAAAAAGTCCTGCCTGTGTACGTACTGCCATATGCTCTTTGATCACGCCTGTCTCATACTGAACCGGAAGAAGGTATCCGGCAAACGGCACGATCTTTCCACTTGCTTTTACATGAGCGTCATAAAGGGGTGTTTTTAATTCCATTATTTTTTCCTCCTGTTATTCATAAAGTGGATATTTATCGCAGATCTTTGTAACTTCGGCACGGATTTCATCTGCTTTGGTATCAAAGTCTGTAATCGTCATCTTGATCAGTTTTGCGATGGTCTTCATATCTTCTTCTTTCAGACCTCTTGTTGTAACAGCCGGTGTTCCGATACGAACTCCACTGGTCACAAACGGGCTTGCAGGATCATTCGGAACTGCATTCTTATTAACTGTGATGTAAACTTCATCCAGTCTGTTCTGAAGTTCTTTTCCTGTGATGTTCATGTTCTGAAGATCTACCAGAATCAGATGGTTGTCTGTTCCACCACTGACAAGGTTGAACCCTTCTTCAACCATGGCTTCTGCAAGTGCTTTTGCATTCTTGACAACCTGTTCCTGATAGGTTTTGAATTCCGGTTTTAATGCTTCTCCGAAGCATACAGCTTTTGCTGCGATAATGTGCATCAGAGGTCCGCCCTGTGTTCCCGGGAAGATTGCTTTGTTGATCGCTTTTGCATATTCTTCTTTGCACATGATCATTCCACCACGAGGTCCTCTGAGTGTCTTATGTGTTGTTGTTGTAACTACATCAGCATAAGGAACCGGGCTCTGGTGAAGTCCTGCTGCAACAAGACCTGCAATGTGTGCCATATCTACCATGAGGTATGCGCCGCATTTGTCTGCGATGTCACGGAAACGTGCAAAATCAATGGTTCTTGCGTAAGCACTTGCGCCTGCGATGATCATTTTCGGTTTGCACTCCATAGCAATCTCTTCTACTTTATCGTAATCGATAAAGCCTTCATCGTTTACACCGTAAGGTACGATGTGGAAGTATGTTCCGGAGAAGTTTACCGGGCTTCCGTGTGTCAGATGTCCGCCGTGATCGAGATTCATTCCCATAATGGTATCACCCGGCTTTAAAATGGCAAACTGTACTGCCATGTTTGCCTGTGCACCGGAATGCGGCTGTACATTGACGTACTCACAGCCAAACAGTTTCTTTGCGCGTTCTCTTGCCAGTTCCTCAACTACATCCACGCACTCACATCCACCGTAATAACGCTTTCCCGGATAACCTTCTGCATATTTGTTGGTCAGAATACTTCCCATTGCAGACATAACCGCCGGGCTCACCCAGTTTTCCGATGCGATCAGCTCAATGTGGCTGTTTTGTCTGTCAAACTCTGCAGTGATCGCTGCTGCAATTTCAGGATCTACTGCCTGTATATCTTCCAGTGTGTACATAATATTCTCCTTTTCAACTCTTTTTCCCCATTATACCGAATTCTTCGGTGCAATGCAACCATTCCACTCCTTAGAAAACAAACGGGAGCTGCCGTGCAGCTCCCCTGTTTTTTAATATTTATTTCTTTTTTGTCTTTGCTACTGCTGGTTTTAACAATTTGTCCTTGCCAAGATGCAGTTTCATGACATACCATAATGCAGCTGCAATAAAGATGGAAGAATACGTACCACTGATCAGTCCAATCATAAGCGGTAATGCAAACTCACGGATGGAAGATACTCCGAGGATAAACAGCAGCAATACCATGATGATGGTTGTAATGGAGGTATTCAGTGAACGGGAAAGTGTCTGTGTCAGAGACCGGTTTGCCACCTCTGCCAGTGTTTCCGGTGTCTGTTTCTTCATTCCCTGCATGTTCTCACGGATACGGTCAAAGATAACAATGGTATCATTGATGGAATATCCGACAATCGTAAGTACGCAGGCAATAAATGTATTACCTACAGAAATACGGATCAATGCATAACCGGTTAACATAACAAGTACATCGTGTACCAGTGCAATAATCGCACTTCCGGCGAAACGGATGTCCTTGAAACGGAACCAGATATAAAACAGCATGAAAATACATGCAACGATCAGTGCCTTGACCGCATTGGAACGCATCTCATTACTGATGGTAGAACCAATACTCTGGCTCTCGATTGTGGATTCATCCACACCAAACTTGTCCACAAGCATCTGATTTACTTCTTCACGTTCGCTCAAGCTCAGTGTCTTTGTCTTGATTGTCACAACATTGCTGCCGGATACGGTACTTGCCTGGATCGCATTATCATTAATAACCTTTGCGACTTCCGGTACAATCTTGTCCTCTACCTGTTCAACGGTATAATCCTTACCAAAATCTGCGGAGATGGATGTACCACCCTTAAACTCCAGACTGAAATTCAAAGCGCCCTTTCCGGCTGCTCCGTAACCGATCATTCCAACAAATCCGGCTACGATCACAACGAGGGAAAGGATAAAACATACCCAGCGATGCTTCATAAAATCGATGGTCTTATGTTCTTTTGCACGTCCGTATAATTTCTCGTTTCTGCATCCAACCGCATAAAATGCCAGATTTAACAGTCTTGAAATGACAAGTGCAGTGAACATGGAAACAATCAGGGAGATAATCAGTGTATATGCAAATCCCTTAACAGTTCCGGAACCAAGCCACATCAGTACCAGCGCTGCAATAAAGGTGGTCACGTTACCGTCAATGATGGCAGACATGGCCTTTTTGTAACCTGTTTTGATGGATGTCAGTACGGACTTTCCTGCTGCAATCTCTTCACGGATACGTGAGATAATAATAACGTTCGCATCCACCGCCATACCGATACCGAGGATAACACCCGCGATACCCGGAAGTGTCAGCGTAATTTCAAACAGATAAATCAGAGCTACCGTTACGGTTGTATAAATGGCAAGACCAATGGATGCAACCACACCAGATAAGCTGTAATTTAAGATCATGAAAAGCATCACAAGGATCAGACCGATGATGGCTGCCTTGACACTGGAAGAAAGTGCTTTTCCACCCAGCTGTGCCCCTGCTACGGAAGATTCCATCTCTTCGAGCTTTAAGTTGATCGCACCTACACGGATAAATGTTGCAAGCTGTTCCGCTTCATCATAATCAGACATACCGTTGATGACACAGCTTCCGTCTTTGATTGCGCTCTCTACTTTCGGTACACTGATGAAATGATCATCATAGTAAATACCGATAGATTCTCCGGAAGAAGCTGCCTTTGTGGTTGCCTCTCCAAACACATCTGCTGCTTTTTTCTTTAATGTCAGCTGAACAACCGGCTCCTTGGTACTGGTAGAGGAAGACTGGTTATACGCTGCATTGGCAGACTTTACATCATTACCGTCCATGATTACAGAACCATTGTCAACCAGATCCTGAATGTCATAATTCAGTTTGTATTCCCCTGTGGAACTGTCATAACTGTAGTTTTCATTACCGTCCGAATCTTTCTGTACGATAAAATACAGCGATCCCGGGCTTCCCAGATCCTCAAGTACGGCATTTGCATCATAGACACCAGGAATTTCTACCGTAATACGGTCATCGCCGACCGGATATACCGCATACTCGGTACTGTAACTCTCGGCACGCTCTTCAAGCTTTGCTACCGTATCATTGATATCTTTCTTGGATGGATTCTTATCCTTGATCCGGTAAGTAATGGACACACCACCGGAAAGATCAAGACCAAGTTTAATACCTTCGGCTTCCGTCTTGTTGTCAGTTTTTTTCTGACTTGTGCTTGTCGCAGACATAATCGTGCTCGTGTAATATCCCAGTCCGATCAGACAGGCCAGGATAATCGCGATTATAGCGACGCCCTTGCTTTTTTTCATGTTTGCTTCCTTCCTATTCCTTTAATTTTCCGCTTCCGCAGCTTTTATCATGATTGCGCATTCAATACGTTTCTTCTGGAGTTCACATCCCAGATCATAAGCATCTGTGATGGTTCCGTGGAAATTGTACGAATTTGCAGCACATCCCCCACTACAGTAAAATCTGGCAAAGCATTTACGGCACTTTTCTTTTGCATAGACATTGCAGCATTTAAACTCGTCCTGCAGATTCGTGTTTTTCACGCCATCCCAGACATTTCCCATCAGAAAATCTTCATTTCCGACGAACTGGTGGCACGGATACAGATCTCCCCACGGTGTGACCGCAAGGTATTCCGTTCCGGAACCACATCCGGACAGACGCTTGTACACACAAGGTCCACCTTCCAGATCAATCATGAAATGGAAGAAGTTGAAAGAATTTCCTTCTCTGTTACGGCGGACCATCTCCGCTGCCAGTTTATCATATTCTTCAAAGAGAACCGGAAGATCCTCTTCCTGCAGTGCATATTCATCGGTCGGCTGTGCGACAACCGGCTCAACAGAAATCTGCTTGAATCCCAGATCGGCCAGATGCAGTACATCCTTGGAAAAATCGGTGTTGAAATGGGTATAGGTACCGCGAACATAATAACGCTCCTGATTCCGGCTTTCTGCAAGTTTCTGGAACTTTGGAACGATCAGATCATAACTTCCCGCCCCTTTCCGGAACGGACGCATACGGTCATTCACTTCTTTTCTTCCATCAATACTTAAAACGACATTGTCCATTTCCTTATTTGCAAATTCCATGATATCGTCATTTAGCAACACCCCGTTCGTTGTCAGCGTAAAACGGAAATGCTTGTCATGCAGCTTTTCCTGTTCCCGTCCATAGGCAACCAACTGTTTTACCACATCAAAATTCATGAGTGGCTCTCCTCCGAAGAAATCCACTTCAAGATTTTTCCGGTTTCCGGAGTTTGCAATCAGAAAATCAAGTGCCTGTTTTCCTGTCTCATAAGACATCAGGGCTCTTCTTCCATGATATTCGCCCTCTTCCGCAAAGCAATAGCGGCATGCCAGATTGCAGTCATGTGCAATATGTAAACACAATGCCTTTACTACCGTCGGGCGCTTCTTAAAATCAAAAATCTTCTGTTCGTAAGCATCTTCCGTAAACAGGTCTCCCTGCTCCTTTAACTGCTCTGTTTCTTCGATTGCTTCTGCAATCTCCTGTTCCGGATACCGGGATTGTAACTGGGCAATGATCTCTTCCCTGGAGTGATCTTCAAATAATGCGATCACGTCATAAGTCACATCATCCACCACATGAATGGCACCGGAGTTTACGTCTAATACAATATCATAGCCATTGTTCTTAAACTGATGAACCACTATAATATTTCCTCTCTTTCCTAAACATAATAAAACCGCGCGCTACGCACGCGGCTTTATTATGCCTTATTTTTCTTACCTTAGCATTCGGGCTATGTAAGTAATCACTCTGTGATTACTTACACTTCTCGCAGGTCTGGTTTCCTACTGTACAGGATGTCTTACATGCAGACTGGCATGATGTCTGGCACTCGCCACATCCACCTGTCTTGATTGTGTTCTGTAACTTTCTTGTATTTAATGTCTTTACATGCTTCATGAGAATCTCTCCTTTGTCTGTTTTTTCGGATTTCCCGTCTATCTGTATTATTATAGCACAGTGGTCACCATAAGGAAAGTCTTTTTTTACAGTCACACAACCCTTACCTCTTTTTCCACTGCACGCTTCCCAGCAGTGCCCCTGCCATACATAAAATCAGAATCGTCAGGTTTTCTCCCTCCAGCGCAATCCAGTGCTGTTCCCGTATGCAGGAACAGACATACAGAATCCCGAAAAAAAAGCCTCCCAGCATAACTGCGCAAAAAGGTATGGCACCACATTTACATGCGCGCAGGATTTTTCCACCGATGAGACCGGAAAGCGCATACCATGCCGTAATTCCCACCCGGATCAGTTCCACCGACAATCTCATGGAATAGGAAATCCCGCACCATAACAGAAAAAGCGCCGCGGAGAGCAGACATGTGCCTATAAAGCAGCCTGCAAACTTTGCGACGTTTCTTCCTGTTTTATTATTTATTTGTTCCTGCCCATTCTCCACACATACTTCTCCGGAAATTGTCCTCCTTAGAGTTTATGGGAAATACGGCTCTTTTATTCCATTTTACAGTTCGCAGTTATTTACGGTTCTAGGGAACGGAATGACATCGCGGATATTTGCCATACCCGTCAGATACATCACGCAGCGCTCAAATCCAAGACCGAATCCGGCATGTCTGGCTGATCCGTATTTGCGCAGATCCAGATAAAACTTGTAATCTTCCTCTTTCAGCCCCATGTCCTGAATACGTGCCAGAAGTTTATCATAATCGTCCTCTCTCTGGCTTCCGCCGATGATCTCTCCGATTCCCGGAACAAGGCAGTCTACTGCTGCAACTGTCTTTCCGTCTTCATTGAGTTTCATGTAAAATGCCTTGATTTCCTTCGGATAATCGGTTACAAATACCGGTCTCTTATAAATCTGTTCGGTCAGGTAACGCTCATGCTCGGTCTGCAGATCACAGCCCCAGGATACCTTATAATCAAACTTGTCATTGTGTTTTGACAATATCTTAATTGCTTCTGTGTAGGTCACCCGTGCAAAATCATTGTTTACTACGTTCTCCAGACGATCCAGCAGGCCTTTGTCCACAAAATTATTGAAAAATGCCATTTCTTCCGGTGCATGTTCAATCACATAATTGATCACATACTTTAACATACTTTCCGCAAGCATCATATCATCTTCGAGATCTGCGAATGCGATCTCCGGCTCAATCATCCAGAACTCAGCCGCATGTCTGGTTGTGTTTGAATTTTCCGCACGGAAAGTCGGTCCAAACGTATAAATATTTTTAAATGCCATCGCATAGGTTTCTCCGTTTAACTGACCGGATACGGTAAGATTGGTAGGTTTTCCAAAGAAATCCTTAGTATAATCCACGGTTTTATCCTGTTTTTTCGGCACATCTTTTAAATCAAGCGTTGTTACCTGGAACATTTCCCCGGCACCCTCGCAGTCACTTCCTGTGATGAGCGGAGTATGCACATAAACGAAATCGCGCTCCTGGAAAAATTTGTGAATCGCATATGCACACAGGGAACGTACACGGAACACCGCCTCAAACGTATTGGTTCTCGGACGCAGATGTGAAATGGTACGCAGATATTCAAACGTGTGACGCTTCTTCTGCAGCGGATAATCCGGTGTGGAAGCACCTTCCACGGTTACCTCTGCTGCCTGGATCTCAAACGGCTGTTTTGCTTCCGGCGTAGGCACCAGCTGTCCTTTTACAATGACTGCTGCTCCGACATTAATCTTGCAGACCTCCTCATAATTCTCCAGACCATCTCCATATACAACCTGAATCGGCTCAAAAAAGGTACCGTCATTCACTACAATGAATCCAAAATTTTTGGAATTACGGTTACTTCTTACCCATCCGCCGATCGTTACCTGCTGATTTTCATATCTGATCGTATTTTTGAAAATCTCTCTGACATTTACTAATTCCATACTGTCCCTCCGTTAAAAATCTAATCTATCCCTTAGTTGTTTTTATTGAACCCTTTAGTTTTCCGATGACTCTGTCGTCTGTGTATCCGGTTCTACGGTAATATTGGCTTTCTCCACAACATACGAAATCGCCTGATTGACCACATACAGCTGACGAAGTGTTTTCTTTCCATCCTCTTTATTTCCACCACCATAATATTTATATACCGCATTTTCATCTGCCATCTGGCTGTTGCCTGAACTTACCAGATAATCTACAAATGACTTAAAATCATCATCACTGATTGTAATATTTTCTTTTTCCGCAATCCGTCCAAAGATAAATTCAATTTTGATCTGCTTGATCATCAGTTCTTTCCACTGTTTTTTCATATCATCCACGGTGGTATTGTTATTCTTTGCATACTGTTCCAGAGTCTGTGTATCATTGCAGTTGTCTGCTTCAAATTCATGCTGATATTCCTGCAGACGCGCATCCAGATACTCATCCGGAATCGTCACTTTACATTTATCCAGCAGATCATCTTCAACTGCGCTGATACTTGCCTGAGACTTGGAATTTGCGGCCTGCTTTTCCAATACCTGCCGTACATATGCAACCAGATCCTTTTTCGTGGTGATCTTCTGCTCGGTAAATGCATCTGCTACCATGTCATCGGTCAGCGTGTCCATGGTAACCGGCTTATAAATTCCCTTGATTTTGAATTTAAACGTTGTTTTCTTTCCCGCCAGATCCGAAGACTGGTAATTCTCCGGGAATGTCACATCCGAACTTACTTCATCCCCGACTTTTGCGCCGACAAGCCCATCACTGAATCCATCAATGTAATTTGTCTTCTGTGTGGCATCACAGTTGTTCGCCACATCAATCATTGTGTCTGTCGCAGAACCGCCATCAAACGCATCCCCGTCAAGATATCCGGTATAATCCACCTTGACATAATCATCCTTTTGAACGGTATCACGGTCCTTTACCTCAACTCCGGTGATTCCGTAATACGGAAGCAGCGACATTAAATTCTGCTCCACCTGATCATCTGTCACATCATAATTTCCGGAGATTGTAACATCAATCCCTTTATAATCTGCAAGTTTCGTCACAAGTTTTGACAAATCCAGCTTCATCTGTGCGCTGTGCGGTCCGTCAAACACTTCACTTGCCGTCTCCTGTGTTCCCTGCTGGGTACTTGCCTTTTTATCACTGTCTGTACCACATGCCCCCATGGATAATACCATCGTCATGCACAAAAAAAGTATAACCACTCTTTTCTTCATAATGTCCAAAATCCTTCTTTCTTTCCTTTTACAACTAATTAAACATACCATAAATCCATAGAAAATACAAACAGTAAACGTTGATTTTTACAGAAATCTTTGCTACAATAAATTTTAGTATATAGAGGAGGAAATCCACGATGAAACCAATAGGAATCGTATTATTAGTGATTGCCATTATTCTGGTAGCCGCTATGATTGTCCTGTACTTTCTCGGAAAGAAAGCACAGAAGAAAAAAGAAGAACAGGATGAGCAGATGAAAGCCGCTGCGCAGACAGTGACGATGCTGATCATCGACAAAAAACGAATGAAAATGAAAGATGCCGGCCTTCCTTCACAGGTAATGGAACAGGCAAACAAACTCATGCAGCGCGCCAAACTTCCAATCGTAAAAGCCAAAGTCGGACCAAGAGTCATGACACTGATCGCAGACGAGCAGATCTACGATGACATTCCGGTCAAGAAAGAAGTCAAGGCAACCGTCAGTGGTCTTTATATCACAGGCGTACGCGGACTCCGTGGACCGCTGGAAAAACCGGTCAAAAAGAAAAAAGGATTCCGTGCAAAGCTTCAGGAAAAGTACAATGAAGCCAATGCCAAGTTGAAAGAATCCAAATCCGGTTCCAGCAGCAAAAAGAAATAATGTGTTTACAGGAAAAAACAGGAAAAGGCTTATCTTCCCCACCGGGAAGATAAGCCTTTTCTTTTCATGCAGATTCTATACCGTTGTTCCACAAATCATGATTCTTCCATCTGAAACAGCTGCATATTTCTTTCCAGAACCTCTGCAATATTTTTAAGGTTCTCTGCATTCTGACTGATATCATTGATAACCGAACCAATTTCCATCATGGAAGCTGAGGTCTCCTGTGTGCTTGCCGCATTTTCCTCTGCGATTGCCGACAGACTCTGTACCGTATCTACGATCTTATTTCTTGCATCCTCAATCTTTTGTGTCTGTTCTTCTATGGATACCATTCCATGGATGGACAAATTGACACCTTCATGCATTTGTTCAAAAACTTCTGCCGTCTTTTTCACTTTTTCGTTCTGCTCCTGCATGATTTTCTTCACATCTTCCATCGTATGTACTGCAGTTTCGGAATCTTTCAGCAGTTCACGGATAATATCCTCAATCCGCTTGGCAGATTCGTTGGACTGTTCTGCCAGCTTCTGGATCTGTGCTGCCACCACCGCAAAACCTTTTCCTGCCTCTCCTGCCCTGGCAGCCTCAATGGAAGCATTGAGTGACAGCAGATTGGTTTCATCTGCAATGGAAGCAATCAGCGATGTTGCATCCTTGATCTTCAAGGCAGAATCATTCGTTGTATTGGTCTGTTCATAAATCACATTGATGGACTCGGTTGCCCTCTCATTGATTTCTCCCAGTTCTTCCAGTGCCTTTTTGGCTATCTGTCCGGACTCATTCATCACATCTGCCGTCTCGTTCATGGATTTTACCTGGCTTGTAGAATCCTCAATCATCGTACCCATGGAAATAATGGACTCGGTTGCCCCCTGTGTCTCCTGTGCCTGACTGGTTGCACTGGTTGCGATCTCATTTACTGCGGTCTCCACATTATTTACGTTTCCTGCTGTCTTTACCGCGTTATTGTTTAACGTTTCCGACGCATCAAACAACTGTCCACTCTGCTGCCGTATCTTCTGTACAATTTCCGTCAGAGCCTCTTTCATCCGAAGCACGGCATTTGCAATGCTTCCGACTTCCCCACGATGTGCGGCACATTGTTCCAGTACCTGATCGTTTCGCAGATCCAGCTGTGCAATCCGGTTCACGGAATCTGTAATCTTTGATAACGGACGTGTAATCCGTGTTGCAAAAACAAACGCTGCCAAAGCCCCGAGCAACAGCAGCACACCTGAAATCAGGATTCCCCTTTGCTCCAGCATTAATGCCGGTGCAAGAAGATCTGCATCATCCGCCGTGACTACAAGGATAAACTGTTTTTTGCTGGTATAACATGCGGCAAATTTTTTCTCCCCCTGAAATACATACTGCACAGTCTCCGGTTTTGGGATACTTCCCCCCTGTATCTCTTTGAGCATCTTTTTGACAGCATCGTTTTCTACCGGCTGCCCGATTTTCTCAGCGGTAGGATGATACAGCATCGTTCCGTCAAATCCGACCAGATAGGCATAAGCTGTCTTGGCTCCTGCGATATCTAGCTGCTGTAAAATGTCCTGTGCAGCTTCCGGATTATCTAAAAGATCAATATTTACCTGCATGGCACTTTCCATCTCCCTTCCATACGAAATGGAAAGATCCAGCAGATAGTCGGAATAGATACTGCGGATATTGCTTTTTACCCCGGGCATAATCATGAGTGTATACAATATTACAATCACTGCCGCCACAAGAATCACTACCGCAATAAACTGCGTTTTCATAGAATGCCAGAAAGAAATTTTCTGCTGCCTGTGTTCCGTATTCATAATGATTTCCCCCTCTGTTATCATTTTTTACATTATACCACAACTCAGCATTTTTTCACAATATTTAACAATTTTTTCGTTCATTTTCGTTTGTTTTCGTGCATATTCATTACTTACGTCTGTTTATCTGACAAGTTTGAATGCCGGGTCCTGTTTCGGATTTGCCAGAATCCGGATATGGCAGTCCGCCAGATGCTCATTGTTTATCTCCAGCGCATATTCCACCTCAACCGTAATCTCTTCCTCTTTCTCCTGCACATCCACACGGTTTTTCTCCGGCACAAGCACCCTGTGCATACCTGCATTTTTCGCTGCCAGCAGCTTTTCTTTGAGTCCGCCGATTGGCAGCACTCTGCCCCGCAATGTGATCTCACCTGTCATGGCAACATCTGCGCGGACCGGGATCTCCGTGATCGCCGACAGGATCGCTGTTGCCATCGTAATACCTGCGGAAGGTCCGTCTTTTGGAACCGCCCCCTCCGGAATGTGGATATGTATATCGTGTTCCCGGAAGAACCCCCGGTCGATGTTCCACTTATCCCCGACAGATCGGATGTAGCTGATTGCTGTCTGTGCGGACTCTTTCATCACATCCCCGATCTGACCAGTTAGCTTGAAATCGCCTTTGCCCGGCATGCAGTTTACTTCCACCTGCAAGGTTACACCGCCGACACTGGTCCATGCCAGACCGCGTACGATGCCAACCTCATCTTTTTCATTGGCTTTTTCTACGTGGTAACGTTCTTTTCCGAGATAACGGCTCAGGTTGCTCTCTGTGATGCGGACTGC
>ENA-OPSY01001632-OPSY01001632.1-human-gut-metagenome-genome-assembly--contig:-NODE-1632-length-12455-cov-1.933226_pt1 | contig 12455 bp, 10 predicted proteins | sample MGYA00241464_ERZ501920 | MGnify/ENA primary metagenome ERZ501920 (study PRJEB25962, sample SAMEA2042396) | human gut metagenome | biome: human gut; feature: human-associated habitat; material: faeces...
GACGGGGTTGCCGTCGGCATCCACGAAAGCCTTCTTGGTAGACTTGTCCATAAGGGTTCCCGTGAGCGTGTAGGTCTGCCCGGCGGTAAGCCCGGTGTAACGGACATAATCGGTAACGGTAACATCACCCTCAGCGGTGACGGACTTGCTATTGTCCGCATCGCCCACAGCGCTTGTCGAGAGCTTCGGCGTGAGCACGGTCACCTGCTGGGAAACGTCGGATTTGTTCCTATGCTCGGCGAGCTTCGCACCCTTTGCATCGGTAAGCGTCTCATAGACCACGAGGGTCTTCCCCTTGAGGTCGTAGGAATCGAAAGCGTAGTCAAGCGTGACGGAACCTGCGGAGTCCTCAGCCGTGAAGGTCTTTTCAGCAGTGATAGCCTGACCGTTAACCGTGACAGCATCGCCGGTAGCGGCATCATGCAGTTCACCGATGACGGTGTAGGTCTTACCCGCGACGAGATGGCTGTACTCTACCTTGTCGGAAATCTTGACGGTGCCGACCCCAACGTAATGGTCGCTATCAGAAGCGTCGTAGGCGGTGGTGTGGATTTCCGGCTCCGGGTCATCGAAGGTGCCGAGGTCGATAGTCTTGGCATCACGGGTCACAGTAACAGTCGTGTTGATGAGCGCATAGCCCTCATTAGCGGAGCAGCGAAGCTCTTCAATGGAATAGGTGTCAAAGGGCAGGGCACCGAGCTTGTTGTCCGCCTTGACGGCATCGGAGGTGGAAGTGGTGCCGTTCCCATCGAGCGCGCTGTTGTTGCCGAACCAGAAACCGGCGTTAGCATCGAGCTTTGTGCTGTCGATGGTGTCGCTTGCGGTCAGCGCCCAATCGTTCGCGTTGGTGTTCGAGTCATGCGCGTTCCAAGAGGACGCGGAGCTGAAATAGCCGTTCTCATCGGTCACAGCGATATGGGACTCGCCGGTAGTGAGGGAGGTCACCTTGAAGGGCACGCCTGCAAGGTGCTCGGAACCGTTATCGGCCTTTTTCGTGAACTCGATATCGGAGCGGTAGACCTGCTCGGCAACCTCCGGGACGTTGTAAGTACGAACGGCACCTGTGGTCGGATTCTCCTGAATCTTCTGGAAGGATACATCGTCGGACTTCACATAGCCTGTGGGTGCCTTGGTCTCACGAATGACGACAGTGCCGCGTGGGATGCACGGGTCGTTGTTGGAGTTGTAGTAGAAGGCATCGCCGGAAACAAAATCGTCGGCCTTGAAGTTGGCGATTCCGTTTTCGTTCGTCTTGAACGTCCAAGAACGTGTCGGCTTCACGTCGGCGTTCTTAAGGTCATCGTAGCTCTTGTAGTCAAGGGTGGCGTAGTAATCGACGGTGAACTCGGCACCTGCAAGGGTGGCGGAACCCTGCGGGAGGTTACCAGCGCCGTTATAGGTCTTCTGGCCGTCGTATTTACCAAGGAGCATAGCCATAGGGTCATTTGCGGGATTGTCGCTGACTGAGAGCTTCACAGGCGAGGATTCGCGATTCGCACCGGAAACATCTGCGGTGTAAACCTGCGAATCGGTGAAATATCCCTTGGGAGCCTTGGTCTCCTTCACATAGTAGCGTCCGGGGTTGAGCGAGACGGTGTTCGCGTTCCCGCTTACGTTCGTCGTAAGGGTCGCTACCTTGTTCGAGCAGTTGGAGTCAGTGTAGACCCCATATTCGGCACCTGCGAGGGAATAGCAGTCATTGGCATCGGTAAGGGTCTTATTTGAGGAGTCCTTATGCAGTGTCAGATATCCCTTGTGCAACGTCTTGATGACACGGTAGTAGCGAACGGGATACTTGGGCGTGATTTTGGAAATCACGTTGCCGCCTGCGGAGTTCGGGAAATAGCCCTTTACAATACCGTCCGCGTGGCTGGAAGAGTGCCAGAAAAGGTCTTCCGAGCTGTTGCTGCCCCAGAAGAAGCCGATATGGCAGTCTGAATTGCTATGATTCCAGTCCGCCGGCTCCATGTAGATGATATCGCCCTTCTCAAGGATACCGGACGCGAGCATCTGCTCTTTGGAGCTGAATGTGTAGCTGACGGCATTGTTGTCGCGGCAATACTCATCCCATTTAGATGCGTTCGTCTCGTTACCCCTGTTGTAGCCGTCCTTGGCGGTATAGTTTCCGATGATGGATGTATTCGCTCCACAGGCACGGAGGACGGCAACCACAAAACCGGCGCAGTTCATATAGGCACCGCTACCGTACTCGCCCTTCGGTTTCCAGCAGTCCCAAGTGTCGATTGCGCCGCCCTCGCCATGAGGCCCTTTGTTGCCATATGGCGTGGTGAGGTAATACTCGTCGTTCTCGTGCTGGGAGAGCACGGACTCGACCGTCTTGGTGGCACCGAGTGCTTGGTCGATGGTCTGACCGGCAGCATAGGCGCTAACACCCGATTTCTGCGCGGCATAGGCAAGCCCGGTGGGGCAGGCCGATTGGAAGATGAGCACTGCGGTCATGACCGCAGTGAGCACCTTAGATTTCTTGATTCGTCCGAGAATCTTCATGTGTTCTTTTCTCCTTCCTTGTTTGCGTGGTTTTCTGTAGCTTCGTTGGTGGTTCGTTTGAACTGCGTTTCTCGTTTCGTTCTATCTCTAACCGAAGTCATATCCGCCGATAGCCCCGGTGTTGTCTTCCTCGTTTTGACCTTCCCCGTCATCGTCCACGAAACCCTCGTCCTGAGAGATTTCTGCATCGCGGATGCGCTCGATGGCGGATTCGGTGTAGCCCATGATGCGGGCAATCTCATCATCCGAGTACGTCGGGTGCGCGTGCTTCAGATAGTCGAACACGGCGATGGCGCGACGGTTGATGGATTGCACTGTGGCATCGGAGTAACACAGCTGCTCCATGGCGAAGAACCGCTCACCGTTTATCAGCTCATCGCCCTCCCGCCACAGGAGCTTTTCGCCGTCCTTCTTGAGCCAGACCACATCGTCCAGCTCATCTGGCGAGACGAGGAGCATGGCGCTCCCGACCTGACGGGTGGCGGCGGGAACCTTGGTGCCCTCAAGGGTCACCTGCCCGCCTGCGTGCTGCGGATTTCCGTCATACCAGTGCTCTGCGAGGATGATGCCGTTTTCCTCAAGGGCACCGAGGTAGAGGTTCCAGTCGGTAAGGATGTTCGTTCCCTTCGCGCGGAACGGCTCGGAGTTCGTCTGGGCAGACGAGTCGAACTTCTCGTAGCGGAAGGACTTGTAGAGCACCTCGATTACCATGGACTGTCACCTCTTTCCTCTGTACTACTGGGCAATATCCTGTCCGGTTCGCGACTTGGTGGACTTGGCGGGGTCATCGCCTGCGAGCGCGTCCTTCCCGGTCTCCATGTCGCGCGCTTCGCCCGCAAGGCTCACGCCGTCCTTTGCGGCGGCACGCTCTGCGGCTTTTTCGGCCTTATAGGAGTCCTGCGCCACCTTGAGTGCGTGGGTGAGGTCGGTGGCCTTCACCTCATAGCGCTGATACGGGTGTTCGGCATCGTCCTTCTTCCCCGTCCAGATGGGCACCGGCTCGTCCTTCTTGAACGAGACCGTGGCGCGTCCCTTCTCAAGCATGTCCTTCTTCATGTAGTTGGAGAGGAACACATCGGTTGAGAAGCCGCTCACGTCGATGCCGTTCACTTTCGTCCCCTTGGGGAAGGAAACGAAGCACTTCTCAAAAGTGCGCCCGTCACTTGTCTGAATGTCGTGGGGCGTGAGGAAGGCGGCGGGCATGTTGATTTTGGCGTAGTTGTCTGCCTTGGGAGCCTGCTCTGGCTCCGGTGTCTTCTTGGGCATGTTTTTTCATCCTTTCTGTCTGTGCGGAACGGGTAGTCCCGCGCGGAGTGTATACGGTATCCGATTTTAGCACAATGGTGTGTTTTGGCTGCTTAGGATAGCTGTCGGCGAACGGATGCAAGTCCGGTTCGAGTGAAAGCGGCTCATGCCTATCGCACCCCCTTCACATGGTTCGTGGGTTGTTCCGCGCGGGTCGTATCGCAGGTTTCGAGCACGGCACTTCCAGAAGCGCAGTCATGGGATTCGGCGTTCAGGTCGTAACCGCTTTCCAAGGCATCCGTGAACTCGCTGCCGTATACGTTTTCGAGTGCCGCGTGGCACGCGCCCCGCATCTCGGCAAGGCTGCTGTGGTCTGCCGATGCGAACTCGTTTAAGTCGCGCATGTTGTCCATGACTTCGGTATCGAAGGTGAAGGCCGGGTAGGAGCAGAATCCCGAACGCATGAACTGGCCGGTGAAGGCTCCGAGCTGGGAGATTTTCGAGAGCATCGCTTCTCCCATGTTATTGGTGTCGAGGAAAACGGTCGCGTCCTGTTGCAGCGGGGAACCGAAGTTCACGGTGACGCTGCTCCAAGGCTGTCCGAACGATTCGTCGGTCGGGTCGGAGAGATAGGCGGTCACTGCAAGGTTTCCGTCCGCATAGGACTCCTGTACAAGCTCGACCTGCTGGGTGTATCCGAAGGCATCGAAGGAGAACTCGATGCCCGATTTCTCACTGTCGTTTTCTCGCAGGTTCCCGGAAAGCATGTCCGGGGAGAGCGGTATGGCAGGGCGGTCTGGTGCGGATGTGGTCGTATCGTAGGGCACTTCCGGGGTCTGGGCTTCGGGCGCGTGGGGCATGGAAGCCTGCCCGAAATCCATGTTCCGAATATCCTCGGGAAGCATATCCGGTGATAGGAGTGTTGCCATGTCATTCCTTCCTTTCTGCCGCTACCTGCGGCCTTTCTTCGTGGGTTTTCTCGGTGTGAAAATAGGTTCTACCGACCCGTCCTTTTGAAGAACGACTGTGCAGTCGAAGGTCTTTCCGGCCTTGGACTTGCAGCCCCTTAGCGAGACCGCCTTCCCGTCAAGAAGGGATGCGGCCTGCTTCTCGGTGAACTTCTTGGTGCAGAAGCCGAACAGCTTGAACCCGCAGCCCGCGACCTCCTTCCAAGTGCCGTCCTCCTGCTTCTCGTTCTTGATGGAGGAGCAGGCGTAGATGGAGCCGGTCTTTATAACGTCCTTGCCGCACCTCGGACACTTGCCCACTACGGTCTTTCCGGCACCTGCGATGGATGCGCCCACGTAGGCGGTCTCGCGGTGGTGATTGAAGACCTCGATGACGGAATCTTGCAGGGCGTTCACGTCCGCCTTGCCGTCTGCGATATCCTGCTGGATGAGCCACCATCTTGCGGTCACGTCTGCACCGCGAATCTCCGGCGGGAGGAGTGCGTAGAACGCCTTGGCCTTATCGGTCGCTCGAACCTTTCCCTTTCGTTCCTCAAGGTAGCCACGGGTTTTCAGACCCTCGATGATGGAGGAGCGGGTGGCCGTCGTTCCGATACCGCCGTGTTCGCCCTTCTTGCCATCATCCTTACGCTTAAGGATTTCCCGGATTTCCGGGTCTTTGACGTACTTCGCGATGGATGCCATGTCTGTGATGAGGGTGCCCTCCGTATAGGGTGCGGGCGGAGTGGTCTCCCCTTCCGTGATTGAGCAGGAGATACCGGCAAGGGTGTGGCTTCCTGCGGGAACCCATGGGTTCCCCGTATCGGAATCCTCTCTGACGCGGCTGTTCGAGATGTTCGGGAAGACAGCCGTGAACCCCGCGTCCGAAAGGCGCTTCGCGGTGAGCTTAAGCGTTCCGCCGTCCACGCTTACCGTGCTCTCGCTCACGTCGTACACGGCGGGAGGAAGAAATTGCACCGCATAGCGCTCGCAGATGGCGGTGTAGACCTTGGCTTCGTCCGGTTCCATCGCGGACACGGGCGCATCCGCTTCCTGCGGGATGATGCCGTGGTGGGCGGTCACGTTCCCATCGTTGAACGCCTTGGAGTGGAGCCGGTAATCCAAAGGCCAGCGCACGCCGAGGTTCTTCATCGCCTGCGCAAGGACTGCCGGTGCCTGCTCTCGGTGCTCTTCCTTGAGGTATTGGGAATCGGAGCGGTTGTAGGTGATGGCTTTGTACTTATCACGCAAATCCTGCGTGATTTGCTGAGTCTCGGCGGCAGTGAAGCCGAAGCGCTCGCTCATGTCGGAAAGCAGCACGGTCAAATTGTAGGGAAGCGGCGGGTTCTCCTGCTTTTTCGATACGGTCGTTTCAAAGTGCAGGTCGCGTCCGTCGAGCTTTTCCTTAAGGGCTTCCAGCGTATGCCGCTCGAACAGATGCTTCTCACCGGCAAGCAGTTCCTTTCCCGGCAGATACTTGAAGGTGAGTTCTCCGGCATCCGAATCACCGCTTGCAAACAGCTCGTAGAACTTTCGGGTGACGTGGTGGGCGATGGCTTCGTCGCGTTTCACCACAAGCCCCAGCGTCGGGGTCTGCACGCGTCCGACGGTGAACAGGCCGTCGAGACGCTTGGTGGCGAGTCTCGTCTCGTTCACGCCGAAGCACATATCCGCCATCTGTCGGGCATAGGCGGCGTTGCCAGCACCCCGGCAGGAGTCGTTGGGCACGAGCTTGTCGAATGCCTTCACGATGTTCTTCTCGATGTTGTCGTTCACGTAGACGCGCTCGACCTTACCGGCGTAGCCGAGGTAGTCCAAAAGCTCGTCCACGATAAGCTGCCCCTCATCGTCCGGGTCACCGGCGGCGATGACGGAGTCGCAAGTTTTAAGGAGTCCCGCAATCTGGTCGATGAGGGTCTTCTTACTCTCTCCGGTCTTCTTATCGACCGCCGGTTCCTTCGGCCAGTCGTGAACCTCGATAGGGAGTACATCAAGGCTCCAAGGCATTCCCCATTTTGGGTCGATGGCATCCGGTTTTACCAGTTCCAAAAGGTGGCCGGCGCAGGCACAGACCGTGTAGCCGTTTCCCGAGATGGGAAGGCGGGCGCTTTCGGACACCTCTTTTCCCGTGATGGCGCGGGCGATATCGCGGGCGAGCATCGGCTTTTCCGCGATGACTAATTTGCTCATATGGTTTCCTTCCTTTCTAGTTTGCTAGGCTTCTGGGACTGAAAAGGCTGGGATATCGTCATCGTCATCATCGAACTCATAGTCGAAGGTATCGTTTGAAACTCCATGGGTATAGGCGGGCGCTTCGGCTTCGCGTAGGTACTTAAAGTCGATGAGACGGGAGGTCAGGCTCGCTTTGAGGGAGATGCGACGAATGGCCGGAAGATGATTTACCGAGTCCCAACAGAGCAGGGCGAAGTCCTCGCTGCCGACGAGTCCTTTGCGGTCTGCCGGTTTCATGCCGTCGGAGTTTCGCCTGTACTTGCTCGGCACCCAAAGATACTGATCGTATTCCGCTACATAACTGAATGCTTTTCCTTCTTCAATTTGGACGAATATAAAGTCGAGGGCGGACTTGAAGTCCTCGTCGTTTTCACGCGCATCTGCAAGGGAGAGGAGTGCGGCTAGGCTTTCCAAAGAGAGGTCTTTGCGCGGAAACCATTCCACGAGAAGCCCGACGAGCGCCATGAGATAGTTGCGTTCCGCACGGTCGGCAATCGCGAGTTCTGGCGAAAGCTCGTCCGTGATGCGCAGAAAATCGCGGCACCATTCGGCAACATCCTTATTGGTTCTAAGCTCTTCGATGGGCTTCATGTTAGGAACGACCTTCCTGTTCGAGGTTTTCGGTGTTTTCTCTTTTTTCTTCTTGAAGAACATGCTTTGAAATCTCCTGACCCTTATCTATCCAAGGCACTTCGGGCGTTGCAGAATCCTGTCAATATCGAGACCGGAGCAATTTCCCGCAAGCGGAAGCCCGGATAGGTCTTCAAGCGCTTCGATTTTCCTGCCGCTTACGAACACGAAGGCATCCATATCCCGTAACAGGGCGAAGTAACGGATGAAGTTCTGCCTGCTGTAGACGCTCAAGACCATATTCGTCTCCACTTCGCGCTCCCCGTAGTTTCCCGTGCCGTCCGGCTTGATGCCCGCGATGAGCGGGGTGTCGTAGGCATCGGTCGCGAGAAGGATGGCAAGCAGTACATCGTCCCTGGTCGGGCTGTTGGCGAGAACCACCGGGGAAGCAAGAAGCTCGGGAAAGCGCTTTACCTGTTCGATGGAGAAGCCGTGCCGGTGGGGGTTGTAATCGGATTTCGGCGTGAGAGCCTGAAAGAGATGCTTCTGCGTGTAGAGCATGGGGCGCTGCTCGAACCCGGTCTTCAAGAATATCTCCGGCGTGTCGCAGACTTTCAGGGCATCGTAGGGGCTGTATGCGCCGCAGGCGGCAAGGTCAACTTCGTGTCCGAACCGCAGGTACTCGCTGCATCTGCTCGCATAGGCTTCTTGTGCTTTTACATTTCCGTTCCCATCCTTAAGGCGGGCGATGCCGCACGTGTCGAGATAGGTCAGGCGTTCATTATCCGGCATTGCCACGGAGTTCTCGTACTCGCAGATGGTCGTGATAATCTCGGAGCCTTTTTCTGCTTTCATCATTCGCACCTCCCGTTCTTTTTCGCATTTGTGGAGATGCCGCTCCCATACGGGATGCGGCATCCTGTCTTTCTATTTTTTGTCACTTCGGGTTCTATCCGATGTTCTGGTTATCCTTTCCGGGCGCATCCCTTGCAGGTGCATCCGCCGCGAGCGCGTTCCTGCCGGATGTGCAGTCGTGACTCTCCACGGAAATGTCGTAGCTGCCCGGAGTGATACCGTGCCGGATATCATCGACGGCCTTCGCCCCGCTTCCGGGTCTACTGATAACGGTGAAGTACCCTTCCACGCGGGCAGTCTCTCCATCCGTGAGCGACCGGCTCTCCCCTGTCTCTGGGTCGAAGCCCACGGCTACGATATCGCCGTTTAGAACGGTGTAGAAATCCCCCATCTCCACGACCTTCGAGTAATCGAGCTGGGAGAGATACCCGGCTTTTGCCATCTCCTCGGTGGCGAAAATGGCACGATTTGGCGGGCAGGTGAACAGAACCTCCCCGTTCACATAAAGGGAAACCTCCTCGCCGAAAGCGATATCGAAAGTCTCGATATTTCCACCCACCAGCGCTTGCAGCGATTTTAAGGTGGAGCCGTTTTTATCCGGCAGAAGGGTCACCTCGCGCGGAGGTTCGCCGGTGGCGATGAGCATGGCACGGATACCCTGTTCTTCGGGAGTACCGAGCGCGTCTTCGGGAAGCGGTGCGCCGCCTTCGTTCTGGATAAAGGCGGAAAGCTCCACGCGGGCGCGGTTCATCGTCGAAAAATGGTTTGCGACCTCGTAGCGGCTTTCCATCTCCACCTTGGTCAGCACGCCGAACTCTTCCATCAGGGCGATGTTCTTGGGGTCGATGAGGGCCGGCAGGGCAGCAGGAGTGTTCTTCTTGTTGGGCAGACCGCGGCGGGCTGCTTCTTCTTCCCACTCGGCAGAGTAGCCGTTGCCGGCTGCTCATCGAGATTCAGGTATCCGGTGAGGGTTGCCCAAGTATCCCCCTCCGGCCAAGCGAAGGCATAGGTGAAGGATTCCTTATCCGTCTGTTTGGCGAAGCCTGCGCCCGCGCCTTCCCTGCCGAACAGGGAACCTATCTCCTTGAAATTATCGGCCATCTATTTCACCTCCTTGTCCGCGTCAACTTCCGGCGCATCCTTGGTTTTCGTCTGGGTGTCGATTTCCTTCCGTCCAGAAGCCATTTCGTGTGCTTCCTCGTTGAGACCATATTCCTCATCGCCGCAGACAAAACCATCGAAGAAGTCCTTCGGCATGTGCGCATCCATGACCATGTTCATCATGTTCACGGCGGACTCGGAGTTGGGGCACTGTATCCATTGGTAATCGTCCTTCTCGATGCGCAGGCGCAGTAAAAGCTCGCCGAGGGCTTGCTGCCATGGGGTGTTATCGAATGCCCCGGTGTTGAACAACCGGAAATCGGTTATGGTCTCGCAGTCAAAGCCGGAAATCATGTCCGCGATATCGGAAAGCGGCACCTCGTCGAGGTCGATGGACTCGCAGGCCACCTTCCAAGCGCCGGTGGCATGTCCGGTCTCCGGGTCGCAGGCGGGAAATGCGGTAGCCAGTCTGATGATGGAACCGAAAAGCCCGCCGGTTTTTTCCATTTTCGAGAAAGTGAAGTTGTCGGCAATGTCCGTTCCGCCGTTGCCGAGATAGTCATCTTCCAAACGGCTCCAATTGCCGAACCATTTGGGATTAGATATGTTGTGAAACATCTATTCCATCTCCTTGTTCTGATTGATTTTTTGGGTGCCATCGAGTCCCGCCTGCTCCGCAAGCGCTTCCTTGCCGGATGCCATGTCACGGGACTCGGACTTGATACCGGTTTCGGTAACTTGTGCCTTCTCGGGTTCCGCCTGTGCCAGCAGATGCTCCTTCATGGATTCCAGAGCCGGAAACGGGGTGCCGTCCCTAGCTTCCGCGAGCAGGTAGCGCATCTGCTGGGAGGTAAGGGCTGGGGTGTGCATAAGGATTGTGGAGACCTTTGCCATAGTGGCATCGGAAAACTCTGCCGCCGTTGCATCGAAGACGGCCATGAGCTGTTGCGCGTTCATGTCCGCGCACGCCTGCATGGTCATCAAGAGAAGTGGCGCGTTATACCCGCACCGGTTCACGGCATAGGCACAGGCGCTCATCTGCTCTACGGAAAGGGAAGCCGGGAACAGCCCCGCAAAGTCCGCATCGCTCAGGTCTGCAACCGGGGTCTGCCCGCGCATGGCGGTAAGAAGCGCGATTTGCTGCTCCGGTCTGTATTCCGGGTTCATAATACGCGCCACCTGCGCTTCGGTCAGCGAGTGCTCACCGGTATAGGGGTCATGACGTGCGTTTTCCATGGCGGCGGCGATGACCTCCATGCTCTCAGGGGTAAACGCGGGCTTTGCGATGGCGCGGACGGTCTCATAGGGGATATGGCCTTGCAGGAGGATGTTGTTGATGGTGAGCAGCTGGGAGCGGGAGAGACGTTCCACAGGCAAGTCACTCCCACCGTGCGCCACGACCAGATAGGCGGCTTCCATGCGCCGTGCGTCCATCTGCGGGTCTAGGAAGCGTGCGAAGTCTCCGCCCCTGATGGCGATTTTCGCGATGGCCGTCATCTGCGCTGCGGTGTACTTGGGGGTCGCGAGAGCATCCAGCACGTCTTCTCCCACCGCCGGATTCAGCGCGGCGGCGATGATGGCATTGGCCTGAAAGCCGTTGTACTCGTGTTCGGTCAGGCGCATCGCGTCGGCTTCGGTTAGGCCACGGTCGATGGCCTGTTCGTACTGAACGAGCTGTTTGTCGGTAACGGTTTCCGGGTCGAATGTTTTTCCGTCAGGTGTCATAGGTGTCCTCCTTTCTGCCCATGAAACAGCTTTGTCACAGGGAGCCATCTGCCTTTTCCGCGCGTGTCGGGGCATCCTTTATCTCCGACTGGCTACCGAGTTCGGTGCGAGCAGCCTTCGCGTCGCGGGCTTCGGATGCGAGAGATGCGGCAGGCGCTTCCGGCTCGGCGGATGCAGACTTCTCGGCTGCACGCATGGCTTCGGCGGGGGAAGCCCCGTCCATCAGCGCGAGGTCTACCGAACGCAGCTGCGCAAGGTCAAGCTCCGTCACGGGGAGGTCTTTGCCGCCGTGGAACAGCACGGAAACAGCCGCCTTAAGTGTCTGCTCGTCCATATTGCGAAAATCGAGGGGGTTCTTGCCGACAGAAGCGATATCCAGAAGACCGCGCATCTTACCGGACGAAAGGGTCTTGTCGGCTATCGTCTCAAGCGTCTCGGGCGAGACGTGCGGGCTGCGGGCGGCTTCCATGAGGATATCCGCCTGCCTGTGAGAGAAATCATGCTTGGCAATCTGCGTAGCGATGGGAAGCGGTACATGGCTCTCCATCGCTTCCGCGTAACGCGGGTAGTCTACGTTTTCAGGCACCGTCGCAACGCCCTCCGGCACCGCTTCATAGGAGACGATATTTCCGTCGATGCAATAGCCGAGGTCGATGGGAAGATAGCTGTCAGCTTCCTTGGTCTCGGGGGAAAGTTCGCTCTCCTTAACGAGTCCCATGATGCGGTACACGTCCTCGGGGGTCGCACCGGAATCGAGAAGTTCGTGGAGGGTGTTCTCGATAGCACCGGAAACATCCTCCATCTCCGGGTCGGACGTGCGCTCACCGAGCGCGAAGCAGGGACGGGCGAAGTTGGTGTTCAGGGTATCGACGGTATAGACCCTGAGCGCATACTCCCCCGGAGCGTACCAGTAGTCCTCATCGTTGTGGTAGGTGAGCAGGAGGGAGAGGTCAACGGGAATCTGCTCCTGCCCAATCCAGAAGTCGTTATCTGGCATGGCAATCATCCTTTCTGTGTTTCTGGTTGTACGGTTTGCTGGCTTTCTGTGGTTCTATCTAACGGGAGAGGTCGGGCTTTGCGACCAGATGCTCGCGGGAAGGTGCGGCAGATGCGCCTGCAAGCTGTTTGGAAGCTGCCATCATGTCCTTGGCTTCCCCGGAGAGGGAGATACCGCCACCGCCCTTTCCTCCGATGCCCGCACCCTTTGTCACGACGGCCTGAACGACCTCTTTTGCGGCCTGCCCTGCGGTATTCACAAGGCCGCTTCCCGTG
>ENA-OPSY01001633-OPSY01001633.1-human-gut-metagenome-genome-assembly--contig:-NODE-1633-length-12454-cov-2.665296_pt1 | contig 12454 bp, 9 predicted proteins | sample MGYA00241464_ERZ501920 | MGnify/ENA primary metagenome ERZ501920 (study PRJEB25962, sample SAMEA2042396) | human gut metagenome | biome: human gut; feature: human-associated habitat; material: faeces...
CGCTGCCCCTGCCTGCCGTGGACGAAGCTTTGTGGGCACAGCTATCCCTCTGCCGGGAAGCACCCGCCGCCCGGGTGGCAGCAGCGCTTTACCAAGCAGACCCCGCCCGGCAGGCAGATTTTTACTCAGAACTGTGCACAAAGCGCAGCCGGGGCAGGGCAGTGGCATGGACGCTGGAGCAGGGGAGTACAGTCGTTTGCACCGTGGGCGCTTATGCCCTGTGCAATGGGCAAGCCTACATGGCCTGCGGGCAGACCGCAGAGCCGCTGCGGGGCAAGGGCATCGGCGGGCGGCTCATTGTGGAAATGGCTAACAGCCTTGCCGCCGAAGGGCTGCGCCCGGTATTCCTCTGTGCACCGGAGCGGGTGCGGTTTTATACCCGCCTTGGCTTTGCAAAACAGGCAGAGTACGCCCGCTATGTGCCCGAGAAATGTTAAAGCTTCTTGCACAAAGAACCCAATAATAACAGGAAGGAACTATCACGTTATAATGTCGATTCTGAACCACTTTTTTGATTATAAGCCCGAGGTGCTGGCGCTGGACGAAAAGGCCATGGAGCTGTGCCAGCCCTATTTCCGCCATATGGAGGAAATCCGCGATTTCAACCAGCTCAAGATGCTCAAGGCCTTTGCCGATACCCAGATGTCCTCCACCGATATGCTGGGCACCACCGGCTATGGCCTGTGGGATTCCGGCCGCGCCAAGCTCGAGCAGATCTTTGCCGAGGTGATGGGCGCGGAGGATGCCCTTGTGCGCAGTCAGTTCCAGAGCGGCACCCATACGCTGGCGGTGGCCCTGTTCGGCCTGCTGCGGGCAGGGGACACCCTGCTGGCCGCCACCGGCCGCCCCTACGATACGCTGGAGGGCGTCATCGGTCTGGACGGCAAGGGCAAGGGCACCGGTACCCTGATGGACTACGGCATCCAATACGACGAAGCTCCCCTCAAGGCTGACTTCACCCCGGACTACGACCTGATTGCACAGAAGGCCCCCGGGGCCAAGGTGTGCCATATCCAGCGCAGCCGCGGCTACCTGCAGCGCAATGCCTTTGATCTGGATACCATTCAGAAGATCGCCGACACGGCCCGTGCCGCCAACCCCGGGATCATCATCTTTGTGGACAACTGCTATGGTGAGTTCACCCAGATGAAGGAGCCCTGCCAGGCCGGTGCCGACCTTGTGGTGGGCAGCCTCATCAAGAACCCGGGCGGCGGCATCGCCCCCACCGGCGGCTATATCGCTGGCCGGAAGGATCTGGTGGAGCTGTGCGCCTACCGCCTGAACGCGCCCGGCCTGGGCAAGGAACTGGGCTGCACGCTGGAAACGCCCCGCGACATGTATCTGGGCTTCTACTATGCCCCCGGCGTGGTGTGTGAGGCCATCAAGACCGCCATTTATGCGCAGTGCATGCTGGAGCTGCTGGGCAAGAACCCGGTGCCGCGCTACTGTGATGACCACAACGACATCGTGACCTGCTTTGATGCCGGCACCGCCGATGCCCTAATCGGTTTCTGTCAGGGCATCCAGGCTGCCAGCCCGGTGGACAGCTATGCGGCCCCGGAACCCAGCCCGGAACCGGGCTACACCGATGAGGTGGTCATGGCAAGCGGCAGCTTTACCCAGGGCAGCACCATCGAGCTTTCCTGCGACGGCCCGCTGCGTGAGCCGTATACCTGCTACCTGCAGGGCGGCCTGAACTTCGCCGCCAGCCGCGCAGGCGTCCTGCTGGCTGTGCAGAATGCGTATTTTAAGGACTGAACCTCTCAGTCACCTTCGGTGACAGCTCCCCTCTCGAGGGGGAGTCTAAGATGAAAAGGATCAAAAAATGCCACGATTAAGCGACCGCGTCGGCACCTTTACCGACTCCGTCATCCGCCGGATGACCCGCATCAACAACCAATACGATTCCATCAACCTGTCGCAGGGCTTCCCTGATTTCGACCCGCCGAAGGAGCTGACCGACGCACTGGCCAAAGCCGCCCACGACGGCCCCCATCAGTACGCCGTGACCTTCGGTGCGCAGAACTTCCGGGAGGCGCTGGCGAAAAAGACCAGTCCGGCGCTCCACCACGAGGTGGACCCCAACACGGAAATCTGCGTCACCTGCGGCGGCACCGAGGCCATGATGGCCGCCATGATGACCATCTGCAACCCCGGCGACAAGGTGATGGTCTTCTCGCCGTTTTACGAGAACTACGGCGCAGACGCCATCCTCTCGGGGGCTGAACCCATCTACATCCCGTTAGTGCCGCCGGAGTATGAGTTCGATTTGAGCCTCATCGAGAAGGGCTTTGCCGAGGGTGCCAAGGCGCTTATCCTCTGCAACCCCTCCAACCCCTGCGGCAAGGTCTTCCGCCGCGACGAGCTGGAAGCCATCGCCAGGCTTGCCATCAAGTACGACGCTTTTGTGGTGACGGATGAGGTGTACGAGCACATCGTCTACGCTCCGGCAGAGCACATTTGCATGGCCAGCCTGCCCGGTATGTTCGAGCACACCATCACCTGCAACTCCCTCTCCAAGACCTACTCCATCACCGGCTGGCGTCTGGGCTACCTCATCGGCCCGGCCGATGTCATCGAGGGAGCACGCAAGGTGCATGACTTCTTGACCGTTGGTGCAGCCGCACCCCTGCAGGAGGCCGCCGTCGCCGGTCTGACCATGCCCGCAAGCTACTATGAAGGTCTGCGCGCTCTTTACACCGAGAAGCGCGACCACTTCCTTGCCGGGCTGGATGCCATCGGTCTCAAGCACAACGTCCCGCAGGGTACTTATTTTGTCATGATAGACATTTCGGATTTCCTCGCCCTGCCTCAGTTCAAGGGCTGGACCGACCTGGAATTCTGTGAGTGGATGATAAAGAACATCGGTGTGGCGGCTGTCCCCGGTTCGAGCTTCTTCAAAGAGCCGGTCAACCACCTCATCCGGATGCATTTTGCCCGCGGCACCGACGTGCTGGACGAGGCGGTGCATCGTCTGGCAAAGCTGACGGAGCTGCTGAAATATAGCAGTTTGCGTTTTTAATGCACAAGCAACAGCCGCAGACTGCATATCGCAAAGATGCAGTTTTGACCGGCACTATTTTTGAAAATTGCGATAAGAAAGAGGACATCATGCGATTTTTTGCGTGATGTCCTCTTTCTCTATCGAGAGATAGATCTTATCAGCGGCCTTGCCCTCTCAGTCTGTAAGTAAGGGGAGCCGCAGCGTGAAAATGCTGCCCTTGCCGACTTCACTTTGCAATGTGATCTCGCCGTGGTGGAGGTGGGCCAGCTCCTGCGCGATGGTCAGGCCGAGGCCGGTGGAGTCGTGCTTTTTGTCGGCGGTGGTATGGAAGTATCGGTCAAAGACAGCGCTCTGGTCTTCCGGCGCGATGCCGCAGCCGGTGTCCTGTACGCTGACACAGGCCATTTCGTCCTCGGCGCGGCAGTCCACATGGATGCTGCCCCCGGCGGGAGTATAGTGGATGGCGTTGGTGACAAGGTTCTGGATAATTTGCTGCAACCGCACGCTGTCGCCCCATACAGGCAGAGGCGTGTCGGCGCTGACATGGAGTTCGACGCCCTTCTGGTCGGCCTCGCTCCGGCAGGCGGCGCAGACGGCGGCGGCTTCTTCGTTGAGGGCGGCGCGGTCTTCGTTGAGCAGGATCTGCTTCTGCTCGAGCTTTGCCGCGAGGAAGAGGTCTTCCGTCAGCCGCCGCAGGAATTCAATGCGCTGACGCAGAGCCGGAAGCAGGGCCGGAAGGGCCTCGGGGGCCGATTCCAGCGTTTCCAGCCCGCCGCTGACGGCGAAGAGAGGGCTGCGAAGGTCGTGAAAAATGTTGAGCATCATGCTCTTGCGAGCCTCGGTCTCGGCGGTCAGCTCTTTTGTCCGCTCTGCCACCCGGGCGTCCAGCTCCCGGGCCAGCTGCTCGGTGCGGTCGAAGAGGAGAGCAAACCTCCGGCAGACGAACACCATGCAGCCGATGGCAAAGGGAAGGTCGTAGAGGCGGGCGCAGCGCAGCAGGTAGAAGGGGACAGACTCCACAAAAAGCACGCTGTCCAGCCCGGGCATCAGCGCCCAGACCCGGAAGCCGGTGGTGACAGCACCGGGCAGGAGCATCAGAGCGGCACCTTCATAGTCTGCGTTCACGGCGGCCATTAAGTAATAAAGGCAGAGGCACATGCCCGCTACCAGCATCCCGACCCGCAGCGGGGGATAGCTGCTCATGGACAGCGCAAAGAAGACGACGCATCCGGCGGCAAGCGCAAGGAGCCCTCGCCCGGAGCGGGGCAGTTTTACCCCCAGCAGCCCTGCCGCCAGCAGTGCCGAGGCCAGCACAGTGAGGGAGAAGAAGGAGCGGAGGATGCGCTGGAGCAGACGGTTTCGGATGGCCGGGAAGAAGAAGACCATCAGCGCCCAGACGCTCATAATGACGAGGTAGAGCAGGAAGTACCCCAGCTCCGGCAGGTGCTTATAGTGGTAGAGCGCCAGCAGCACCATCCCCATGGTCACAAAGGCCGTCAGAGCGATGAGCTGAGTCATGGTACGGAAGCGGAATGCCCGGGAGGCGAAGGCGGAAGTCATCAGCCATGTCTGGGGGCTGCGGCCGCAGGTGAACACCAGCTCCACCGTCTCGCCGGGCGTGACGTCCAGTGCATACAGCTCCCCCGAGCGCTCGAGGCTGGTGAGGCTCTCAGGGGCCAGCGGTACCGCTGTGTTGGTGACGCAGAGGGTGAGGGACGGGATATCTTCCCCCACAGTGAAAGTAAAGTGCCACTGGCCGGGGGCTTCCTGCCGCCAGCCGTCCAGTGCAATGCCCTGGGCGGCGTGCTGGGCTGTGAGCATACTGCCGCTGTGCAGATGCTCGAACTGCGCGTTGCCCCAGATACCGACCAGCACGATAAAGGCCGTAAGCAGGGCGGAGAAAATCAGAATGGGCCATTTTTGCTTCATGGCAATGCCTCCCCTTGTAGATGTGCAAAAAATAAGGTATACTATAGTATATCAAATCGTGCGAAAAAAGGGGAGGGCTGACAGGATGATCCGCGTATTGTTGGTGGAAGATGACCCCGTGATCCGCGACACCACATGCTATTTTCTGAAAAGTCAGCAGAATTTTGAGGTGGTCTGTGCAGAGACAGGCGGCGACGCTTTGAGCCATGCGCGGGAAAAGTTCGATGTCATCCTGATGGACATCCTTCTCCCGGACACCAACGGCGTAGACCTCTGCCAGCGTCTGCGCAGCTGGCACCACTGCCCTATCATCTTCACATCCTGTCTGGACGATACCGATACCATCGTCCGCGCGCTGGAAATGGGCGGCGACGACTTTCTGGCAAAGCCCTATAATAACAAGATCCTGCTGGCCCGCATCATGGCCAACATCCGCCGGGTGCAGATGGACGGCGCAGAGCCCAGCGTCAACGGCTACCACTGCGCGGCCTTCACGCTGGATGCCAACAGCCACAGCGTGGAGAAGGATGGCCGCAGCGTCCACCTGGCCGACATGGAATATCGCATCCTCACCCTCTTCGTCCGCTACCCGAACACCTTCTTCACAGCCAACGAGCTCTACCAGAAGATATGGGGCAAGGAAAGCCTCGGCGATGTGCGGACGGTGCAGGTACATATCCACAACCTCCGCAGCAAGATAGAGCCTGACCCGGCAAAGCCTGTCTACTTAAAAAATGTCTGGGGCAAGGGCTATGTCTTCCAGCCGGACGGCGGCAAGGTTTAAGAATCGTTTTGATGAGAGCGCCGACTTCTTAAGGAAACTTAAGCGGTCGGCGCTCTTTTTGGACTTGTTAAGCAAATAATTAACGAGAATGTCCAGAATTGAACTAAGAAATGGCTAGGATGTTTAAGGATTCTTAAAAGACAGACCCTTGAATTTGTGTTAAATTATTATCGAACGATGTGGGCGGCAGTGCAAGAAGGTCTGCCGCTGCACGGAGCTATGAGAAAGAATAGAGAAGAAGAAAAAGACACGAAGAAAGGAACCACGCAAAATGAACAAGATCTCCCGTAAAGGTTTTCTGAAGATCGCTGCCGCAGCTGCCATGTCTGGTGTGACTGCCGGTGCTCTGGCTGCCTGCAATGCTGCCAGCTCTTCCACCGCTGCTTCCGGTGCAGCCGGCACCTATATTCCCGGCACCTATGAGGGTACTGCTGAGGGCATCTCTTCTACCGTCAAGGTCACCATGACCTTCTCCGACAGCGCTGTGACCGACGTTGTGGTCGATACCTCCGGCGAGACCGCTTCTTACGGCGCTGCTGCTGCCGACCAGCTGCGTGAGCAGCTGATGGCTGCAGGCTCTGCTGAGATCGACGGCGTTTCCGGTTCCACCATCACTTCCGACGCTGTCATGAAGGCTGCCAAGAGCTGTTACGCTCAGGCCAAGGGCGAGGCTACTGTGACCTCCGTCCAGCTGCCCACCGGTGACGAAAACGATTGGCTGGGCAAGGAGCCTGACATCGACGAGGCTGCCATCACCGAGACCGTGGACACCGATATCGTCATCGTGGGTGCCGGCAACGGCGGTATGTTCGCTGCTGCTTATGCCGCTGCCAAGGGCCTGAACTTCCGTGTCATCGAGCAGAACGGCAATGTGCAGGATACCCGTCACTGGGTGGGTGCCGTGGACGGCTTTGGCGCTCAGGAACAGGGCATCAAGATGGATCGTGCCAAGCTGCTGAGCGAGATCTCCCGCTACGCTTCCGGCAAGTGCGACCAGCGCGTTGTCAAGACCTGGATCAATGAGTCTGCTGCAATGCACGATTTCATGCGCAGCATTCTGGAAGATAAGTACGGCTGGACCTGCGATTTCACTTCCGGCGCGGAGGCAGCATGGCCTGCCGAGAACGCCGAGCACAACACCGATTACCTCTTCCCCGTGCAGGAGCACAACTACATGGCCAGCGAGTCTGCCTCTGGCAAGCCCCGCAACGAGCTGCTGCTGCAGTACATTCAGGAGCTGGGCTACGATGTGGACTTCAAGACCTCTCTGGCAAAGCTGGAGAAGGACTCCACCGGCCGCATCACCGGCATCATCGCCCAGAGCACCGAGGATGACCACTTCATCCGCTACAACGCCAATAAGGGCGTTCTGCTGGCCTGCGGCGGCTTCCCCGGCAACCCCTACATGATGGAGCAGCTGGACCCGCTGGGTACCTCCGTCACCACCGCCTGCTCCTACTCTCCGGCCGATAAGGGCTACGGCATCCGTGCCGCTGTCTGGGCCGGTGCAAACCTCGACAAGGAAGCTGCTCCCATGCTGTTCGACCGCGGCATCGTGGCTCCCGGCGTGGATGCCGGTTATGTGGACAGCGAGAGTGCCTTTGGCGGCAAGGCTTTCCCGGGTACCATCCGTCAGTACAACCCCGGCACCCAGCCCTTCCTGAAGGTGAACCGCAACGGCGAGCGCTTTGCCAACGAGAGCAGCCCCTACAACGATATTGTTTACGCTGCTGCTCATCAGCCGGGTCGCGTCTACGCACAGATCTGCGACGCCAATGTTCTGGAGGATGCAAAGCGCTTCCACACCATCGGCTGCTCTGCCCAGACCCGCAACGGCGGCGAGAAGTATTTCCAGGGCAAGGTCGATGAGGCTGTTGCAGCTGGCACCCTGTTCGTCTGCGACACCATCGAGGAGCTGGCCGACAAGCTGGGCTTCACCGGTGAGGCCAAGGACACCTTCCTCGCTACCGTTGAGCGTTACAACGAGCTGTACGATAAGCAGAACGACGAGGACTTCGGCAAGCCCGCTTACCGTCTGAGCGCCATCCGCACCGCTCCCTTCTACGGCTGCTGGCTGGGTGCCTCTCTGCTGACCACCGAGCAGGGCATCGCCATCAACGACAAGGGTCAGGCTCTGGACAACGACAACAAGCCGATGCCCGGCCTGTATGTCACCGGCGATATGTCCGGCTCCTTCTTCGCCAACAACTATCCCTGCCTGATGGCAGGCGTGGCTATGGGCCGTACCCTGACCTACGCCATCAAGGCGATCAAGCAGATGGGCGGTCTGGAATAAGTTATCCCTCAGTGGTACCTGAGCGCATAAGATAAAAAGACACCGCAGAAGTGTGAAAGCTTCTGCGGTGTCTTTCTTTGTCGAAAACCCTCTATACACAAAACCACAAATGGCGAAAAAGTCTTAAAAACAGGCTCAGCACACGGCCCGATGGACGGGCAGCGGCTCCACGATGTCGGGATGGATGCCCTCACGGTAGTCGAGGTCGCCCTGGTCGAGGCCGCGCAGCAGCACTTCGGCGGTGGCGATGTTGGTAGAGATCGGCACACTGTGCATATCGCACAGCCGCAGCAGGTTCTGCTCGCTGCTGCCGTTCTCGGCCTTGAGCGGGTCGCGGAAGAAGAGCACGAGGTCTACTTCGTCGCAGGCCACCCGGGCCGAGATCTGCTGGATGCCGCCCAGCTTCCCGGAGAGGTAGCAGTGTACGGGCAGGCCGGTGGCCTGCGCCAGCATCCGACCGGTGGTGCCGGTGGCAATGACTGTGTTGCGGGATAGGATGCCGCTGTAAGCTGTGCAGAACTGCAGCGCCAGCTCTTTGCGGGAATCATGTGCAAGAATAGCAATCGTCATAACGCTCTCTCCTTCATTCCAAGTATAGTGTTGTGGATGGGCGGATATGCTCGGAAGAGTGCTCTCCGCAGTAAAACGGTCTGAAAAGTTGAAGTCTTACGGAGAACAATTCTCGATAAACAGACTAAACCAGTGCGATTGTGTCGAATCACACCCTCATTTTAAATTTAACCCGCAGAAGGCCCGTATGTCAAGAGGTTTGTTGTGATTTTTGCAAGATAAAATGGCAAAAGTATGACTATGGCTTTGTGGAGAATGGAGAAAATTTGGATACAAGGAATTATTCTCGGATGTATTTGCAAAACTTTTTCAACCAAAAGTGTGCTTGAGAGAAAAACGGTCCATCTCGATGAAACAAAAATACAGGCTGAGGCATTCAGCCTCGGCCTGTAGAGGAAATTGAAGAAAATTTTTGCCACGGCGGTGCGCTATCCCGGAAAAATCCGAAAATTATCGGGTCTGGCCGTTGCCGTGGATGATGTACTTGTAGCTGCACAGCTCGCCGAGGCCCATGGGTCCCCGGGCGTGGAGCTTCTGGGTGGAGATGCCCATCTCACAGCCAAGGCCGAACTCTCCGCCATCGGTGAAGCGGGTGGAGCAGTTGACGTAGACGGCGGCACTGTCCACTGCCGCCGTGAAGAGGGCAGCGTGGGCGTCAGTCCGGGTCAGGATGGCTTCGCTGTGGCCGGTGGAGTGAGCTGCGATGTGGGCGATGGATTCCTCCACGCTGTCCACGATTTTCACCGCAAGGATGTAGTCGAGGAACTCCGTGTCGAAGTCCTTCGGCCCGGCAGGGGTGCCGGGGATGAGGGCGGCGGCGCGCTCGTCCAGCCGCAGTTCCACCGGGTGCAGACCCTTGGCGGTGCGGTCGGGGCCGAGGCGCTGGGCCAGCTTCGGCAGGAACTCAGCGGCGATGGCGCTGTGGACGAGGCAGACTTCCTCGGCGTTGCAGACGCTGGGGCGGCTGGCCTTGGCGTTCTCGATGATGTCCAGCGCCTTGGTCTGGTCGGCGGTGTCGTCCACGAAGATGTGGCAGATGCCGGTGCCGGTCTGGATGCAGGGGACTTTCGCGTTCTCGACGCAGGCACGGATGAGTCCGGCCCCGCCGCGCGGGATGAGCAGGTCCACATAGCCGACGGCGGTCATCAGGGCGTTGGCCGAGGCATGGGTGGTGTCCTCAATGAGGCAGACTGCTGTTTCAGGCAGACCGTTTGCCCGCAGACCCTGCCGCAAGGCCTGAACGATGGCGTTGGCCGAGCGCCACGCCTCTTTGCCGCAGCGGAGGATGCAGGCATTGCCGCTCTTGATGGCGAGGGCGGCAGCGTCGCTGGTGACGTTGGGGCGGCTCTCGTAGATGATGGCGATGACGCCCATCGGCACGGCGGTCTTCTCAATAACGAGGCCATTGGGACGCTCGATGTGGCTCAGCACCCGGCCCACCGGGTCGGGCAGGGCGGCAACGTCCCGGATGCCCTTGGCCATGGCCTCGATGCGCTGGGGCGTCAGGGCGAGGCGGTCCAGCATGACGTCGCTGATGCGGCCCTTGGCGGCGGCCATGTCCTCGGCGTTGGCGGCGAGGATGGCGTCCATGGACTCCGGTGCGCAGAGGGCATCAGCCATCCCGAGAAGGGCAGAATCACGGGTGCCGCTGTCCGAAAGGGCAACGGCAGTCTTGGCCCCGCGGGCGGCTTCCAGAATTTCCTGTGTGGTCATGTTATGCCTCCTGTCTGTGGGCCGCAAAGCGGGTGCCTGTGGCACGGCCCTCGGCGATGTCATAGAGCAGTTCGGGGTGGGCGCCGTTCGCGATGACCATGTCAGCTCCGCTGGAGGTCACCATCCGGGCGGCCCGGAGTTTGGTGGACATTCCGCCGGTACCCAGCGCCGAGCCGGCTCCGTCGGCCAGCGCCATCACTTCGGGCGTGATGTCCTCCACCAGCGGGATGAGCTTTGCGTCCGGGTGGGTGTGGGGGTTGGCAGTGTAGAGGCCGTCGATGTCGCTCAGCAGCACCAGCAGATCAGCTTTGATGCAGCAGGTGACGATGGCGGCGAGGGTGTCATTGTCGCCGATGGAGGTGATCTCGTCGGTGGCGACGGTGTCGTTCTCGTTGATGATGGGCAGTGCGCCCAGTTCCAGCAGGCGGGTGAGGGTGTTCTGGATGTTCTCGCGGCGGCTGGCGTGCTCGATATCCACACCGGTGAGCAAAATCTGCGCCACCGTGTGGTCGTAGGCGCTGAACAGCCGGTCGTAGGTGTACATCAGCTCACACTGACCCACGGCGGCACAAGCCTGCTTGGAGGACATATCGGTAGGGCGGGCGGAAAGCGACAGCTTGCCCACACCCATGCCGATAGCACCCGACGACACGAGGATGACCTCATGTCCGGCGTTCTTCAAATCGCTGAGCACTTTCACCAGTTCTTCGGTGTGGCGGATGTTCAGCCGTCCGGTGGAGTGGGCCAGTGTGGAGGTGCCGACTTTGACTACGATGCGCATAGATCAATCCTTCCCCATCTCTTTTGTCTTGTTGTAGGAGGCGATGACGGCGTCCATCACCGCGCCCCGCAGGCCTTTTTCTTCCAGCACCCGCACGCCCTGGATGGTGCTGCCGCCGGGGCTGCACACGGCGTCCTTGAGTGCGCCGGGGTGTTGGCCGCTCTCAAGCACCAGCTTCGCACTGCCCAGGACCATCTGGGCGGCGTACTCCTGCGCCTTGGCACGGGGCAGGCCGCAGGCCACGCCGCCGTCGGCCAGCGCCTCGATGAACTGGTACACCCAGGCCGGGCCGCAGCCGGACACGCAGCTGGCCGCGTCGATGAGGCTTTCCGGCACAGCATCCAGCCGCCCGGCGGGGGCCATCAATTTCAGGAACTCGGCCTCTTCCTCGGCGGTGACATTGGAGGTGCAGTACTGTATCATACCGGCCCCCACCGAAGCGGGCGTGTTGGGCATGATGCGGATGACGGGGCAGTCGCTGCCCGCCATCTCCTGAATGCGGGCAATGGACAGTCCGGCGGCCATGCTGCACAGCACGAAACGGCCCGGGCGCTCGTCCAGCGAGAACTTCAGCGGTGCCAGCAGGGCCTCCATCATCTGGGGCTTCACCGCCAGAAAGATCAGGTCGCATTCCGCGGCCACCTCAGCGTTGGTCGCCACTTTGCAGCCCAGTTCCTTGGCCAGAGCCTGTGCCTTGGCCGTGGTGCGGTTTGCCAAATAGACCTTTTTAGGGTCTGCAGCCTTGCATACGGCCCGCGCAATTGCGCCGCCCATGTTGCCGCAGCCCAAAAAACCGATCGTTTCCATCATAATTCATACCCTCCCTTACGGCAGACGATTTCTGCATGTCTCCATTGTAAGCACGCGGGACGATAAAATCAAGAGGAACCGCCTCTTTTTTGCCGCGGCAAAACCGGGCGGCCATGCCGGAAGGGTGGAGGGGACATTCCGATTTGATATGGCCGGATGCCCAAAAATGTACGCGATGCAAAACACAAACTTGCGTGAATGCACAATAAATTCAAAAAGTGTACAAAAATTGTCCTTGCTTTTTGACAGGATTCTGCGGTAAAATAGGACATGGAAAATCTTCTCACGGATTTCGCCGCACAGGGCAGGAAAATTTCTGCCTGGAAAGGATGGTTTTTGTGTCACAGACGACCAAGCGGGCGCTGGAGGCATCGCTCAAAAAGCTGCTGCTCCAGAAGCCCCTCAACAAGATCACGATCAACGACATCACCGAGGACTGCGGTGTGAACCGTATGACCTTCTATTACCATTTCAAAGACATCTACGATCTGGTGGACTGGATCCTTGTGGAGGACGCCTCCAAGATCCTGGAGGGCCGACAGAGCTTTGAGACCTGGGATGAAGCCT
>ENA-OPSY01001659-OPSY01001659.1-human-gut-metagenome-genome-assembly--contig:-NODE-1659-length-12343-cov-12.971598_pt1 | contig 12343 bp, 9 predicted proteins | sample MGYA00241464_ERZ501920 | MGnify/ENA primary metagenome ERZ501920 (study PRJEB25962, sample SAMEA2042396) | human gut metagenome | biome: human gut; feature: human-associated habitat; material: faeces...
TCAAGCTCTTTACTGCAATTGAGATTGCCATTGAGATTGCTTGCGGATTTTAGGATATATAAAAAGGCAAACCTGAAAATCACACAAGTTACACCGGCCATAGAAAAACATATACCAAAGTCTATTAATATAAATAGAATAACCCGTCGGGATATGAATTAATTTGTATCTTTGCACGTCGGGAAAGCAATTCCCGCACATAATTCAGTACATTTATAATATAAAAAACATGGAAAATAAGTACATCACCGTAGCATACAAACTGTACGTTATGCAAGACGGTCAAAAAACATTAGTAGAAGAAGCAACCGCAGAGCACCCTTTCCAATTCATTTCGGGATTGGGAACCACGCTTGAACGTTTTGAAAGCGAAGTTGCCGCCCTGAACAAAGGCGATAAATTCGATTTCGTCATTCCAAGCGCAGAAGCTTACGGAGAATATATGCCCGAAGGTGTACGCACTGTATCCAAAGATATGTTCACCATCGATGGTGTCTTTGATGCAGAACGTATCTTCGAAGGAGCCGTTATTCCTTTGCAAGACAATGAAGGACATCATTTCTATGCCACTGTGGGCGAAGTGACTGCCGACACAGTGACTGTAGACCTGAATCATCCCCATGCAGGTAAAGACCTGACATTTGTGGGTGAAGTAACAGAATCACGTCCGGCCACAAATGAAGAAATTCAGGAAATGCTGAATGCAATGAGTGGTGAAGGTTGCGGATGTAGTTGCGGAGACTGCGGAAACGGTTGCGGCAGCCATGACGAAGGTTGTGAATGTGGACATTGCCATTAAGACAACTCGGAAAAGATTCTGCAAAAAACACTAAAGTGTTTTACAAAAAGACCTTGGAGTTTTTGTTAAAGTTCAAGGTCTTTAAAAAAAACTCCAAGGTCTTTTTCGCAACGTACCGAAAGCAAACACCACTCTCGGTCAAACATGCGAAACCGCCCATCGGAACAAACAAATTAACCATCTGATTTTTAAATATATAGCTCTATTTTTAGGACCACTAGGACCAGGGCCCACCTTTATGAGTTTTTGAACCTGCATTTATAGAAATTGCAACGTATATTCACCTATCATTCAACAATTTACATCTTAAAAAAACGGACAAGGCTTTTGGGTAAGATTAGAAAAAGAATTAGAAGTAGGTATTCATAGTATAATAGTCCGTTAATTTTTGAATTAACATTTATGCTGCAATGGCTGCAAATCTAATCCCTTCTTCCCATAGCTTTCGATTTATTTCCTTGTCAGGCTCAATTCCTAAAATGGAAATAAATCGTCGCATAAGAAAAATGTTGTGGCACAACACTTTTACCGACATCATAGAAAAAAGTAGCACTTCAAGCATGAACTTCTCACGCCATTTGTTTATCTTTGCCATTTAATCAGACAGAGCAGCGTTAATTATCGCATATATTAGTCAAGTTCGTTTCTATTCATTATTATAGATGTAGGAAACCTTTAATATAATGAATCGGGAGGACTTGACCTACTTTTTATTTAAAATTTAACAGGCTGTTGTATATGCATAAAAAAATCTTCTTTGGGTTATTGATTTTATATATAGTTCTGCCATTGCAAGCTCAATATGTTGTGAAAGGTAAGATAGTTGATATAAATAAGGAGGAAGTGCCTTTTTCTACCATTCAGTTGTTGGGTACGGATTCTGTTTTGGTAAAGGGATGCATTTCTGATAGCTTGGGCATTTTTACATTTCCTAATGTACAATCCGGAAAATATATTGTAAGAATCAGCAACGTTGGCTATTCCACTTTGTATAAAGACATACAAGTGTCGGATTCTGACAATACTTTAGCTTCTTTTGTGTTGGACGGCGATGATGTCTTGCTGGATGAAGTTATTATAAGAGGAAATTCTTTAATACGTAAAAAAGATCATGTTGTGGTTATTCCGGATAAAATACAAAAGAAACATGCTTATTCCGGCTATGATTTGCTTTATAACTTAATGATTCCGGGACTTAATGTAAATGCCAACAAAGGAGTTGTTAAAACGGCAAGAGGAGAGGCAACTCTTTATATAAATGGTGTTAAGGCAGAATTGCGTGAAATACAAAACCTACGCCCGAAAGATATTGAGAAAGTAGAATATTATGATATCCCTTCGGGCATTTATATCGGGGATATAGCTTCCATTAATTATGTAACGAAGACATATCAACTGGGCGGGTATGTCTCATTGGACGGATGGCAGAATATTGGCTATCTTTCCGGTAATTACAATTTGGGAGCGAAACTGGATCGCAACAAATGGAGCTATACCTTTTTTGGTGGATATGGCATGAATAAATATAATGGCATTCAGGAAAACAAAACGGAAAAGATGAATATATCAGATTCCTATATCCATAGAACATTAGTCAATCAAAACGCTCTTTTGCGCGATAATCAGCAATATGCACAGTTTAAGGTAAATTATAAAGCGGAGAAGTATAATATCTATGCTCTTGCAGGACTGGTGGGCAAATCTACTCCTGAGAATAATCAAAGTAATCTGCTGCATTATGAAAACAATACGTATGAGGATGTCTTGTCTTTGAGTTCGACAACAGAAAAGAACCTGAAACCTTCTGTGTGTGTGGATGGCATATTCTATCCCACTTCCCGGCAGCGTATTCATATAAACATAACGGGAAATTATGCACACAATACGTATAGTAGAATTTATACGGAAAACAAACTGAAGTCTTTTACTCATGCCGATGAAGACTTATACTCTTTCAGGGCACTGGGAGTATATAATATGACATGGAAAAACAGTTCGTTAGGAGTCAGTTTTTTGCATGACCACCATATATCCTCATCTTTATATGAGGGTGACTACCGCTCATGGCAACATTTGTGGAGAGGGGAGTCTCTGCTTAATTTAAGCTATATGCAGCATCTGTTCGACAATAAGATAACTTTGATGATTAATCCCGGATTGTCTTTATTAAATTATAAATTACATACTCAGCCTAAATGTCAGGATTGGACATTCCGCACAAATTCTTGGATTCGGTATCAGTTGCATTCCAACCATCAGTTTTCCTTGGGATTTGCTATGGGAAATTTCCAGCCCGATATCAGTTATGTGAATACTGCCGATCAGACTATTGATTTTTTGCGTATTCAGCGTGGTAATCCGAATCTTGCCAACCCAACTATTCAGGAGTACTTTTTTACTTATGACGCAACGCTTAATCCTGTAAATCTGCAAATAAACTCTTGGCACACCCGAATTAAAAATAATGTATCTGTAGATTATTATTCAGAAGGAGAAAAGCTGATAAGCAGTTATTTGTCTAATACCACATACGATAAATGGAAACTAGAGTTGATAGCTTCGTGCCGTATATCCGACAAGCTGAGAATCAATTCAACCTTAAAGTACGAGAAATTTAAAGTTGCCGGTGGGCAAGGATTGTCAACTGATAATTTTATGGCATCTTTGCAGGCTAATTATTTTATAAAATCATTTACATTGAGCGCATGGAGCAAAAGCACGGAAAAGACATTGGATAGCAGGAAGTTGGCAGTCATGAAATCTCCGGCTCTATATGGGGTCTCATTACGTTATAATAAAGCTAACTGGATGGCAGAAATGGGAACAGAGAATCCGTTTACTCATAAAAATAATTATCGTGAATACTCTTGTACAAATGCTTATCAGTATGAGCAATCAAGAACCAGTCGTATATACCAGCAAACCGCTTATGTGAAACTGGCTTATACTTTCGACTTCGGCAAGAAAACCTCTCGTGAGTTCAATAGTGTGGATAGAAGCATTAACAGCGCAATATTAAAAGCGGAATAAAGAAATGAGCCCTTACAGCGAAATCACCATCCATTACCAGTTTTCTTCTTTGGCACAGAAAGAAAAATACCTGTTGTCTTACAACGGGCAATATTATGAAGCCAGCCACGCCTTTGTGAAACTGGTGGGAGGACTGCAACAGCAAGAGAAGGAAGAAGCGATGAGAAAGTAGCCTATGTTTATCCTTGTTTAAAATGATTTTCATGAAAAAAAGATTTTTATAAAGACAGCAAATTGGAGAATATCAAGAGAGAATTTTAACGGAGCCGTGTTCTACTATAAATTAAAAATAAAGCCTTTATAAACCGATTCCGAAAGGCAGAAAAACGACCGGAAGGCTTGTACGCCTAAAGTCTTTCATTATCAAGTTGTTATACCCTGTATTTTAAGACCGGAATCACACATAGGTGGTCCTTGGTCCCAGTGGTCCTAAAATAAAAGATATTATACTGATAATCAGCCACATTCATTCAATCAAGACAGCGATATCCGATGCCCATTTTTTAAGAGGTATATCCGGATGAATATCTATACTGATAATCGATTATTTCATTTATTTAATAAAGTCTGTACCTATTCCCCAAACAGGTTCGGCAGCGATAGATATTCTGCAAATATTCATACGGTTCCATTTTATTTCTACCCTACCGGAAGGAATGAACATACATAAGTATTTCTTAATGAAGCTTGAAAAGCGAAAACAAGAACAAGCGGATAAGTTCCAATAGAACTATGTTTTTCAATAAATTTTAGATTAACACCGCAAATATACAATATTTTTAAGAAAACAAAGAAGAAGCACTTCGTTTTTCTAAAAAAATATCATTTTTATAAAATATCAAATAACAAATATAAGCAATAGAATGCTATTCAGCATATCTGAATAACCTTTTATATCCCAATTTCATCCTTATTCTAAGGTAAACTACTATTAAATTGGGTAGAATATAAGGGTCTCAGTTAAAACATTCTACTCCTTTTTCTGCTCAAACAGTCTGTTTATCATACTATTTTTTCCCATTATTCTTAAAAACATAGTTCTATTGGAACTTATTCCGCTCATGGATTCACATGTTTTTCACAAACAATTAAATAATAGTAATATGTTAAAACATCTCAAATCAGTCGGTATGTTACTATTCCTCTCAACTATCAGTGGAGGAGCAGTTTACGCATCATCCGGGGAAAGAGTGACGGGTATTGACGCTGTCCAGCAAAACGGCACATGTACCGGAGTCGTAAAAGACGGAACAGGTGAAACCGTTATCGGTGCATCTGTGGTAGTAAAAGGAAGTACCAACGGTACCATTACAGGTATAGATGGAGACTTTACCTTGAACAACGTTCCCAAAGGAAGTACATTGGTGATTTCTTTTGTGGGATATGAAACGATGGAAGTAAAGTGGACAGGAACTCCCTTGAACATCATCTTGAAAGACGACACACAAATGCTAGATGAAGTCGTTGTAGTGGGTTATGGTACACAGAAAAAAGTAAATGTAACCGGTGCCGTGAGTATGGTCGACTCCAAAGTGTTGGAATCACGCCCCGTACAGAATGTGGCACAAGCCTTGCAAGGTCAGATTCCGGGGTTAAATATGTCAGTGGGAAACAGTGGTGGTGCATTGGATGCTTCTCTTAATATCAACATCCGTGGTGCAGGTACCATCGGTGACGGTTCCAGTGGTAACCCCTTGATTTTGATTGACGGAATCGAAGGTGACATGAATACGGTAAACCCTAACGATATTGCCAATGTGTCAGTACTGAAAGATGCCGCCTCTTCTTCTATTTATGGTGCGCGTGCTGCATTCGGTGTTATTTTAATTACCACCAAAAACGGTATCAGTGGGAAAACAAGAGTCAACTATTCAGGTAATCTCCGTTTTTCGGATGCCATCCAAAAACCTAATATGACCAACTCATGGGATTTTGCCACCTATTTCAATGAAGCTCAGCGCAATGCATACGGAACAGTCATCTTCGATGAAGACGATATGAACCGCATCAAAACATACATGAGCGGAGGTTACACCGACCCCACCAAACCGGAGTATTACGGTACGGTAGCCGGTAGCAACGGACGTTGGCAGAACTATGGAGGCGCATTTGCCAATACCAACTGGTTTGATGAATTCTATGAAAGTTGGGTACCTTCACAAGAACATAATTTAAGCATCAATGGTGGTAATGAAAAGATTACCTATTTGTTAAGTGGCAGCTTCCTTGACCAAAAAGGTCTGTTACGTCATGGTAGCGACAAGTTCCAGCGTTATACACTGAATGGAAAGATTTCGGTGAAACTTGCCGACTGGGTTACCATGAACTATAACAACAAATGGACACGCGAAAACTATGACCGTCCGACTTATATGACAGGACTGTTCTTCCACAATATCGCACGCCGCTGGCCGACTTGTCCGGTTGTCGATCCCAACGGACACTGGTCTGCCGATATGGAAATTATACAAATGGAAGAGGGTGGAAAACAAACCAGTGAAAAGAACTGGATAACCAATCAGATTCAATTTGTATTCGAACCTATCAAGGACTGGCACATCAATGTAGAAGGCAGCTTGCGCCAATACAATGAAAAATACCATTGGGCTGTACTGCCCATCTACGGTTATGATACCGACAACAACCCGTATCCGTTGTCTTGGAACGGAGGCGCTGCCGGTTATTCGGAAGTACAAGACTATCGTGCCAGCGAAGACTACTTCTCAACCAATATTTTCAGTGATTATTCAAAGACCATAGGCGACCATTATTTTAAAGTAATGGCAGGTTTCAATGCCGAGCTTTACAAGAAAGGCGGTCTGACCGGCTTCGGTACAGACCTTATCACTCCCAGCGTGCCTGAACTGAATACCACACAGGATAATAAAAACGCTTACAACAGTGCATCCGAACTGGCCATTGCCGGTTTCTTCGGACGTATCAACTACAATTACAAAGAACGCTATTTGTTGGAAGCCAACCTTCGCTACGATGGTTCTTCACGCTTCATCGGTGACAAGCGCTGGGGACTGTTTCCATCGTTCTCTGTAGGATGGAACATTTCACGTGAAGAGTTCTTCAAGCCGCTGTCAAACATAATTGGTACTCTGAAGCTGAGAGGCTCATGGGGTCAATTAGGAAACAATGAAACCGAAGCCTGGTATCCATTCTTCCAAAGTATGCCTACCGGAACCACCAACTCGGGATGGCTGATCAATGGAGTACGCCAAAACACAGCCGGACTTCCGGGCATTGTCAGCAGTGTACTGACATGGGAAACCGTAGAATCATGGAACGTCGGTGTAGACTTCGGACTTTTTGATAACCGACTGACCGGTTCATTTGACTACTACCAACGCTATACTTACGACATGGTAGGTCCCGCTCCCACCCTTCCCGGTATTTTGGGTGCATCTGCTCCGAAAATAAACAATGCCGACATGAAATCTTATGGTTGGGAAATGGAATTATCATGGAGAGACCGTATCGAAGACTTCAACTACGGAGTACGCTTCACTTTGGCCGACGGACAACGTAAGGTACTGAAATATCCGAATGAAAGCGGTGATATCTACAGTTGGTACAACAACAAGCTGGACGGAACCATCTGGGGATACACCACAGTAGGTATCGCACAGACTCAAGAAGAGATGAATGCCCATTTAGCCAACAACAAACCCAACTGGGGTTCAAATTGGGGCGCCGGCGACATTATGTATGCCGACTTGAACGGAGACGGAGAAGTGACTTCCGGTTCCAAAACCCTTAACGACCATGGTGACCTGAAAGTCATCGGTAACAGTTATGCACGTTACAATTTCGGTTTCACAGTAGATGGCTCGTGGAGAGGATTAGACTTCTCTATCTTCCTGCAAGGTACCATGAAACGTGATTATTGGCTGGACGGTCCGTACTTCTGGGGAGCCAGCGGTGACGAATGGCAGTCAGCTTGCTTCACCGAGCACTTGGATTATTGGACACCCGAACACACCAATGCTTATTATCCGAAACCATACTTCGGAAATATCAAGAAGAATCAGGAAGTTCAAAGCGGATATTTACAGAATGCAGCATACCTGCGCGTAAAGAATGTACAAGTAGGTTATACTTTACCCAAAAGCTGGACTAAAAAGGCTGCCATGGAATCTGTACGTTTCTATGTTTCCGGTGACAATCTGCTCACTTGGACAGGTATCAGCTCCATATTCGACCCCGAAACATTGGGCGGCGACTGGGGACCGGGTAAACTATATCCGTTGCAAAGAACCTTATCTGTCGGTGTAAATGTTAACTTCTAAAAAAATACGAATATGAAATTAAGTTTAAAACATATCTACATCTGCTCACTTATCGGTCTGGGAGCATCCACATTGGCTTCCTGCAATGACTTTTTGGATCGTGAGCCGATAACCAATGTAACCCCCGAAGCCTATTTCACTACCGTAGATCAAGTGGGTGCATACGTTATCAACTACTACTCTTATCTGCAAAACTCTCGCCAGCAGTCTCTTTACCATGACAAGAACTGGCGCAGCGGTATGACACTCAATGACAATAATACCGACAACCTGTTTTCACAAACAGGTGATTTGGACTATTTTGCAGGAGAAAAACAAGTACCTTCGGGCAAGAACTTTCAAACTTACACTTCCCGTGCCCGTGTATGGAACTGGCTTCTTGAGCAAATTCTACCAAAAGAAGAAGCGGGAAGCATACAAGGTGACAAGTCTATTCTGAGCCACTACATCGGCGAAGCTTATTTCTTCCGTGCATTGGCATACTATCAGGCATTGGTCCGCTATGGCGATTTTCCCATTATCGACGAAGTGCTACCCGACGATCAAGCCATCCTGAAGGAACTGAGTCAGCGTGCTCCGCGTAATGAAGTGGCACGCTTCATCCTGAAAGACCTTGATACAGCCATCTCACGCCTGAAAGACCAAGGTTTCCAGAACAACCAACGCATCAACAAACAAACTGCACAGCTACTCAAGTCACGTGTGGCCTTGTTTGAAGCCACCTTCGAAAAATATCACAAAGGCACCGGACGTGTTCCGGGCGATGATACATGGCCGGGAAAAGACATGGAATACAATCAGGGAAAAACATTCGACATTGCAGGAGAAATAAACTTTTTCCTGACTGAAGCCATGAGTGCTGCCAAAGCCGTTGCCGACCATTGCACACTGACAGGCAACTCTCATCAGATGAATCCCGTTTTGGGACAAACCAGCGGATGGAATCCCTACTTCGATATGTTCAGCCAAGAAGATTTAAGCAGCATTTCCGAAGTATTGCTTTGGAAACAATATAACCTGAGCATCGGTTATACCCACGATGCAGCTTACATCCTATCTGCCGGTGGTGACCAATTGGGACTTTCACGCAGCTACATCACTTCTTTCCTGATGAAAAACGGACTTCCCTACTATGCCGACGGTTCGGGTTACAAAGGCGACCTGAGCGTATCAATGGAAAAAGAAGGACGTGACGAACGTCTGCAACTCTTTGTATTCGGTGAAGAAGACATTGTTCGTTCCGATCCTGCCGACCCTGCTGTTGCCAAAAATAATGAAGTTGTGATTCTGGATACCATTCCATTGGTAACAAGCAGCGTAGAATTGCAAGACTTTACAGGATACCGTCCTCGTAAATACTACAACTATGATTACGACCAGTACAAGAGTAATACCATCATCTGTACGACAGGAGCCGTAGTGTTCCGTGCTGCCGAAGCCTACCTGAACTATATCGAAGCATGCTACGAAAAGAACGGTTCATTGGATAATGATGCCGCCGGTTATTGGAAAGCTATCCGCCGCCGTGCAGGTGTGAGCGAAGATTATGAACTGACCATAGCCAACACCAACTTAGACAAAGAAGCTAATGTAGTGAGCGGTACCGTATATGGTGATTTGGCAGTCTTCTCCGGCGACCAAAAAGTAGACGCAACACTCTACAACATCCGTCGCGAACGCCGTTGCGAATTTATCTCGGAAGGTATGCGTTGGGACGACCTGAAAAGATGGCGTTCATGGGATCCTGCCATTACCGGACACTATATGCTGGAAGGTATGAACTTATGGGACGAAGCTTACAAAAAATATGTAGATGCCACCGGCAAATCAACTTTGATAGCCGATGGAACAAGTAATGCAAACATTTCAGCCGCTTCTGTCAGCAAGTATGTCCGCCCAATGGGACGTACCGAAATAAACAACCAATTGTTCAACGGATATACATGGAAAAAGGCATTCTATCTGGAACCTTTCGGTGTACAAGACTTCACATTGAGCGCCAGTGACCCCAATGATGTCAAAACTTCAACCATGTATCAAAATCCATATTGGCCTATGACAGCCGGACGTGCATTGGAATAAGTTGGTAAATAAGTATAACGATAAGAAAATGTTAATGATAATCATTCTGAAAACAGAATAATCGTCTTAACATAACTGTGATGGGAAAGGGGGTTCGAGAGAATACCCTTTTCTTTATTCTTTTTCAAAGACCGACTCATTTACCTTAAAAAATCGGATTCAACGGAGAGGACAGAAAAAGAGATGAGAAGAAGAACGGTCTATTGGCAACCCGACATAAAGATAAAAAAGGGAAAAGCAGATATTATCTTTACGGCTCCTCCGCAAGCCCCCCCCTGTTAATGGTGATACAGGGCATATCCGCCAATGGGAAACAGATAACAGCAAACAAAATATTATAATCATTTAAATAGTATCGATTTATGAAAAACCTTTATTTAATTTGCCTTTTATTTATCATTTCCGCCTGTGGAACACCTACCACAGAAGATCGGATTACATTTACACAAGTAGACCCCTTTCTGAAAGTATTCAGAGAATCAAACTTCTTCCCCGAGTATAACGAGACAGAAGAAGTGGCTGCAGGCGAGCACGCCACATTCCAGTTTGCAGTGAGAGCCGCACTGCCATTGAAGGAATTGTCGGCACAGGTCACGGCGTTCACCAACGAAAAAGGAACACAGTTACAAAGTAGCCCGCGTACGGGTTTTGTAGATTATGTGCGGGTGGGTCGGCAGACACCCGACCGTGCCAAAGACGCCATCACCTCTCTCTCACACTACTATCCCGACCCCATTATCGAGCAAAACGGACAATCCGTGACACGTGATGTGGCGCAACCCATCTGGATTTCCGTTCCCGTTCCCACCAATGCGGAAGCCGGAACCTATAAAGCCACATTCAGCCTCAAAGGAAAAATGGGCAACCAAACCTTTGAGTTGAAAAAAGAAATCAGCGTAAAAGTTTACCCCATCGTAATGCCCCAACCGGATTTATGGGTAACCAATTGGTTTGGCACATCACCCGACAAAATGAAAATATTCAATGGCGGGAAAGAGGTGGAACCTTACTCGGACGTTTACTGGGAAATGGTACAAGAACTGGCCGACAAAATGAAAGAATGCTATTCCAACGTTATCCTGCTCTCACCGCTGGAACATATCGAGTTTGAAGAAAAAGACGGAACCTATACTTTCGACTACTCGCGATTCGACAAAATGATAGACATCTTCCACCGGGCCGGTGTATTGAAAATGCTCGAAGGCGGACATATCGCCGGACGTACGGGAGACTGGAGCAGCCAATTCGCACCCTATGTCCCTCGGTATGAGAACGGCAAGAAGAAATTGGTGCAATATCCTATGGAATCGGAACAGGCTGTCAACTTCTATCGCCAGTTTATTCCCTCGCTTGCCGCCCATCTGAAAGAAGCATATCCGGAAGTACTGTATGCACAACACATTGCCGACGAGCCTACAAGCGACAATATAAAAAGTTATGTAGCTATCGCCCGATTTGTGAAACAGCAGTGTCCGGACATCAAAATCATAGAAGCTTGCCATACTCATGATCTTGAGAATATTCTCGACATCTGGGTGCCGCAACTCAACTTCTACAAGGAGGGATATGACTTCTATCGCGAAAGACAAAAACAGGGAGACGAAACGTGGTTCTACACCTGCCTTGCTCCTCAAGGCGACTTTGCCAACCGTTTCTTGGAGCAACCGCTCATCAAGACCCGCCTCATTCACTGGCTCAACTTCAAATATGGGGCAACAGGGTATCTGCATTGGGGATTCAACCAATGGTTTACCGGCAATGATCCTTACAAGGAAACAACCCGCATGAATGAGGAAGGAGGCAATACACTACCCGGAGGAGACAGCTGGATAGTCTACCCTAACAACGGAAAACTGTATGGTTCCATCCGTCTGGAAGCTATGCGCGACGGTATTGCCGACTATACGCTTCTGAAAATGTTGGAAAAGAAGAATCCCGAACTGGCACGGGAACTATGCCGGCTGGTTGTATTCCACTGGACACTGTATGATACCGAGAGCGACCATTTCCGCAACATCCGGCATCAAATATTGGAAGAGTTAAGTAAGTAAATTTACAGATGCCAGATTAAAACTGTGGGAGTGTGTCAAAACTAAACCGACCTATCCCATCGTCAGTCGTAGGGGCAGGGTTT
>ENA-OPSY01001660-OPSY01001660.1-human-gut-metagenome-genome-assembly--contig:-NODE-1660-length-12334-cov-2.393436_pt1 | contig 12334 bp, 10 predicted proteins | sample MGYA00241464_ERZ501920 | MGnify/ENA primary metagenome ERZ501920 (study PRJEB25962, sample SAMEA2042396) | human gut metagenome | biome: human gut; feature: human-associated habitat; material: faeces...
GAGAGCCTATTCAAGATACAGCAAGAGTATTATCTAGATATTTAGATGGTATTATGATAAGAACATTTTCACAAAAAGATGTAGAAACTCTTGCAAAAGTAGCTTCAATTCCTATTATAAATGGCTTAACTGATGATGAGCATCCATGCCAAGTATTAGCTGACTTAATGACAATTAGAGAAAAAAAATTAATTCTTGATGGCTTAAAAGTAGCATATATTGGTGTGTAATTCTCTTTTAGTAGCATGTCTTACTTTAGGAATGGATGTTTTTATTGCTAATCCTTCTGACTATAAGCCACCTGATTACTATATAAATAAAGGCCATGAATTAGCAAATAAAAATGGTGTTTCTTTCTTTATGACAACTTCTCCAGAAGAAGCTGTCAAAGATTGGAATCCAGATGACTTACGTTACTCCTGAGCCTGAGACAATCAACAAGTTTCTGGAAGAATATACATTTGAAAGAATTGAAGAGTGGTTTAATAAGCTGATTACAGGCTTTAAGAGATGGACTGATTATACATTTGATGAGAGGCATAAAAGGACGGAATCAATCAGAGAACTTAAGTTTCCTTATGAATACAGGGAGGGGCAGAAGAATCTGTGCGTGAGTGTATACAGGGCTATTGAAGATAATACCAATCTATATATTCAGGCACCTACAGGTGTCGGAAAGACGTTGTCTACTGTGTTCCCGGCTGTGCAGGCGTTAGGACAGCAGATGTCAGACAAGATATTTTACCTGACGTCAAAGACAATAACGAGAACTGTTGCGGAGGATACTTATGCTATATTAAGAGATAACGGGCTTCATATGAGAACTGTTACTCTTACAGCAAAGGACAAAATATGTCCACTTGATGAGCGCAACTGCAACCCCGTGGCATGTCCTTATGCCAAGGGGCATTTTGACAGGATTAATGATGCTGTGTACGACATAATAACGAGCCAGATGGTTATCGGAAGAGATAATGTCATGGAATATGCCAACAGACATAATGTCTGCCCGTTTGAGATGTCGCTTGATGTTTCGTACTGGTGTGATGGAATTATATGTGATTATAATTATGTATTTGACCCGGATGCGTCGCTTAAGAGGTATTTTGGCAATGGTGCGAAGGGTGATTATGTGTTTCTTGTGGATGAAGCACATAACCTTGTGGACAGAGCAAGAGAAATGTACAGTGCAGTGTTGAAAAAAGAAGATTTTCTTGCAGCTAAGAAGCTTGTCAAAGAGATGGACAAACGGCTTGCAGGCGCACTTGACAGATGTAACAAGCAGTTGCTCGAATATAAAAGACAGTGCGATACATTCATGGTTGTGAGTGGTCTTGGAACATTTCCAGCCAGCCTTGAGCGTGTCATGGGACTTATGCAGAAGTTTATGGAAAGGTATAAGGGTGAGCCTGTGACTAACGAGCTGCTCGAGTTTTTCTTTGCAGTGAGACATTTTCTTAATATGTATGACTGTGCTGATGAAAAATATGTCTATTATAATGAGCATGATAATGATGGAAACTTTCTTGTACATCTGTACTGTGTTGACCCGTCTGGCAACATAAGTGAGAGACTTTCACAGGGCAGAAGCACGGTATTCTTCTCAGCAACGCTGCTTCCGGTCAATTATTTTAAGGAAATGCTTTCAGGTGATGTATCAGAAAGAGCGGTGTATGCACACTCTTCTTTTGAACCTGATAATAAGAGAATTGTCGTGGCTACTGATGTGAAAAGCCGTTATACAAGAAGAAACGCAAGGGAATATGCCAAGGTACATGATTATATTATGCATATGATTTCTGGCAGAAGCGGCAGATATATGGTGTTCTTTCCGTCATATTCTTACATGGAGAGTGTTCTTGAGTGCTTCAGGTGGGAAAATGGTGTTAATGTGGTCGAATGTGGTGGAGAAGATACATTTTTACCAGAAAGCTGTGTAAATGTGCTTGTGCAGGGAAGGTTTATGAAGGAGGCTGACAAGGAGAGTTTCTTATCAGCATTTTACGAGGAACTTCCAGAAGGGGCTTCGCTTGCAGGATTCTGTGTGCTTGGAGGAATATTTTCCGAAGGCATTGACTTAAAGGATGAGAGCCTTATTGGAGCTGTCATTGTCGGAACTGGGATTCCGATGGTGTGCAGGGAGCGTAACATTTTAAGGGATTATTTTGATGAGTTTGGCAAAAATGGATATTCGTATGCTTATGTTATTCCGGGAATGAATAAGGTGCTTCAGGCAGCAGGAAGGGTTATAAGGACGGATACGGATAAGGGCGTTATTGCACTTCTGGATGACAGATTCATGACTGGTGAATATGAGCGTATGTATCCTAGGGAGTGGAACAGGATATTTCCGGTCAGTCTGGGTAATGCTTATAAATGTATTAAGGATTTCTGGACGGAACAGGATATGTAGAGCATTGATAAAAAATGTACAATGTTAGAACTTGTAGTCGGACTGTATGTGTGATAAAATTTAGACAGATATTATTAAGGTCCGGATATATGATGATTTGGTTTGATTATGGGAGATGGGCTTATGCAGAACGTGGAAGAGATTAATAAGAATATAGAAAACAAAACTGTAGACAAGCAGGTCTGGCAGTCTCTGGGATTTGATGAATTACAGACTATTGAGATTATCAGAGGAATTGAGAATAGCGTTGATGTGAGTGTGTATTGCAAAGAGGAATTTAACGCTGCCCAGATGAAAGCATTAAGACTTGGTCTGGAAGAAAAACTTGATGTAAGCAGATTTGCAGATGCACAGTATGATTATATGCAGATGGAAGAACTGAAGCAGGCTGTGCGTAGCGGAATGAATATGGATGATATATGTAATCCTAAGTTCAGTCATTCTGTTATGAGAGAGATAAGGCTTGCATCAGAGCTTAATTATGATCTGACCAGGTATGCAAAGCTTGGTTATTCAGGAGAGGTATTAAGACAGATAAGACTTGCAAGAAAAGAAGAGATTGACCTTACATTTTTTGTTGAGGATAATTATGATGAATATCAGCTCAATGAGATAAGGCTGGGAATACACAGTTGTGTCGATATAACTAAGTATCTGCTTCATGAATACAATGGGAAACAGATGGAACAGATTAGACTTGGACTTGAGGAAGGGATTGATGTTACTCCATATAACATGGTTGGATTTTCATCAGGACAGATGAAGCAGATAAGACTTGGACTTGAAGAAGGAATAGATGTTTCTGAATATGCAGATCCGTTTATTGATGCGGTAAGCATGAAAGAGGCAAGACACAGAATTTCTGATAAATGGAATGACGAGAAGCCTGCACTTAATGAATTGCAGTCACAGGAAATTCTTATGGGACTTACAAGCGGTGTAGATGTTTCTTTATATGCTGATCCAAGATATACCTTTAAAGAGATGGAGAAGATAAGACTTGCACTTGAGAGGGGAAGTAATCTGGATGGGCTGCTTAAGTATGGATGTTAAGATGCAGCTATTACAGTACAGTGTTTTTATAATGAATGGATAAGACCTTCGGAAAGGGGGAACAGCATGAGCAATACAGAAATAGTTAATGAAACAGCTGATATAGATGATATCGAGTTACATGAGGTTTATGTATATATTGCAGATGATAATATGAGCGCATCAGTCAGGCTTGGCAAATGTGATGAAGGATATACATATGATGAAGTCATGAATAAGCTATCGCTTAATGGAATTAAGACGGGAATAGATGAAGAAAAAATTCGATGGATGATTTCACAAAAAATATATGACCAGCCGGTTGAAGTTGCTTTTGGTAAACCGGTAGAGGCAGGAAAAGATGGATATTATGAGTTTTTCTTTGATACAGATGCAATTAATAATAACAGACCTACAGTAAGAGAAGATGGTTCTATTGATTACTTTAACCAGAAGAGATTTGAAAAGGTTAATGAGGGTAATCTGCTGGCAAGATATCATGAGCCGACTAAAGGGGAGTTTGGCTTTGATGTATGTGGAAAGCTGCTTGTTCCTAAGCAGGGTAAACCAAAGCCAAGACTGCATGGTAAGGGCTTTAAGACATCTGATGATGGTAAAGAAACTTATGCTGCAATATCTGGAAAGATTGAATATTGTAACTATGATTTAAGTGTTGTTAATGTGTATGAGGTTAATGGTAATCTTGACATGAGTATGGGTAATATTGACTTTAACGGGGATGTTAATATTACAGGCAGTGTGAGAAGTGGTGTAACAGTGCATGCCATGGGAAGTATATATGTTGGAGGCTTCGTTGAGGGAGCAACACTTATTGCTGGGAAAGATATTGTATTAAAGGATGGCGTTAATACTAAGAATTCAGGAAAGATCGAGGCAGGGGGAAATATATCTGGCAGATTTTTTGAGAATACAGAGGTTATTGCCAAAGGAGACTTACAGTGTAATTATATTCTTAACTGCAGGGTGCTTACATATGGCAGGGTATTTGTTGAGGGACCCATAGGTTCTATTATAGGTGGTGATGTAACTGGTGTTATGGGAATCAGTACTACATCATGTGGACATGAAAGCAATGTAAAGACTTTGTTGAGGGTTGGTTCGACCAAAGAAATTAGAAAAGAATATGCAGAACTTATTATGGAACTTAAGGAAGTAGACGGACAGATTGAAACCTTTGAAATGGCTAATAAGAAGTTTGAGATGATTAAACAGAACATGCCTGAAAAGTATGATAGTAAAATGGCATTGAAAGTTACCCAGTCAAAGATTGTAAAGATGGCACAGAAAGCCAAGCTTGAAGAAAAGAGCAAGGCATTATACAATCTTATAAGAGATTCAGAGAGAGCAGTTGTTAAAGTAAAGAATCATATATATCCGGGAAGCAGGGTATATATGGATGATAAGACTTACATGCCAAGTTCTGTATTTTCACATATTATTGTTAAGAAGACGCCAAGCACGATTATTCTTAGGGATTATGATGAATAAGTATATTACAGGGAGAGTATTATGATAGAAGAAGTTGTTTCGGTGGAATTGCCGGTGCATGAAAGGCTGGTAGTAAGAAAGAATAGACTTACGAATGAAGAAAACGGCATTGATATGCCAAGGATTTCTATAGTTACAGGCACTCATGGGGATGAACTTGACGGACAGTATATCTGCTATGAGGTTATCAGAAGGATTGAAAGAGAGAAGAATAAGCTTAAAGGAATTGTAGATATTTATCCAGATATTAATCCTCTTGGACTTGATACAGGTTCAAGAGGAATTCCTATGTTTGACCTTGATATGAACAGGGTTTTCCCTGGTGATAATAATGGAGCGATGGCTGAATATGTGGCAGCAGGTATTATTGAAGATATTATTGGAAGCGATCTGTGTATTGATATCCATTCAAGCAATATATTTGTAAATGAGATGCCACAGGTAAGAATTAATGATGATACGCAGGAAAAGCTTCTTCCTTATGCGAAGATGATGAATGCACAATTTGTGTGGATATATTCGTCTATTACTGTGCTTGATGCAACTCTTGCCTATAGTCTTAATCATCTTGGTGTGCCTACTCTTGTTACGGAGATGGGTGTTGGAAACAGAATTACGCCAAAGTATTGCAGGGATATTGTTGATGGTATATTTAACCTTATGTCTCATATGGGGATATGGGATGATGAGCCGAAAGAAGTGAATGAACCTATTATCTCTACAGAGGGTGAGGTTACATTTCTTACTGCTAAGGAAAGCGGAATATTCGTATCAGCAGTTGATTCTATGGGAAGGATTGGAATTGGAACGCATATAGGAGATATTATCGAACCTATTGAGGGAAGAATAATCCAGAGAATTGAATCGCCTACAGATGGAATTATATTTACATTAAGAGAGAATCCGGTAGTACATAAGGGGGCTCTTATAGCAAGAGTTTATGGTGGCAGATAATGAAGAAAGAGATTATTTATTCGTTAAAGGGTATATATAGAGAAGATTATCAGATAGAAGGCTACAGATTCGGCGGTGGTGAGAAGTCGGCATGTATTGTTGGTGCATTAAGAGGAAATGAGATACAGCAGCTGTATATATGTTCGCAGCTTGTCAAGGCACTTAAAGAGCTTGAGGCTCATGGTGCAATATCGCACAATCATGAGATTCTTGTTATCCCATCTGTTAACAGATTTTCCATGAATGTTGGAAAGAGATTCTGGCCTACAGATAATTCTGATATAAACAGAGCTTTTCCTGGGGATGTTAATGGAGATACAACCAAGCAGATAGCAGGAACACTTTTTGACAGAATTAAGGGTTACAGTTATGGCATACATTTTGCGAGCTTTTATATGCCGGGTGATTTTATTCCTCATGTAAAGATGATGGATACAGGATTTCAGAGTGCGAGTCTTGCCAATCTGTTCGGACTTCAGTACGTTGTTATTAGAAAGCCTAAGCCAATGGATACAGTGACACTTAATTATAACTGGCAGATGAATGGTACTAATGCATTTTCAATATATACTAACAGCACAGATATGATTGATGAGAAATCTGCAAGACAAGCAGTGTCATCTGTTCTCAGGTTTTTAACCAGAATGGGTATTCTTAAGTACAACAATCACAGTGGATATATTGCAAGTGTTATCAATGAGTTTGATCTTATGGCAGTCAAGACTTATGATGCAGGATTTTACAAGAGACTTAAAGAGCCGGGTGATCCTGTATATCATGGTGAGCTTATAGCACAGATTCTTGACCCATGTGAGGGTACTGTTAAGAGTGAGATAATATCACAGACAGACGGTATTGTTTTCTTCGCACATACAGGACCAACTGTAATGGGTAATCAGGTTGTTTACAAGATAATAAGAAGAATGCATGAATAGTTGTTTGAAAATATGTTTTATTGTGATACAATGGTTAAATATTAATAATTAATATAACTAATCTCAGGAGGAAGATATGAGCGGCGTAAAGAGAGTTTTTGTCGAGAAAAAGAAACCATTTGCAGTTAATGCGAAAGAATTACTTGAGGAGATAGGAGGATATCTTGGAATAAAGACTATTACAGATGTAAGAGTTCTTATCCGATATGATATTGAGAATCTTTCAGAAGAAACATATAAGAAAGCACTTACTACTGTTTTTTCTGAGCCACCGGTAGATGATGTTTATGAGGGAACATTTCCAGCGGGAAAGGACGATTTCGTGTTCTCTGTAGAGTATCTTCCAGGACAGTTCGACCAGAGAGCTGATTCTGCAGAACAGTGTGTTAAGTTCTTTAATGAGAATGAGACACCTGTTATCAAGACTGCTGTAACTTATGTATTGACAGGAACTGTTACTGATGAGGAGAAGAACAGGATTAAGGAACACTGCATTAACCCTGTTGATTCAAGACAGGCAGCAGAGGATATTCCAGAAACTTTAGTTACTGAGTTCAAGACTCCTGCTGATGTTTTATATTTTGATGGATTCAAGGATATGCCAGAGGATAAGTTAAAGGAATTATATGATTCTTTAGGACTTGCCATGACATTTAAGGATTTTAAGTTCATTCAGGAGCATTTTGCTAGTGTTGAGAAGCGTGATCCTTCTATGACTGAAATCAGAGTACTTGATACATACTGGTCAGATCATTGCCGTCACACAACATTTGCAACAGAGCTTACAGATGTTAAGTTTAAGGACGGATTCTATAAAGCCCCTATGGAAGCTACATATAACAAGTATCTTTCAGACAGAGCAGAAATATATAAGGACCGTAAGGACAAGTTCGTATGCCTTATGGACCTTGCACTTATGGGTGCTAAGAAGTTAAAGGCTGAGGGTAAGTTAGCTGATCAGGAAGAATCTGATGAGATTAATGCCTGCTCAATTGTTGTTCCGGTTGAGATCGATGGAAAGACAGAGGAATGGCTTGTTAACTTTAAGAATGAGACACATAACCATCCAACAGAGATTGAGCCATTTGGTGGCGCAGCAACTTGTCTTGGTGGTGCTATAAGAGATCCATTGTCAGGACGTACATATGTATATCAGGCAATGAGAATTACAGGTGCAGCAGATCCTACTGTTCCGGTATCAGAGACAATTCATGGAAAGCTTCCACAGAGAAAGCTTGTCACAGGTGCTGCTCACGGATACAGCTCATATGGTAACCAGATCGGACTTGCTACAGGATATGTTAAGGAAATCTACCATCCTGATTATGTTGCTAAGAGAATGGAGATTGGTGCAGTTATAGCTGCTGCTCCAAGAAGTGCAGTTAAGAGAGAGAATTCTGACCCGGGAGATATCATTATTCTTCTTGGTGGAAGAACAGGACGAGATGGATGTGGCGGAGCTACAGGTTCATCTAAGGTTCATACAGAGAAGTCTATTGAGGATTGTGGTGCTGAGGTTCAGAAGGGTAATGCGCCTACAGAGCGTAAGATGCAGAGACTCTTTAGAAGACCAGAGGTTACTAAGCTTATTAAGAAATGTAATGACTTTGGTGCAGGTGGTGTATCCGTTGCAATTGGTGAGCTTGCAGCAGGTCTTAAGGTAGATCTTGATAAAGTTCCTAAGAAGTACGAAGGTCTTGATGGAACAGAGCTTGCTATATCAGAGTCTCAGGAGAGAATGGCTGTTGTTGTTGATCCTAAGGATGTCAAGGAATTCCTTCAGTATGCTGCTGAGGAGAACTTAGAGGCAGTTGAGGTAGCTGTTGTAACAGAAGAACCAAGACTTGTTCTTAACTGGAGAGGCAAGGATATCGTTAATATCTCAAGAGCATTCCTTGATACTAATGGTGCTCATCAGGAGACTAAGGTTGTAGTTGATATTCCTTCACAGGAAGATGATTACCTTAAGCCAGTTAAGGTTACAGATGTACGCGGTAAGTGGTTAAAGACTTTAGCAGACCTTAACGAATGCTCACAGAAGGGACTTGTTGAGAGATTTGATGGTTCTATCGGAGCAGGTTCAGTATATATGCCATATGGTGGTAAATATCAGCTCACAGAGACACAGAGCATGGTTGCCAAGCTTCCAGTGCTTAAGGGTTCATGCGATACAGTAACTATGATGTCTTATGGATTTGATCCATATCTTTCATCATGGAGCCCATATCATGGAGCAATCTATGCTGTAACTGATTCTGTAGCTAAGATTGTTGCTGCTGGTGGTGATTTCAGCAAGATTAGATTCACATATCAGGAATACTTCAGAAGAATGACAGAGGATCCAGAAAGATGGAGCCAGCCATTTGCTGCACTTCTTGGCGCATATGAAGCACAGATGGGATTCGGACTTCCATCAATCGGTGGTAAGGACAGTATGTCAGGAACATTTGAACATATTGATGTTCCACCAACACTCTGCTCATTTGCTATTGATGTAGCTAAGGAGGGAGATATTATTACTCCTGAGCTTAAGAATGATGGTGATGTATTAGTCAGATTTGATATTAAGAAGAATCAGTATGATCTTCCGGATTTCGAACAGGTTAAGGCACTCTACAGTGCAATACATGAGCTTATCCAGAAGAAGGCAATCGTATCTGCATATGTTCTTGATGCTAACGGACTTGTGCCAGCACTCAGCAAGATGGCATTTGGTAATAAGTTAGGTTTTGAGATCAGCGCAGACGTTAAGGAAGATGACCTCTTTGCACCAGCTTATGGCTGTATCGTTGCAGAAGTTCCAGCGGACAAGCTTAGTGAGATTACTACAGATTATACTATGGTTGGTACTGTTAAGGATAATGGTAAGTTCACATACAAGGAAGTTTCAATTAATGTAGAAGAAGCATTAAGCGTATGGGCTGATACCCTTGAGGGCGTATTCCCAACAAAGGCTTCTAAGGAAACTACACCGGTTGAAAGCAAGTTATATGAAGCACCAAGCGTACATGTATGCAAGAATAAGGTTGCCAAGCCAACAGTATTTATCCCGGTATTCCCAGGAACTAACTGTGAGTACGATAGTGCCAAGGCATTTGAAAGAGCCGGTGCTGATACAATCGTTAAGGTATTCAAGAACCTTGACGCTGAGAGTATCAGAGAGTCTGTAGATGAATTTGAGAAGGCTATTAACCAGGCACAGATTATTATGTTCCCTGGTGGATTCTCAGCAGGTGATGAACCAGATGGTTCTGCCAAGTTCTTTGCGACAGCATTCCGTAATGCCAAGATGAAGGAAGCAGTTGAGAAGCTGCTTAATGAGAGAGATGGTCTTGCGCTTGGTATCTGTAATGGATTCCAGGCACTTATCAAGCTTGGTCTTGTACCTAATGGTAAGATTACAGGACAGGATGCACAGTCACCTACACTTACATTTAATACAATTAACCGTCATATATCTAAGATGGTATATACTAAGGTTGTCAGCAATTTAAGCCCATGGCTTGCTAATGCTGAACTTGGCGGAGTATACTGCAACCCAGCTTCACATGGTGAAGGAAGATTTGTTGCTCCTAAGGAATGGCTTGATAAGCTCTTTGCTAACGGACAGGTTGCTACACAGTACTGTGACCTTGACGGAAATGTATCTATGGATGAAGAGTGGAATATCAATGGTTCATACATGGCTATTGAAGGTATCACAAGCCCAGACGGAAGATGCTTCGGTAAGATGGCACATTCTGAGAGACGCGGTGACAGTGTTGCTATTAATATATATGGTGAGCAGGATATTAAGATATTCGAATCTGGTGTTAAGTACTTCAAGTAATACATAGAATATGTCAGCAGTGTGCCATTAGAATTGGAGGGGATATTATGGCAAGAGATAAAGTCAGCACAGATATATTATGGAAGGACAGGAAGAGAATTCTCTTCCTCGGACTTCCATGGTCATTTACAAGATATAGTGTATCTAAGGACAGATTCTTTATAAGCAAAGGATTTTTCAGCGTTAAAGATGATGAGGTAAGACTGTATCGTATTATGGATATTTCATTGGAGCGCTCATTCATGCAGAGACTTGTCGGAGTAGGAACTATTAAAGTATGCTCTGGAGACAAGACAATGGGTGACTTTGAGATTAAGAATATCAAGAGACCTAGGGCTACTAAGGAGCTATTATCAGATCTTGTGGAGAAGCAGAGAGATATCAAGAGAGTTGTCAATAGAGAGAATATGATTGACGGTCATGACCATTCAGATGGTCAAGCGGATATTGATGACATTGACAATAATGATGACGATGCACCATTTGACAGATAATTTGTAAAAATGTATTGACAGCTATATAGAAAGATGATATTTTAATAGTTAGTTAAAGCTAACTTATGTAACGGGTATCCAGTTAGGATATCCGTTATTTTATAAATGCGGGTTAGACAAAGCTAACAAGAGTAAGGTAAATGAAAGGATGAGAATATGAGCGTAGTTATTATTGGTGGAAATGAATGTATGGAACGTCAGTATCAGCAGATATGTAAGAAACACGGCTGCAAGGCGAAGGTATTTGTTAAGGAAAAAAGCGGATTTTCCAAGCAGATTGGAACACCGGATCTTATGATACTGTTTACTAATACGGTTTCTCATAAGATGGTTTTATCAGCTGTTACAGAGGCTAAGAAGAATGATGTAAATATAGTAAGAACACATTCAAGCAGTGCGGCATCGCTTACAAGTGTTTTAGAAACATATTTAAGCGAAAGCAGGGCATGCTGATAAAGAAGAGAATAAAGTGCAATATGGAAGGAAAAGAAAAATGGTCTGTACAGATGTATTGGGAAGAATTGAGCGAGAAGTTATAAAAGAGTGTTCTCCGACGCTTGCCGGATTAAAGACGGGCAACCTTTTTAATTACAGATATGATAATATATCTGATTTTAGGAAAGAGCTTGCAAGTGTAAACAGAAAACTTAACGCCAAAGGCGTGTATGTTACATTTTTAAAGCGAAATGAAAAGAGTGCACTTTTATATGTGTTCAGACCTGACAGATTAGAGAAGGATTTGTCACAGCCAGCAGTACAAAATGTACTGAAAACATTTGGATATACAGATTATAAAGTTGGAGCAAGCATCAAACATCTTAAACAGAGAGTGGGGGAGAACACATGCTTTCCGCATGAAATAGGACTGTTCTTAAGTTACCCGGTGGAAGATGTAATCCAGTTTATAAGACAAAAGGGCTGTAATTACAAATGTTGTGGGGTATGGAAGGTGTATTGTGATGAGGCATTCAGCCAGAAGATGTTTGCACGTTACAGAAAATGCACAGAAGTATATTTAAGAGTCTTTGACCGAGGCAGAAGCATATCTGCATTAACGGTTTAAGCATATAAAAAGTAAAAAAGGAGAGATTGGATAATGAGTAAAGTAGCAGTAGTTTATTGGAGTGGAACAGGTAATACAGAGACAATGGCTAACGCAGTTGCAGAA
>ENA-OPSY01001664-OPSY01001664.1-human-gut-metagenome-genome-assembly--contig:-NODE-1664-length-12318-cov-2.182174_pt1 | contig 12318 bp, 11 predicted proteins | sample MGYA00241464_ERZ501920 | MGnify/ENA primary metagenome ERZ501920 (study PRJEB25962, sample SAMEA2042396) | human gut metagenome | biome: human gut; feature: human-associated habitat; material: faeces...
CTCCATGCCGGGTGCCATGCGCAAGGCGTTGCGGATAATGCGCGATTGCAATGCGGCCTGTTCGTCAAGATGCCCGATGGTGTCAAGCACCCGTTCGCGTACCGAACGTTCGCAGACGCCGTCAATGGTCGTTCCATCGGGAGCGTGCAGATCATGTCCCGTCAGCTGTGCGGTGAACATGGGGATGTCCCCGGCGAGCATCTGCCGGTATTCGCTTGCGAAGATGCGCTTGTCACGGAATGGGTAGACATACAGGTTCTCCAGTATGGCTTCGACGTCCAGCATGTCCTTCAACGCCGACGGATGATGGATGAAATCCGCAAATCGGGCGTAAGCGCTGGTGTTGCGCACCAGCACACGCACGGTCGTATCCTCGCCGGACAGCATCGCATCCCATTCATCCGCGTCGATGGTCATCGCCGCGGCGACCGTATTGCGGAATCCTTGGAGAATCTGTCGCTTGTAATGATACGGATCCACAACGGCGTCATCCAATGTCACCGCGCAGCCGTCCTTGCTGAACGTCACGGCGTTCCTCTCGTAATGGGCATCGGCGGAGTCCAATCCCACCGGGGACGCGACGATGCCGGGCATCGTCTGCTCACCGGTTTCGAAGGCGCTGATGTCGACGGATGTACCGTCGGCCGACATCGCCGTTTTCGCCGGCAACAGACAGGAGGATGCCAGTGAATCCCGCAATATCGTGGATACGCGGATGTCGGCATCGGTGCCGTCGGGCATGTCCATGGTCACATGGTTCGTGGCGATCGTCTCGAAATCGACGACCATCGGATATTCCCCGCTGGCGATGATGTTCTCGTGGTGCATGTCGTCGCCGTGCAGGAGCCATACCAATCCGAGCAGCTGACCGTATCTGGTGTAATAGCGCTCCACCTGACGTGCATCCTCGCAGGTGCCGTGTTCCACGAATTCCTCATAGGCGTAGCCGGATTTCGTCAGCACGTCCGACACTCGCATCGGAAGGAAACCCTTCGTCCGTTCGCATCGCCTCACCAATCCGGCGAAAAGCTCATGGATATGCAGGTCACGCGGCTTGTATACGATTTTCCGTCCGCCGATGGTGAGCATGGCCACGGCTCTTCCACCGTCGTGCGCGTCGCCACGGTCGATGGACATATCTTCCAATCTGAAATCATCGCCGACGCCTGCGAAGGAGGCGAGCTCGTCGCGATCCATGGATACGCGGTCGAGCATTTCCTTGACGAAATCGATGTAATGGACTGTCGTCTGCGTGACAAAACGAAGCAGTACCGGATATTTCGCATACATATGGCCACGGTATTCGTCGGTGGCCAGCAGTTCGAAATATCGCCGCAATTGTCGCTTCGCATCGCCGTCGCCCAACGAACCGGCCTGACGTGCGACATGCAATTCCCATACGACGGTTTTCAATCCGATGCCCAACAGACGCTCGACGTATGCGCTCAGGCACTGTTCGATAAGGCGCTCGTCATTCATCGGCAATGAACAGGCCGACATATACGCTTGCAGTTCCGCTTTCACGTACGCGACGAACGGTGCGAAGGCGGTGGCATACCCCGTGCGTTCGACTCGCTCTTCCTCGCTGTCGTAACGGTTCAGAATCGTCTGCAGTTCAACGGACCATGCCGGCTCGACATGGCCGCTCAGTTTCCGTTCCCGATCCGCGATGACGGTTTCGACCACGGATGCGTCATCGCCGAGCGCGTCGGCGATGCCTTGATAGTCCTCGTCCCGCAGTGGGTTCCGTCGGTTTTTCCATTCCACCGTTGCCGAAAGCATGTCTTCCGCGTGCGATGCCCGATACTGTCGCAAAGCATCCGGCATAGCGGTTGCCGCCATGCACCGTTCCTCAAGGGTCGTGGCAGAAGCCGCCCAGGTCGTTCCAACGTTACCGTTCATGGAAAGTCCCCCTACCGTTCGGCGTGGACGGATTCCGGCAGCTTCCGCCGCGTTTCGACGTATTCATGGAACGTCGCGCAGTCGAACATGCCGCGTTCCCGCCAATACCGCGATTCTGCATCGCTACCGTCTCGTCGGGCGTAGTCACGCTTGTAGGATTGGAATGCCAGCTCCTGCCTTTCGCTGGTTTCAGGCACGACGCCATCCCGCAGTGTGTTCAGCGCCCGCACGATAGCCGCGGCGGTCTGATCGGCCATTGCCTCATCGAATGGCGTAAAAGTGGTGTGGTATGCGGTTTCATCAATGATGATGCCCAGTGATTCCATGAACCGTTCCATCAGTTCGCCGACTTCAAGGAACCCGTTGGTTGTGGCGCTGACCATTGCCATGCCCGGTTTGCCCGCCAGATGGAACAAATGCCCCCAATAGGTGAGTCGATCCATCAGAATCTTCATGTCGCCGGAAACGTTATGGCCATAGGTCGGCGAACCGAGAATCAGATAATCGCATCGTTCGATTGCTTTTTTGACCCGGGCGGAATCGTCCAGTCCGTTCAGCTCGATATGATCGACACCGGTGGAAAACTCGCTCGCAGTACCATCCGACGGCAAGATCGTCGTGTCATTCGGCGTCAGAATCGTCCATTCCGCGTCAATGTTCGCACTGACCGCATCCTGTATCAGACGAACCGACCGCAACGTCTGCGACTGCGGATTACGCGAAGCGACATAGGCCACCATGCTGGTCATGGAAATCCACCTTTCCAAAAGCTTCGAATCCAGTAGATGTCACAGCTCGATATTGGTGTTGATAAAATATCGAGAGAATACTCCGGTTGAAATACCGATGGCGACCACTACCAATACGACATAACCAACCGAGAACAGGCACAGCGGCATCACGTTGACGATCACAAGCATATATGCCAATTGGAGCAGGACCGCAATCAACACCAAAACCAGTTGTGCCATTGTCGGATCGCTGTTCCGGGAGACATAAACCATCGGCATTGCGCCCAAAGAACAGACGATTGTTCCTAAGACTGATACGATAAGAGCACCAATTGCATCATCTGCTCCAGCGGTTATCTGAAAGCCTGATGACAAAACACGCATAAAAGCCAGATTCAAAAGCACGGAAATCACTGTCAGGATAACAGGAAACAGGCATTTACACCAGCAGTAGCTCCAATAGGAACGACCAGACTGTATATAGAGCTCAAACAGTCCATCTCGGAAATCCTGATACAGGATGGAGACCATCACCGAGCATGACGAATAGATGAAAAACGGTCCAAAAAAGACAGCCCAAGTAAATGGGTCTAGAATGCCTGCGCCACTGGCAACCATCTCCACGAATATTGCCGTGACCATAATGATAAGAACCATACCCCAGTTCTTGAATGACTGGAAACATGCCTTGCAGTCACGAAACAGAATCGCCTTCATGCCACTTCCCCTTAACGATAACAAGTGTCAGGTATGGGTCGGATGTTTTACGCAATCCATACCTGACCCATGTAAAGCAACGTTCACTTGCAGTTCCCACAGGATGCAAGTCGGGTGACGACCGTTGCCGAACATGCCGAGAAAGACACGCTCAGAACGGAAACCGCGAACGACAGCGACGCCGGCGCGACGCCATCATCGTTGCGACCGGTCAGCATCGCCATATCGGCCGCCGACAGATCCTCGAAGGATTCACCGACAATGGACTTCTCATTGATGCTCATATAGGCCTCCTTACCTAATTCCTGCCCTTCAGGCGAAGAGCTACTGTAAGCATGACGCGCTTTCTCCCGCTTCGCAATGACTTGTATGCCATTAGGGGACAAGGACTTTTATATGAATCCATGTTGTGCAATGATCATTGACACACCCCGACGCAAAGGAACCCTCATGAGAACACCGCTTTTAATACTTACGGTACTTGGTTTGACATTCGGAGCGTCAGCCAGCACTCCAAGCAACAGTTCAACGGAGGAAGAAATATCAACATATTCACTATGCCCTGTATGGTTTCCATTATGCCATATCAGAAATTAGGTCAGTAGCGGTAACATGCAATAGAAAGACCATTCTTCGCCGTCTTTTTCATATCTGATGAATCCTCCTTGTCCAGATATCAAACGGGAATATATACTTAGCCCTTTTCTTGCTCCCAAAGTCACACATCGCCGACTCTTTTGTCGACATTTATTCACCTGAACAATATCAACAGCATTATTTGAAAATGTGACAATGACGGAATATTCACTTTTGTCAGCATAGCGTTCAATATTCGTGTAAATTTCACGCAACAGGTTAACGATTATTTGATTCCACGAGTTCAACATTGCGCTGGATACACCGCGAAGAGATGAATGACCGCAAAACCCTTTGTCATGCAACCGACGGTCACTTTCACTCAATGTAGCTTGAATATGTTCGGCAAGACTTACATGAAATACATCATCTTGTTTATGGTCATCATCCGATAGATAATTCATAACCGAATGCAGATCTTGGAATATCCTATTGATACCGTTCTGCAATTTTCTCCATCGCTTAAGCTCTTCTTCCTTCGATGCATCAATACCTTCCTGCACTATGACCAACATTCGTGTCAACTCACCAGACATGGCATCATGCATCCCCTCAGCAAGCTGTAAGTTATATCGAACAATTTCAGCTTTCTTTTCTAACTCTTTTTTCTTTTCAAGTCCGTTCCTTTGCCGTAGCCAAACCCCTAAAAGAAACACAAACCAAAGCAACACCACCAAATTAATGGAACCATCGAACGAACCAAATTCACTATTCTCCCGATATATCGCATAATTCAGCAAAGCGCTAATAGACAACAGCACCGTTGCCGTCACACCATTCCACCAAACAGCAGCATAGCCTTGAATCGCAAGAGATACCAGAACACCCCATGACTCATCGCATTGCGATAAGCAAGGCATCAATTCATTCAGGAATGCGATGACGATAATCCCCCATGTTGCCGGTACCGGATATAACGGCAACATACTCACAGCAAGCATGTACACGATGCGAATAAACCCATCATTCAAACTCTCAGGAGAATCAAGAATCCATTCGGCGATACATGCGGCAAGACATGTCATGGCCACTATCGATAGAACAAGATTTTTTTTCGATACTCCCAAGCATTTCTTGCGAACCACAAGTATCGTTTTCATTGCCAATCGTCTCACCATCGTTCCCGCCTCCACCAATAGGCAATCAGTTCGGCTCTGGAAGTAAGATGGAGTTTGTTCTGAACACGGTCAAGATAGGTTTTCACCGTCCCTGCCGAAACATCCATCATCCGGGCAATCTGAGTGGGCTTATACGACTGTGAATATAGTTCCATGGCATATTTTTCCCGTTCCGACAATCTTTCGATTCTATTCACGGGAAGTCGAACCAGACGATGATATGCAGCATCTACATCCTCGAATCCAATAGTCTCCCCTCCTACTCGAACACAGAGAGTATGACCATCGCTGACGAGCTTGACCGCTTTACACAGTGCTGGAAAATCAGCTTTTGACACAATGCCTTGAGCACCACCCTCAGCAGCACGTCGCGCATAGCGAGTTAAACTGAACGATGTCACCGCCAGCAACGGCAACATCCTGTTACGACTTCTGATTTCCCGGCACACCATGTCTCCGGGCATGTCCTCCAGACTCATGTCAACCAGCAGAATGTCCGCTTCATTTGCGGGATCCGTCGCATATTCCAGAGCATCGGTTCCGGTATTCGCCTTCCAAGCTAACCGAACATTCGGCAGATGACGCGACAAGAACGCTGCCAAACCCATCAGCACGAAGTCGTCGTTATCGACTATCGCCAGTCTAATTTCATTTGGGTTCCCCATGGTGCACATGATAGACGTTTTTCGTACGGACATGCCCGCCCCGTTGTCTAATTGAAAGTGCAACACCCGTTAGATTGGAGATTGTCCGGATAACCAGTCCGAAGGGATGTTGCACCTATGGGAGAAGTGTATTCGCACCTGTCGGAAGAGGAACGGCACGATCCGCCGCTGCCTGCCCAAACGCACGCCCGTCGCCCCCTCCATGGCACGCGAACTGCAGGAGATCGTCGACGAGACCGACAACAGGCCCATGCGAGTGCTCGGCCACCGCACCCCCCGCCGAGGCATTCGCCGACGAACTGCTAGAACCAGCCGAGAACAAGGATGTTGCACTTACAAATAGATAACGGGGACCGCGCCACCTTCCACAGCCGTGCCATCAACCGGATAGCGCAATCCGCGTTCGCAGTGTACCTGATTACCGATTACGCCGCCTCCGAGAAACTGCTCTGAGTCCGGTTGTTCAACCTGCAGAACCTGTACCAGCAGCCATTGGCGATCCTGCAGATTCTGGGCATCCTGCTGGCGAGCTACGCGACCTGCACACTGCTCGACTTCATCCGCCAAGCACTATTCGCCGTCACCATCGGCAAGCGGCGCGGACACTGGTTTGACCTGCTGTGGGACAAGGCATCCACCCAATCAATCCTTTCGCCTGAACACGCAAGCCAATCTCACCGCTTCCACGGAAAATAAACAATTCTGAAATGAAAATCGCACACGTAAGGCACAGGTTGCACCTTCTTATGCCAAGTGAAACCAGAAAATGTATAGATTTGTGTACACGCTTATAAAACCATCACTTTTAGCAGAAAATTGCAAAAATGGACATTTCTAGTTATAATCTCAGTATCAAAAGAGTAAAACACATTTACGAGGCGACCCAATGCTGATTGATTTTAGCTTTTCGAATTTCAGGAGTTTCCGCGACGAGCAATCTTTCTCTATGACTCGCGACGAAAGGTTCACGGAATCCAACGACTCACGGCAGTCTCCAATCACAGCCATATACGGCGCCAACGCATCAGGAAAATCCAATTTCCTGAAGGCGATGTGCGCCATGCGTAGCATGGTGACAAACAGCTACAGCCAAGGTGATGCGAACAGCGATATTCTTAGGGAACCATTCCTACTGAGAGAGACCCCATTCGAGGAACCATCGATGTTCACAGCCGAGAACCATCTGAAATACCAGTACTGGTTCCGCTATAACAATAAGCACATATTAGAGGAAGAGCTTACCTTCTTTAAGGACATGGGAGGACGTCTCTCCACTCACTCCTCACTGTTGTTCTCCCGCACCGGAAACGACGAGGTGAAATTCGGAGCCACTTTCAAAGGACCTAGAACGCAAGTGCGAAAGACAGTGGGACTCCGCCCCAACGCTCTCCTGCTTTCGGCGGCCGCCATCGAATGTGTCCAACCTGTATTCTCGTTTTTCCAGAATGATATGGCGTATTGCGTGGCAAACGCTTTCGAACAGGAACAGCCCATATTGCTTGACCAATTCAAGAACAAGACACCTTTTTCGAAGCATCTGACATCTCTGATCAAGTACGCAGATTTTGGCATCAGCGATGTGAAAAGCGTTCCGGCGAACATCCCCTCGGATATCTGGCATCAGTTCAAAGAGCAGATGAAGACTCAGATCGGAGCTGATGAGGGAAAGCTAGAGGAAGCATTCAACATCAAAAACGCGACACAGTTGCAATTCACTCATACCGGCGGAGATTCGTCCTCTGCCGGCTTCGGCTTGGATAACGAGTCCAGGGGCACCGTCGCCGCGCTGTCGTTCTTCTCGCTTGCCCTTCGTCAGCTATCAAGGCCCACGGTCACACTTATCGACGAAATTGACACAAGCCTGCACCCAGCCTTGGTAGCAGAGCTGGTGGCGCTGTACACCGATCCGGCAACGAATCCCCACGGCTCCCAGCTCATTTTCACGACCCATGACGTGTCATTGATCAATCAGTCGGGTTCGTCGAACCGCCTACTACAACCCGATCAGATATGGCTTGTAGAGAAAGATAAAGACGGCGCCTCGGAACTCTTCCCGGTAACGGAACTTGGTATTCGAAAGGAAGAGAACATCGGCAAGAACTACCTCAATGGTGTATATGGCGCCACACCGAACCCCAGTTTCCATACCGTATTCGCACAGATCATGAATGGAGACGATGACTGATGGCGAAGAAGCGAGGCGTTCCCGCGCATGGTCGCAAGTCTGATATGGCCTGATTTTTGTTCCGCCCTTATAGTGGGGGCGGCTTGCGCCGCTTGGTTTGCATAATACTCGGTTTCGGTCCGTTCCGGTGTCCTGTAGCCCAAGGACTGGTGCAGACGCTTCGAGTTCCACCACGAGACCCACCGGAACGTCGCCAATTCCAGGTCCCTCAAATCCTGGAAGGGCTTGCGTCGCCAGACGAGCTCGGTCTTGTACGCGCCGTTGACGCTCTCGGCCATGGCGTTGTCGTACGAGTCGCCGACCGTGCCGGTCGAGGGAAGCATGCCGAATTCCCCGACCCTGGTGGTGTACACGAGGCTGATGTACTGCGCGCCATGGTCGGAATTAAACCGACATCGGTTTAATTCCGATTAAGCCGGGTTTGTTGTTAAGCCGGGGAACGGTTCGGGGTCTTGGTGGCTGGCCGTGTCCCATGTGGTTTCCCGGCTTAACGTTCCGGGTTATTTGAGGGTGTGTAGTTGTCGGAGTCGTTGCTCGCTGAGCCATGTCTCCTTGGAGGGGTCGGGGCCGGGGTTGGCCGCATCGACGGCTTTGCGCATCATGTCGAGGGTCGCGAACGCGTAGAACGCGCTGGTTGTGCTCATGCTTTCGTGGCCGAGCAGTTGCATGATGAGCGGTAGCGGCACGCCCTGTTGGTAGAGGTCCATGGCGCGGGTCCGGCGGATCAGGTGGCAGTGGACGCGTTCGGGCATGGACGGGCACGTCCCGCGGCGTGCTCTGGCCGCCGCGGTTTTGAGGATCTCGTCGATCCGGTCCACGGAGAGCGGCTGGATGGCGCCGTTCCTCGTCGAGTGGAACAACGGCCTGTCGCCGTCGCGCATGGACGGTCCGGGATGGAATTCCTCGAGGTAGGCGGCCAGGTGGGTTCGTGTCCTTTCTCCCAGGGGCACGACCCGGCTCTTGCCGCGTTTGCCGGTGAGCGTGACCCTGGCCGGCTTATCCATACCCACGTCCGCGATGGTCAGTGCGGCGAGTTCGCCGATCCTGGCGGCGGTGTCGTACATGAGGATCAGGAGCATGCGGTTCCTGCGCGATTTGGCGTCGCCGGTGCCCCATGCGGTCAGCAACGCTTTGGTGTGCTCCTCCCCGAGGTGGTCGACGGGTTTGCGCGCGGGTGGTTTGACACGTATGCCGGCCGCGTCGTTGCCCAGCGCGGTCAATGCCGGGTGTTCGAGGCCCGCGTGGTCGAGGAACACGCGCATCGTCGTCATCCTCAGCATGATGGTGCGGTCCGAGTACCCGCGCTCGGTCCGCATCCATTCGACCCACCGGCCCAGGCGCGCCCGGTCGAAATGCCCGAAACCGATGTGGCTGCGCTGCGTGCCTTCCGTGGTTTCGAGCCATCGGACGTAGGATTCCAGGCCGATGCGGTACGCCTCGACGGTCTTCGGCGAGCTGCCCCGCACCTTGGGCAGCCAGTGGTGCAGCCAGTCGCGCGCGACTCGCCAGAAGTCCGGTTCACCGGAGCTGGCGGCCGTTTTCCTTGCCTTGCTCATGGTTCCTCCGGTTCCGGGACCACGCGTTCGGCGTCGGCGACGAGGTCCGCGTATCCGTCCATGAAATCGGGGCTGGCGTGCACGTAGTAGAGGGTGCTGTCGATGCCGGCGTGTCCCATGTAGGCCGCCAGATAGGGCAGCATCGCCATCACGTCCACGCCGTCGCGAGTCCACCGCTCGATGTTCGCGAACGCGAACCGGTGCCGGAAATCATAGGGCCTGGGCCGTTTGCCGGCTTGTGGCCACTCGAGCCCGGCCCGCGTCCAGACGCGGCGGAACACCACGCCGGGCATGCCCGGGGAGACCGGATTGCCGGTGGAGGTGACGAAGAACGCGGGACGGTCGTCTCCGAAGCGTTCGCGGGACCGTTGGTCGCATTCCAGCAGTTCGGCGGCGACCTCGTCGCCCACGGGCAGCCTGCGGCTGCGACCGGCCTTGGAATCGACCACGTCGATGGAACGGGCCTTGTGGTCGACGTGCCCGACGGCGAGTCTCCTGACCTCTCGGGTGCGCAGCCCGCAGCAGGCCATGAGCATGAAGAACGCGCGAGACTGCCACGCCCACGGCGACGGAGACTCCAACGTTCCCGCGGCCCGCAGGAACAGGGCGGCCTCGCGGTCCGTCAGCAGGTACGGCGTCGGACGCGGGGATCCGGCCTTCCACTGGTCGGAGAGCACGTACGCGTCGGGATCGTGGGCCAGTCGCATCCACCTGCCGAAGTCCCTGATGTACGAGAACCACGAGCGGCAACCCCCGGGATTCGCGTCGATCCTATGGGCGATCCATCGCTCCACGACGCCCCGCTCCAGACGCACGGCCCCGTGTTCGAGGCAATGCCGGTCGAACGAGCGCAGGACCCGGACGCGGGTGGCGCCATGCCTGCCCATGGACGCCTTGAAGCGGATGTACTCCTCCAATTCGCCGGCGAGCGGGCCGACGAATCCGTGTTCCGTGGGTCTCATGACGATCCGCCTTCCGGCACGGGCAGCACGCACGCGAGCATTCCCCCGCGGTGCGTGGCCATGTAGACGCGTGTGGAATCGGGGTCGGCGTGGCCAAGCACCGCGCTGATCGTCGGCAACGGCGTGGCCGCCTCCAGCATCCTCGTCGCCGCGTTGCGCCGCAACAGCCTGGAACCGCCCCGGCGTCCGAGCCCGGCGTGCCGCATGACACGGCTGATCGCCTCGTACACCGATGAATGACCCCGAAGCGCGACATGGGGCGCCTTGTACCGCACGAACACACGGTCGTCGTCGGTGGCGGGCCTTTCGTCCAACAGCCAGGACGCCAGCCTCGCGGCCAGCGGTCCCGTCATCGGCACGGTCAACGGATTGCCCGTCTTTCGCTGCACCAGACCTATGCTCATGGAATCCCAATCCACGTCGGCGATCCTCAGACCGATCACATCGCATGCCCTCAGCCCGCACGTCAGCGACAGCAGGGTGATCGCCGCGTCCCTCGACGGCACCGACCGCGAGGCGCACGCCTCCAGCAAGCGGCGGTGCTCGTCGTCGGGCAACGTTCCCGCGATCGCGTGGGTCCTGCGTATGCCGGCCAGGCCGATCGCGTCCGCCAGGTCATCCCGCCCGAGCCATCTGAACAACGGGCGCAGGTCCGACGCGGCGTGCCGCATCGACGACTCCGACCAGCGTGAACGCAGCCCGGCCAGGAACCCCAGCACATGCGAGCCATCCGAACCGTCCAACGACACGACCCCATGAGATTCCAGCCACGTGAGGAACAAGCCCGCCATCCGACGGTAATGCCCCACCGTCGCCGAAGCCAGTCCCGAACCGGCGAGATACGCCTCCCAACGCTCCATGACCACGGCCAAACCCGGAACCACCGGCTCCGCAAGCCTGCTCCTGCGCCACTTGCCCAGGTCCACCGAACCGGACCGCAGATACGAGTCGCACAAACGCGCCAGCCTGCCGTAATCGAACCACCGCTGCCTGCTGAAACCGCCCGTCCGCTCACTGAAGGTCGACGCGGCGAACCCCGCGCCCAACCCACGCGTGTACACCGCATCCGGGCCTCCGGCGTACCGTTCCAACGCCCTGATGGACTTGCGGTACTGGCCTATGGTGGATTCCATATAACCGGCCCCGTAAAGCGCGCGGACCACCTCGCCCGCGACATGGCCAACCGTCGTCTCACCCATGGCAAACTCCTTCGTTCGAATCAAATGGGACAAGACGAACATAACCCGGAACGTTAAGCCGGGAAACCACATGGGACACGGCCAGCCACCAAGACCCCGAACCGTTCCCCGGCTTAACAACAAACCCGGCTTAATCGGAATGGTGCACGAGACCGTCCGTGCCGCCATGCGAGGCGGCCCATGATATCGCCTGTTCCAGCGCCTGCAGCGGCAGCTCCCTGGTGTCCATGGTGGTGGCGCACGCCCATCCGACGATCCTGCGGGCGAACACGTCGGTGACGAACGCCGTGTAGCCGAACGAGCCGTTGGCCATGCGCACGTAGGTGATGTCGGCCACGTGCAGCCGGTTCGGCGCCTCCGCCTCGAACCTGCGTTCCACGAGGTCGGGCCTGCCGCCCGTGCCCTTCGCCGGTTTGGTGGTGACGGGCGTCCTGCCGCGGCGCACGCCGCGGATTCCCAATTCCCGCATGACGTTCATCACCTGGTCGCGGCCGATCTCGGCCGGATCCCAGCCCCGCGCCAACAACTGGGCGTGCGTCTTGCGGTACCCGTACACGGCCATGAAGAAATCGGCATGGATCTCGAGGATGTCGCGGGCCAGCGCCTCGTGCCTGGCGGCCATGCGGCTGACGGGCCTGGATCTGAAC
>ENA-OPSY01001666-OPSY01001666.1-human-gut-metagenome-genome-assembly--contig:-NODE-1666-length-12309-cov-2.498286_pt1 | contig 12309 bp, 7 predicted proteins | sample MGYA00241464_ERZ501920 | MGnify/ENA primary metagenome ERZ501920 (study PRJEB25962, sample SAMEA2042396) | human gut metagenome | biome: human gut; feature: human-associated habitat; material: faeces...
CCGGAGAACGCCATCGGTATCTTCTTGACGGTGTAGGGCGTGCCTTCGGCCTGCAGTTCCTCTTCGGTCTTGCCAACGCCTGCGATTTCGGGATTGGTATAGACAACGCCCGGAATGGCCTTGTAGCTCATGCTGCGGTTCTTGCCTAAAATATGATCGACAGCCACTTCCGCTTCGCTGACAGCCGTATGGGCCAACAGGGAGAAAGCGGTGATATCGCCGCAGGCATACACATTCGGGACGGAAGTCTGCATAAATCCGTTCACTTTGATCCCGTTGCGGAAAGGTTCGGGGGCCAGTGTTTCCAAGCCGAAACCTTTGGTCACGGGACGACGGCCTACGCTCAACAGGATTTTTTCGCCTTGGATGACTGATGTCTCGCCGTCTTTCTCGACCGTCACATCGCCGCCGTTTACGGCAGTCACCTTATGTCCTAAATAGAACTTGACGCCCCGTTTGGCATATTCGACCTGCAACATCTCGGACAGCTCCCTATCCATCGGACCGAGAATCTTATCCAGCATCTCGACCACATGCACTTCCGTTCCCATGCTGTTGAAGAAGGAGGCGAACTCCATGCCGATCACACCGCCACCGATGATCACCAGCGAAGTCGGCAGTTCTTTAGACAGCAACGCCTCACGGCTTGTCCAGTACTCCGTTTCCGCCAATCCGGGAATGGGAGGTATGACAGTTTCCGAACCGGTGCAGATAAGCAGGTTGGCGGCTTCATAAACAGCTTCGCCCGAGGCGATAGTGATCGTTCCGTCGGCTGCCCGCCCTTTGATTTCGGCTTCGCCGCTCACCACTTCCACGCCGTTCTCCTTCATCTTCATGCGGATGCCGGCTGTCAGTTTCTTTACGACTTTATTTTTACGAGCGATGATCTTCGGGAAATCGAAAGCAGGATTCTCCGCACTTACCGCATATTTGGGGGCGTGTTTGATCGTATCAAACACTTTCGCAGAATAAAGCAAAGTCTTTGTCGGCACGCATCCTTCATTCAGGCACACACCGCCTAACGCGTTCTTCTCAAAAAGCACGGTGGACAAGCCACCCGCAGCCGCCTTCTCGGCAGCCGTATAACCGGCGGGACCGCCTCCGATTATGGCAACATCGTATTTCATGTTCTCAGATTTAATTAAATTTTATATTGGGATTAATTTGTTGTAAGATCGAAATAAATTCTTCCTTGTCGGCCGGATAAAAAGAGGAGTGCCTCTCTATGCCTCCTTCCATACGGGAGTAATAGACGACGACTTTGTTACCGCTGCACTCGAGCCGGGAGATCAGTTTCACGTCGATTTGCCCGTTTCCGTGCAACATGTCCCTATCCGTTATCTGATACGGACGTAACTGAAGTATAGTTAACGGCAGGAAACAAAGGATCAAGGGTAGTCGATCAAATTTGTCCTCGCTGAAAGCATCCATAATAACCAACAATGCAAATACTCCTAATAAAATCCAGAAGATGTATACATGCCAATCTTTCTGGTTTTTCCGAATCCGTGCTTTCATGGTAATCTGTTTTTAAGTTTTAGATAACCGGTTCCTTTATCCGGATATCGGGATTATGCTTCTTCAACAGCTTGACAAAGTCCTGCTTGTTGACCGGCGAAATCAATAGCCACTGCGTGTCGCCTTTGTAGATGATCAGACGGTCCAGTGACAGGGCGTAGCTCGAGACAGGCATCACTGTCACCTCGACGGCACTAATCTCCGAGATAGGAATCTTTTTCTCCGGAAAGATACTGCAATGGGCTATCAAGTGACCATCCGCCGTTATTTTATACCAAGTCGACAACAGCATGTGAATGCATTCCAATGTAAACAACAGCAGCATGACCATCGTCACGGGAGACTTGCCGCCCACAAATGCAAAAACAGTGCTTGCCACCATCACCAACAGTACCAAATGGTACCACCAACCAACTTTTGATTTAAAGACTCTGTCCATATCCTGAATTTTGCCGAAAGATAATCATTTTATTTCTTTTGGCGATTCAGGGAAAAGAAAATGCGCTGCAACTTCTCAGTAACAACGCATCCACTTAAACCGGTCAAACAATTCCCAAAAAGGAATATATCTTACATTACTTTACAACTTCGAGGACAGTATAATATTGCAACTGATTGTTGTTATTATACTGTTCGTTCTTTACGACACCCACATTCGGAGCGTACCATTCATATCCATAGCCCTCGATCGTTTCCTTCGGGGAGCGGGATTTGATTTTATATTTTACTTTCGTGCAGTCGAACGTGCCGGCGGGAGTCGCTACCTGTTCGGTCGTCACATATTCGCGGTCGTAGATAGACACGTTTTTGCGATCCTTCCGATTCTTCTTCGAGTAGATCTGAATGGTTGCATCATCGAAATACATATCGTCGCCATTATTGGACGGAGCGTTCGATACACTCGGATAGTTAATGACTGCTTCGGTAGCAGCCAAATCAGACTGGATGGTCGACACGAAAGACGGATTTGACAAAGTCTCCTTCATCTCGATAAAGAACTCACCATCTCGGCAGAATGCTTCCAGGTCACCCTTGTCATAAACCGTACCTGCGCTATTTTTGAACACATAATCGGCTTCCACTTCCAGGCCGGACGGGATGTTCTTCACTTCATCGACCGTGTAGGTCATCACACTCTGCAGGTTTCCTTTTGCATCATAGCCTTTTTTTACGAGCTGCGTACCTTTGGTCTGCGGGAAAAAGAACGTACAATCCTGAGCCATCGCACCAGCCGCAAACAACAAGGCCAGAGCATTCAATACAACTTTAGATTTCATATTTTAAAACGTTTAAGTGTTAATAATTAGCAGGATATCCAATGCCCCAATAGAACAGGGTTCCATTCTGAGATGTTTACGACGAGAAGTTTAAAATATCCAAAGAATCAGTAATGCGGACTATTTTGCACGAAAGCGGGCTGTATAAGGTACAACTAAATAAGTTAATTCCTAACTTTGTCAGCCACAAAGGATATAAACTATGGTACAACAATTCGATTTCTTAGTGATCGGTTCCGGTATCGCTGGCATGAGCCTCGCCTTGAAGGTAGCCGATAAAGGGAAAGTAGCCATCATCTGCAAGACAGAGCTGGAAGAAGCGAACACCTATTTCGCGCAGGGAGGCATTGCTTCGGTAACAAACCTGCTGGTAGACAATTTCGACAAGCATATTGAAGACACAATGATTGCCGGCGACTGGATCAACGACCGGGAAGCCGTGGAAATGGTTGTACGAGGCGCACCGGATCAGATCAAGGAACTCATAAGTTGGGGTGTGAACTTCGACAAGAAGGAGAACGGCGAGTTCGATCTTCACCGCGAAGGAGGGCATTCCGAATTCCGCATCCTACATCACAAGGACAACACCGGCGCCGAGATCCAACTAAGCCTTATCGAAGCGATCAAGAGACATCCCAACATCACGATATTCAACCATCACTTTGCAGTAGAGATCATCACGCAGCATCACTTGGGTATCATCGTCACCCGTCATACGCCGGGCATCAAATGTTACGGCGCTTATGTGCTGAACGAAGACACCGGTAAGGTAGACACGTTCCTGTCCAAGGTAACAGTTATGGCAACAGGTGGTTGCGAAGCCGTTTACCGCAACACAACCAACCCGCTGATCGCTACGGGCGACGGTATCGCAATGGTGTATCGCGCGAAAGGAGCTGTCAAAAACATGGAGTTCATCCAGTTCCACCCGACCGCTCTTTTCCACCCGGGAGACCGTCCCTGTTTTCTGATCACCGAAGCCATGCGCGGATATGGCGGCGTCTTACGTACGCTGGACGGAAAGGAGTTCATGCAAAAATACGACAAACGTCTGTCTCTCGCCCCGCGTGACATCGTAGCACGTGCGATCGATAACGAGATGAAACTCCGAGGTGAAGATCACGTTTACTTGGATGTGACCCATAAAGACCCGGAGGAGACGAAAAAGCATTTCCCCAATATCTATAAAAAATGCCTCAGCATCGGCATCGACATCACGAAGGATTATATCCCGGTAGCTCCAGCAGCCCATTATCTGTGCGGCGGTATTAGTGTCGATCTGAACGGGCAATCCAGCATCCGTCGTCTCTATGCCATCGGCGAATGTTCCTGCACAGGGTTGCACGGTGGAAATCGCCTGGCTTCCAACTCGTTGATCGAAGCAGTCGTATATGCGGATGCAGCCGCTAAACATATCCTAAGCGTCCTCGAACGCTACGACTTCAATACCGACATCCCCGAATGGAACGATGAAGGTACGATTTCCACCGAAGAACGCGTACTGATCACCCAAAGCATGAAAGAAGTGAACCAGATCATGGAATCGTATGTCGGCATCGTCCGCAGTAATACCCGCCTGACCCGCGCCTGGAACCGCCTGGACATCCTGTACGAAGAGACGGAAAGCCTCTTCAAACGTTGCAAGGCCTCCAAAGAACTGTGTGAACTGCGTAACATGATCAACGTCGGTTACCTGATCACCCGTCAGGCAATGGAACGTAAGGAAAGTCGCGGGTTGCACTATACGATCGACTATCCGCCGTTAAAGAAAGATTAAAAGCCCGGAAAAAGCATGTCAAAATCACCTTGTTCCCGCACTCTCCCACACGAGGCACGGGAACAAGGAGTTTTTAATTTTCTTCCTTTCCTTATAATTTATTATGAACATGAAAAAGCACCATCTATTACTATTCTTTTTATTCCTGTTTATCTCCTGTTCAACGCACAAAAAGTACGGAGCATGCTAATTGAAAGAGACAGACGAAACGCTGTCTTTCCCGATCGATTCGGACACGAAAAACAACTTCAACATTTATTCAGTCTATAAAGACAAAGACGGAAAAGAGTATTTCACTTTCCAGAATATTGAAAACAATACGATCCACTTCTATGACCTGAAACAGCAGAAACCGGCGTTCAGGATAACCCCTTCGCAGGAAGGAAGTAACGGTGTTGGAAGGATATTCGGTTATTACATTCAGAATCTCGACAGTATTTACGTCTTCAATTTTTACGAAAGTGGGCTATACTTGATTAATAAGAACTGCGACCTTCTTGATAAGCAGCCTTTTCCTGGATTAAAACCTTCTTGTTTTATGGCTACAGCCTCACAATTACCTGTACGTATCGAACACACTCTATATACCTGCATAGAACCAAATCGCCTGATTGAGCATGACCCTGTTTCCGTCGCAATCAATATGAATACGAAAGAGGAGAAGAAACTGCCCTTCGATTATCCCGATTATCCCGGTTCGGAAGTCAAGCTGAAACGATACGGCATGGAAGCCAGTTACAGTCGTTGCTATGACGGCCAACGCTTCATTTACTCGTTCCACTATGACGAGAATATCTATGTGGCTACTCCTGAACACGACTCGATACGGAAAGTCTCGGTTAAAAGTAAGTACTTCGACAAAGTACAACTGCCGGACGAGTTGACAGCAAGCCCCGAAGACTTCTGTGTGAATGCCTGGTATAATAACTTGCTGTACGATCCCTACCGGGAGGTTTATTACCGGATTGCTTATCCGCCCTCGACTTTGGATAAAGGCGTCCGTCCTATGGAACTCGTACAATTCGGGCGTAAGAACTTCAGCATTATTATTCTCGATAAAGATTTCCGTATTCTCGGCGAAACCCTCTTTCCCGACAATACCTATAATCCAACCATCATGCTGGTTCGTCCCGAAGGGCTATACATTTCCGACAGCCATTACCTGAATCCCCAGTTCAATGACGATATCCTTAGTTTCCGGAAGTTTGAGTTGAAGGAAGAATAAGCGACAACTCGAACAACACATGCAGTAATAAAGGTATATTTATCCGTAATTCAGGTATTACACAATTAAATCTTGTCCACTACTTTTGAAGAAATAATTAAAAGGAAAGATTTATATGGAAGAGAAAATGACAAGAAGGTCCTGGATGAGGTCTTCATTGACTACATTAGCATCCTTAGCAGCAGCTTCCAGTCTGCCAATTCATTTGAAGGGCAATATCGTGCCCGCCGTCATCCCTCTTAAAGGAGGAACAAACCAAAATAGATCAAAAGTCCTGATGACAAAAGAGATCTCTCCCGATGCTTTGGTCAAAATATACGAAGCACTCAAGCGTAAAGCATCCGGACGAGTTGCCATCAAAATCAGTACAGGCGAACCGGGCGGACATAATTTCCTGCAGCCGTCTCTGATCAAAGACTTAGTGCAGAAAGTAAGCGGGACAATAGTAGAATGCAATACGGCCTATGTCGGAAAACGCTTTACGACAGAAGAGCATATCCAAGCAGCTAAAGACCATGGTTTCTTCGACATAGCAAAGGTTGACATCATGGATTCTGAAGGTGAATTCAATATTCCGGTAAAAGATAAAAAACATATCCAATATAACATCGTCGGAACCCATCTGAAGAACTATGATTTCATGATTAACCTGGCGCATTTCAAAGGACATGCAATGGGTGGATTCGGAGGTGTAATCAAAAATCAGTCCATCGGTGTCGCCTCTTCTAAAGGCAAAACCTATATTCATACGGCCGGTAAAACAGCAGAGACTGCCGAATTATGGAATAACCTACCCGAACAAGATGCTTTCCTCGAATCAATGGCAGCTTCGGCGCAAAGTGTAGCAGATTATTTCGGTGATAATATTTTATATATTAATGTAATGAATAATCTTTCAATTGACTGCGATTGCGATTCCAACCCTCATGATCCCGAAATGAAAGACATCGGAATACTTGCTTCAACCGACCCCGTAGCTCTGGATCAGGCTTGTCTAGATTTAGTATATGCTGTAAAGCCAACCGAAGGCAACGACAATAGACCGTTGGTCAATCGCATTGAAAGCCTTCATGGACGTCACACGGTTGATTATGCCGAGACGATCGGACTCGGAAGCAAGAACTATGAATTGGTAGTATTAGATACATAATTCCAGATAAAAGATTCAGTCTGTCCTCCTATTGTAAAAAATATTCCGAATCAATATGTATCTTTGTCATATCAGTAACTTTCACAGGAATATAAACCGAAAAACACAAAAAAGATGGACAAACGAATCTTATTGCCTTTAGTAATCCTGCCCGCTTTCCAGACAGGAAATATGCAGGCAGCCGACCAGCCTGCCAAGCGGCCGAACATCATCCTCTTTATGGTTGACGATATGGGATGGGAAGACACTTCCCTGCCTTTCTGGACAGAAAAGACGCATTATAACGAAGTCTACGAGACGCCCAACATGGAACGCCTCGCCCGCCAGGGAGTCATGTTCACCCAGGCCTATGCCAGCAGTATCAGTTCCCCGTCTCGTTGCAGCCTGATCACCGGGACGAATGCCGCCCGCCACCGTGTCACCAACTGGACGCTGCAAAAGGATAAGACGACCGACCGCAAAGACAGTCTGCTCGACATACCTGACTGGAACTATAACGGCGTCAGTCAGGTTACGGGAACAAACAATACCTTCGTCGGGACTTCTTTCGTCCAGCTCTTGAAAAATAGCGGTTATCATACGATCCACTGCGGGAAAGCCCATTTCGGCGCGATCGACACTCCGGGAGAGGACCCGCACCACTGGGGATTCGAAGTCAACATTGCCGGTCATGCCGCCGGCGGTCTGGCAAGCTATTTAGGCGAAGAGAATTACGGCCATACGAAGGATGGCAAACCGACTTCGCTGATGTCCATCCCCGGCCTCGAAAAGTATTGGGGCACGGAAACATTCGCTACCGAAGCCTTGACATTGGAGGCGATCAAGGCGCTCGACAAGGCGAAGAAATACAACCAGCCGTTCTACCTCTACATGTCCCACTATGCCATCCATATTCCACTGAATAAGGACATGCGCTTCTACGAGAAATACAAAAAGAAGGGAATGACAGACCATGAGGCAGCCTACGCCACCCTAATCGAAGGGATGGACAAGAGCCTGGGCGATCTGATGGACTGGTTGGAAAAGAACGGGGAGGCAGACAATACGATCATCCTCTTCATGAGCGATAACGGCGGCCTTGCCTCTACGTCCGAATGGCGGCCCGTTGTACACGCAGAACTATCCGTTGCTGAGCGGCAAAGGTTCCCTTTGCGAAGGGGGTATCCGCGAACCGATGATCGTCAGTTGGCCGGGAGTAGCCCAACCGAATACCCGTTGCGACAAATACCTGCTGATAGAAGACTTCTACCCGACTATCCTGGAAATGGCCGGAGTGAAGGACTACGAGACGGTGCAACCTATCGACGGCATCAGCTTCGTTCCTCTGCTCACCGGGACGGGCGATCCTTCCAAAGGGCGTTCCCTCTTCTGGAATATGCCGAACAACTGGGGCAACGACGGTCCGGGCATCAACTTCAACTGTGCGGTCCGCAATGGCGACTGGAAACTGATTTACTATTACGGTACCGGCAAGAAAGAACTGTTCAACATCTCCGACGATATCGGCGAAAAGAACGACCTTAGCACCCGTCACCCGGAAATCGTCAAACGCCTCTCCAAAGAACTCGGCGACCACCTCCGTAAAGTAGATGCCCAACGGCCATCTTTCAAGGCGACAGGAAAGGCTTGCCCGTGGCCGGATGAGATAAATTAACATAGCATGGGACTGCGTCCTATATAGGCTGTTTTCTCAAAATAATAGAATGAGGCATAACCTCATATTGATCAAAATATAAATTAAAAAGAGAGTGAAAAGAAGAGAGTTTCTTTTTTGGCATAAGCAGGGAGGGGATACCGGACTGTCAGGAAACGAAAAGAAACAAAAAAGGGCATCCTCGTGGACGCCCTTTCTCATTCAATACTAAATATGGATTAGTATACATTTACCTTAATAACTTTCGTATTTCCGACATTGGTTAATTTCACAATGTAAATGCCTTTTGTTACCGGTATTCGCGCATAGCTACTGATACGTGCATTGTAGACGATCTTACCGATCATGTTCACAACGGTCACTTGTAGCGACTGAATCGGATTCACATAAATATTTCCCTTTCTTCCAAACACTTCCGTATTGGCAAGGGCTTCTTCAAGGCCGGTTGCAAAGTCTACCGTCACTTCACAAGTAGCGGTCACGTCACCGATCTTAGCTGTGATCGTAGCTGTTCCGACTTTAAGCCCCTTTACGGTTCCCTTGTTGCCATCGGCTGTCACGCTGGCGATCGTCGGATCGCTACTGCTCCATGTCACTGTTTTACCGGAAGGAGAAACAGTTGCTTCCAAAACGAATTCTTCGAGACGTGGAAGAGCTTTTGTCGTTGCATCCAAAGAGATCGTAACGTTTTCGTCTCCATCACCACCAGAAGGAGGAGTAACAGGGTCAGACTTGGTTACAGCCGTATTATTCACAATGATAACGCAATTGTCATTATCTGTTGCTTTTACAGAGAATGGATTAGAACCTGTAACAGTTACATATTGGTTAACACCAGCATTAGCTTTAACCGTTTCACCTGATTCACGAACTACATATGTAATATTATTCTTTAAATTAGTCGCATCTGTTGCCTTTTCCGGCAAAGTTGCCTCCAACGTAGATTTAGAAATATTACCTTTAGCCGTATTGCCTTCGGTAGCTAAAACATAGTTACTATTATTATCCTTCAATGCTAGCTTGATATCCTTATCCAAACCGACATTGGCATCGCCGGTAAATGTTGCCGTAACTGTCGGTACGGTCTCTTCTGTCAATAATCCCGTTGCAGAATAATCCGTCAAATCAATTGTATTGGTTCCATCATAATATTTACTTATCTGGCTGGTCACAATCAGTGTACGTTTAGAGATTTCACCACTCAAGGATATGGCTTTCAACTCATAGTTATCTGCATTATTTCCTTTCAGGACAATATCTTTTGACGGAAGAATACTTTTATTACCTGCATCTTTGCTTGTATAGTTGAACGATACGCCTTCCAGATCAAGAGAAGCACCTTCGGCTGCATCCAACAGCAATGCGATATTGGCTGTTGTTGTACCGTCATACTCTTTATTTTGGCCGGACACAGTCACATTCAATGTAGCAGGAACCACATCAATAGTCTTAGAAGCAACAGCGTCACCTACTTTAACCAGGATAGCACCTGTTCCTACACCTGTTCCCTTAATATAATACTTATCATCGTTCTTCTTATATACAGTAATTACGGAAGGGGTTGTCGATTCCACCGTATAGGTTCCACTGACAGTTATGTTCAAGACTTTTTCTTCACTATAGCCAAGCTGGCTACCGACAGCCTTTGTCATCGGAGATTTACGGGAATAGTAAGAAGCAGAAGCGACATTTTCCAAGCTGATCGTTACAGCAGGTGCTTGCTTTTCTTTAATGATAGTATTACCGGTTACGATTCCATCAGGATACGTCAACCTTGCAAATACTTTCCCTGTTTCTGTTGCATCAGCAATTTCCGGTGTGCCGAGATTTTCCCAGCCACCGTTATCGACAACCATGCCTGCAGCACCAGCATTTCCTTCCGTATTATAAGTTACGATAGTCGGAATTCCCTTTATAATGGTAACATCACCTCCGATCGGTTGAACACCTGCGTAATCGTAATTACGGAACGTAACACCAGTCATATCTATAGAATATTTGCCTGATGCCTCTTTCACACTGATTGTTCCGGTGTATAAGCCCGGTGTAGTAATCAGTTCACCATTTACAAGACCTTCAGCATCCAATTTATAAGACAATGAAGTTGTTTTGTAACTGCGCTTCACGTTAGATGCGAAAATGGAAGTGATCTTGGCTTTTGATATTTTGGCTGTCGGATTAGCCGGTTGAGCCAAGACATAGTTACCAGTATTGTTATTCAAAGAACATTCGCCTTTAAGAATTACAGTTTTCGCACTTTCACCGGCGTTCTTATCTGTAAAAGTGCCTGCTACACTTGTAGTATTGAGAGTAACCAATGATGCATCTTTTTCCAAAATACCTTCAGCCGTAAAAGAAACTTCGGCATCAAGTTTACCATCATAAACCTTATCCTTTGCAACAGCTTTGACCGTTACCAATTTAGGTTCAACCTTAATCGTTTGTTTAGCGATAGCTGTTACGTACTCCACTTTAGTAGCTGTTATCGTTACAGTAGCCTCTCCTGCTTTTACAGCTTCTACTTCCGTCGAATCAGAATTGAACTTTATGGCTTCACCTGTAATAGTATAAACAAGCTTGGCATCAGCTTCCGTACTTGCAACAGCTATACCGGCTGTACTTCCGTAAGTCATACGGGCAGGAACCGATGTGAAGTTTACATTTTGCAATTTTGCAGCCAAATTAACTTCTCCGGAAGTTACCGTATCAGAAACAAGAGTTTCGTTTGCTACAACTGTAAGTTCTACTGTATACATTGCGGCTGTAAGTTTTATATTTTCAGTTTTGAAAGTACCGTCCTTTGCAACATTGACAGTTGTTCCAGGACCAGAGCCACCTGTTTTCGGTATAACTGTCGCCTTCAACTGATCAGTCGGTGTACCACCATTGGACAAGATACGGCCAACAACAGATATAGAAGCCTGATCGCCTACTCCATTTACTGTTACAGCCGTGATTTCAGCTTTCGGTGCAACAGCATTCACTTGAAGTGAATCAGCTTTATAATAGATTTCGTAATTATTGGAAGTATAACCATAAGGCATTATAGGATACTTACCTGCTAAAGATACATCGGTTGCCGGGCAATCAAATTGGAGTGTACCACCTAAAACACTCGCATCTTCGCCATTTACAAATGCAGTTCCATCAGCCAAAGCTGCTGTGAAAGTTTTGGTACTAACCTTACCAAAGTCTATTGCATCCGAAGTGGCAGTTTTATAAATCAGTTTCACTTTCTTGATCGTATCCATCACACCGGTTATTTCTGCCAGTTCGTAATAGTCACCATAACTATCTTTCAAAGCAGCCGTTACGGTCACCGGCTGTACGCCAGCGTCAGCAGAAAGAGCTTCACCTATAGTCGGAGCAGTAATAACACCTTCAGAAGTATGATCCCCCACAAGGCCGTCCACTTTCATATCGGTTGTAACCAAACCAACCTCTTTGCTACCATCATAGGGTCTTGTCGTAGCCGTAATACCCGTGATAGTCAATGTCTTTTTCAGAACATCCAAAGACTGTGTAACAGCAGTATCACCCACAGCCAAAGTTAGATTAACCTTACCCGGTTTCAATATCTGCAAAGAGTCTTTTTCTATTTTCACTACCGCCTCGTTATCGACAGTAATCTTAACTTTTCCAGCTTTATAATAAGCACTGTCAACATTTGTCAGCAACGGCAAAGTAGGCTGTCCGTAGATAACGGAT
>ENA-OPSY01001677-OPSY01001677.1-human-gut-metagenome-genome-assembly--contig:-NODE-1677-length-12265-cov-4.375184_pt1 | contig 12265 bp, 7 predicted proteins | sample MGYA00241464_ERZ501920 | MGnify/ENA primary metagenome ERZ501920 (study PRJEB25962, sample SAMEA2042396) | human gut metagenome | biome: human gut; feature: human-associated habitat; material: faeces...
AGCCCTCCGGTTTCCGCATATAATAAAAGACAATGTGTAAAGAAATGAATCAGGGAGAATAATAAAATATGAGTATATTAAATGTAGAACATCTGACACACGGTTTTGGTGACCGTGCCATTTTTGATGATGTATCGTTCCGTCTTTTAAAAGGGGAACACATCGGTCTTGTAGGAGCAAACGGAGAGGGTAAATCTACCTTTATGAGTATCGTTACCGGGAAACTTACGCCGGACGAGGGAAAGGTGGAATGGGCGAAGAATGTACGAGCAGGCTATCTGGACCAGCATGCAGTCCTTCAGAGCGGTATGACGATCCAGGACGCACTGAAAAGTGCGTTTGATCCGCTTTTGCAGAAGGAGCAGCGAATGAACGAGATCTGTGAGAAACTCGGTGAAGTAGACGAGGATGAGATGAATCTTCTGATGGAAGAGCTTGGAACGATCCAGGATGAGTTGACACTGCATGATTTTTACACGATTGATGCAAAGGTAGAGGAAGTGGCAAGGGCACTGGGACTTCTGGATCTGGGACTTGACCGTGATGTTACAGATCTAAGCGGAGGTCAGAGAACGAAGGTTCTTCTGGCAAAGCTTCTGCTTGAGAAGCCGGACATCCTGCTTCTGGATGAACCGACAAACTATCTGGATGAAGAGCATATTACGTGGCTGAAGCGGTATCTGCAGGATTATGAGAATGCATTCATTCTGATTTCCCATGATATTCCGTTCCTGAATGAAGTGGTAAATATCATCTATCATATGGAGAACCAGGAACTGAATCGTTATGTGGGAGACTATGATCATTTCCAGGAGGTCTATGCAGTTAAGAAAGCACAGCTTGAGGCAGCATACCGCAGACAGCAGCAGGAAATCAGTGAACTGAAGGATTTCGTCGCAAGAAATAAGGCCAGGGTTTCTACAAGAAATATGGCAATGTCCAGACAGAAGAAGCTGGATAAGATGGATGTGATCGAGCTTGCTGCCGAGAAGCCGAAGCCTGAGTTTCATTTTAAATACGGACGCACTCCGGGGAAATATATTTTCGAAACGAAGGATCTGGTTATTGGTTATAATGAACCTCTTTCCAGACCTGTTACTCTCTCTATGGAAAGAGGAAATAAGATTGCGCTGGTTGGTGCAAACGGTATCGGTAAGACAACTTTACTGAAGAGTATTCTGGGGTTGATCCCGTCTCTGAAGGGTTCCTGCGAACTCGGGGAGAATCTTCAGATTGGATATTTTGAGCAGGAAGTAAAGGGTGATAACAAGACTACCTGTATTGATGAGATCTGGGCGGAGTTTCCGTCTTATACTCAGTATGAGGTGCGGTCTGCTCTCGCCAAATGCGGTCTGACTACCAAGCATATTGAAAGTCAGGTACGTGTACTGAGTGGCGGGGAGCAGGCGAAGGTGCGTCTGTGTAAGCTGGTGAATAAAGAAACGAACATTCTGCTTCTGGACGAGCCTACCAATCATCTGGATGTGGATGCAAAAGAAGCTTTGAAGCAGGCATTGATCGAATATAAGGGAAGCATTCTCCTGATCTGCCATGAACCAGAGTTTTACCGCGATGTGGTTTCTCAGGTATGGAACTGCAGTAAATGGACTACAAAAGTATTATAATAATTAGTATATGAAGGGTTATTACAAATGAGTAAAGCAAAAACTGTGGATCTGACTTCCGGTCCGATCCTGAAAACTCTGGCAGAGCTGGCTCTGCCTATCATGATTTCTTCCATGCTGGGAACAGCATACAGTATTATGGATATGGCATGGATCGGACTGCTTGGTGCAAAGGCGGTTGCAGGCGTGGGAGTAGGCGGAATGTATGTCTGGCTCTCCCAAGGACTTGCATCCCTGTCAAGAATGGGCGGACAGGTAAATACAGCTCAGGCATGCGGGCGCAAAGATTATGACCAGGCACGTTCCTATGCTGCCGGTTCTCTACAGCTCACTGCACTGTCCGGCATTTTGTTTGCTGCTGTCTGTGTTATTTTCATACAGCCTCTGCTGGGATTTTTTAATCTGACCGACGCAGAAACTTATACTGCTGCCAGATCTTATACATTGATCACCTGTGGACTGATCCTTTTTTCTTATCTGAATCTGACGCTGACAGGACTCTCTACTGCACAGGGAGATTCCCGCACTCCCCTGCTTGCAAACTTTATCGGGCTTGCAGGAAATATGATCCTGGATCCGCTGCTGATCCTTGGCATCGGACCTTTCCCGAGGTTGGAGGTTGCCGGAGCCGCTATTGCGACAGTAAGTTCACAGATTCTGGTTTTTGTGGTGATGGTTATGCGTATCCGGCATTCCAGACTGGAGCCCAATGTTTTACAGCATCTGAATCTGCTGTCTGTTTTTCCAAAAGAATATTATAAGCACATTTTCAGGATCGGGTTTCCCACAGCTATACAGGGAAGCATTTACTGTTTCATCTCCATGATTCTGACCCGTATGGTTTCTGGTTATGGTGCTGCCGCTATTGCAACGCAGCGTGTTGGCGGACAGATTGAATCCGTATCCTGGAATACTGCTGATGGTTTTGCTTCAGCACTGAATGCTTTTATTGCCCAAAATTACGGTGCACGAAAAAAAGACCGTATCCGTAAAGGTTACAGTCTGTCATTTCGCGTTCTCACAATTTGGGGCCTGTTTGTCACTGCAGCTTTTGTCTTTCTTCCGGAACCAATTGCCAGGTTATTTTTCCACGAAAAAGAAGCTCTGGATACTGCTGTCAATTATCTGGTCATTATCGGATTCAGTGAAGTCTTTATGTCCATTGAGCTGATGACAGTGGGCGCATTATCAGGACTTGGACGCACCAGATTATCCAGTACGATCAGTGTGATCCTGACAGGCTCACGAATCCCGCTGGCATTGATCCTGACACATGCGGGAATGGGATTAAATGGTGTATGGTGGGCGCTTACAATCTCTTCTATCGTGAAGGGAATCGTGTTTACACTGACATTCCGGCATATCAGCAGGCGGTTGCCTGAAAAGGTCTAAAGGTCTCTTAATATAGCTGTCAAACTCAAAAGAGGACTGTTCAGAAAAATTTCTGTCAGTCCTCTTTTTACTGTTTCTATTATTTCGCAACAAAGTTTACGATCTTGTTCGGTACATAAATCTCTTTGATAAGGTTCTTGCCTTCCAGGAAGGAAGCAATTCTCTCGTCTGCTTTAGCAATCTCGAATGCTTTTTCTTTTTCACATCCGTTAGGGATTACGATTGTTCCTCTTACTTTACCGTTTACCTGTACACCGATCTCAACGGTCTTGGCAATTGTTTTGCCTTCATCGTATTTCGGCCATTCGGAAACTGCCAGTAAGCCTTCACCTCCGATGAATTCCCAGATTTCTTCGCAGATATGCGGTGCGAACGGGCTAAGCAGTTTGATAAAGATGGTAAGGTCATCTTTGCTTAAGTGTCCTTCTGCTGTGATCTCATTAATGAGTGTCATCAGGCTGGCGATCGCAGTATTGAATTTCAGGTTCTCGATATCAGAAGAAACTTTCTTGATGGTACGGTGGAGTTTCATCTCCAGTTCATCAGATACGGATTCTTCAGAAAGGATATCTGTTAGCCCTGCAACACGGTCCAGGAACTTCTTACAGCCCTTTACAGAGTTCTCGCTCCATGGTGTAGCTGCGCCATAGTCACCCATAAACAGCACATAGGTACGAAGAGTATCTGCACCGTATTCTTCTACAATATCCAGCGGATCAACTACGTTGCCCTTGGATTTACTCATTTTATCTCCGTCCGGTCCGAGGATCAATCCCTGGATGGAACGTTTTGCGTATGGTTCCGGTGTATTTACTACGCCAAGATCATACAGGAAATGATGCCAGAATCTGGAGTAGATCATATGTCTGGTAACGTGTTCCATACCACCATTGTACCAGTCAACAGGCATCCAGTATTTCAGTTTGTCCATATCTGCCAGTGCATTTGCATTGTGCGGATCTGTATATCTTAAGAAATACCAGGAAGATCCTGCCCACTGAGGCATAGTATCTGTCTCACGCTTCGCTGCAGCACCACATTTCGGGCATGTGCAGTTTACGAAAGAATCAATCTTTGCAAGTGGGGACTGTCCGTCTTCACCCGGCTCGAAGTCCTTTACATCCGGCAGGCGCAGCGGAAGTTCGTTCTCCGGAACTGCCACAACACCGCAGTTCGGGCAGTGGATAAGCGGGATTGGCTCACCCCAGTATCTCTGGCGGTTGAATGCCCAGTCTTTCATCTTATACTGAACACCGGCTTTACCGATTCCTTTTTTCTCCAGTTCTTCCAACATACGCTCAATAGAATCTTTCTTCTTTGCATATCCGTTCAGGAAATCGGAGTTTACCATTTCGCCGTCGCCTGTATAGGCTTCTTTGGAAATATCTCCGCCTTTGATAACTTCGATAATGTCGATGCCGAATTTCTTCGCGAAATCATAGTCACGCTGGTCGTGAGCAGGTACTGCCATGATAGCACCTGTACCATATCCCATCATTACATAGTCAGCAATGTAGATCGGGATTTTCTTACCGTTAACCGGGTTGATTCCCTCAAGTCCCTGGATTCTCACACCTGTTTTATCTTTTACAAGCTGAGTTCTCTCAAACTCTGTTTTCTTTGCACACTCATTACGATATGCAGTGATCTCATCCATGTTTGTGATTTTATCTGCATATTTGTCAATGATCGGATGTTCCGGTGCGATTACCATGAATGTTACACCAAACAGAGTATCCGGTCTGGTTGTATAGATTTCAAGTTTCTCATCGATTCCGTCAACATCGAAGTTAACGAAAGCACCTTTTGATTTGCCGATCCAGTGGATCTGCTGCTGTTTTACATTATCCGGATAATCTACATCTTTCAGACCTTCCAGAAGCTTATCTGCATACTGGGTGATCCTTAAATACCATACATCTTTGGATTTCTGAACAACATCGCTGTGGCAGATATCACATTTACCGCCCTGGCTGTCTTCATTGGAAAGGACTACTTTACAGTGCGGGCAGTAATTAACCAGTGTTCTGTCTCTGAATACAAGACCTTTTTCGAACATTTTCAGGAAAATCCACTGTGTCCATTTGTAGTAGTCTTCATCTGTTGTATCGATCACACGGTTCCAGTCAAAGGAAAATCCAACTTTCTTTAACTGGTTTGAGAATCTCTTGATGTTCTCATCTGTGATGATACGTGGATGTGTTCCGGTCTTTACCGCGTAGTTCTCTGTCGGGAGACCAAATGCATCAAATCCGATCGGGAAAAGTACATTATAGCCTTCCATACGACGTTTTCTGGAAATAACCTCCAGACTGGAATATGCTTTGATATGTCCTACGTGCATACCGGCACCGCTTGGATATGGGAACTCTACCAGACCATAGAATTTAGGTTTGTCACTGTTATCTTTGGCTTCGAAGACCTTGGCCTCTTCCCATTTTGCCTGCCACTTAGGCTCAATCTTTTTAAACAAGTATTTCATCTCTATACTTCCTCCAACATTTTGCTGTATGTGAACTACCCGGCAACAGAGTTACCAGGGCATCTGACTTAAGGCGAGATACCGTCTTTTTCAGGGTGCGTCCATGACACCACTACTGTTTGCTCCACTGAGCTACACAGCTGCTTTTATTATTTCCGGCGGTTTCAGTCCGATTATGGACATCTTATCCTAAAAATTTATTTTAATTCAACAAAGGCTGTTTGTCAATGTAACGTTTTGCTGTATCTAGTGTTTTTGCTGTAAAAATGGCACTTATTTCGCATTTTCGAGTAATACACCACTAGAGTGTGTCTGAAAAATCATTCCCACAAATTGTGACGCACATCTTGCAGAAAGCCTTTTTCAGACACGCTCTAGCGTTTGAGACAGATCTTTACATAGCCAGTATTTTCTCAAACAATTCTCTGGAAAGTTGTGAGTGCTGCTGTTCGTAATGAGCATCCAGTGAAGAAAAGGTAGCGTCTGTATCTGCACGTAACTGTGCCAGGCGGGAATCTTTTTCTTCTTCCAGTTGCTGACGGATCCGTTGAATCTGCTCTGTTGTCCGGGACTCCAGCTGCTCGTCATAATTTTTACATTTCTGTTCTGCCTCTTCAGAAAGCTGTTGCTTTTGCCGGTCGCAGTCTTCCATGATGCGTTGGGCTGTAAGCTCGATTTCAGATAATTTGTTAAGTATCTGCTCCATCTTCAACCTCCTTAGTTGTCAAAATTTTACAAAAAAACCAGATTTACTATGCACAAAATAGTAATATCTGTTAGATATCATACACCCTTTTGTTTAAAAAAACCATCTAAATTTTTTTCAGAAATAAAAAAATTGTTATTTTTTAGACAAGTTAAAGAAATCTCCTGCGAATATCTGTCCGGGATGTAATTGACGTTAGGAGTATGGTATGGTAGTTTATTGGTGGCAGGAAATTGCACGCACATCTTGCGTAAAGCATTTTTCAAACACGCTCTGGAGATATAAGAAAAGGAACAGGAGATTTTTATGAGATTAAGAAATATTCCGGGAGCTCAGGATGCAATTCTGGAGAGCCCTTATGTGGTGCAGGAACCACAGACAAAGAAAGGACACTGGGGGGAGGTTTTTGTGAAAAAGCAGCCTCTTCATATTGAAGTAGGGATGGGAAAAGGAAGATTTCTTATGGATCTGGCCCGGCTGCATCCGGATATCAATTATATAGGAATCGAGATGTATGACAGCGTTCTTCTTCGCGCATTGCAGAAGAGAGAAGAACTGGAGGAGAATGGAGAGGTTTATTCTAATTTATTTTTTATGAGAGTGGATGCCAGACTTCTGCCGGAAATCTTTGAGAAAGGTGAAGTAGATAAGATTTACTTGAACTTTTCCGATCCATGGCCAAAAGCCCGCCATGCAAAACGTCGCCTGACATCCAGAGAATTCCTGGCACGTTACGACCAGATTCTGGTTCAGGATGGAAAAGTGGAATTTAAGACAGATAATAAGGAACTGTTTGAATTTTCCCTGGAAGAAGTGGAGGAAGCCGGATGGAATCTGGAAGCTTCTACCTTTGATCTGCATCATAATGAAGAGATGGTACAGGGAAATGTTATGACAGAATATGAAGAGAAATTTTCTTCTATGGGAAATCCAATCTGTAAGATGGTGATTTCCAGAGAGTGTCACAGATAAAAAAGCAGAGCAATTATCTGGTTTATAGCAATTCCGTAGTGAAGTGGATTGCGATTATTCATTTGATTATCTATTGTGGCTGGCAATGCATATTATAGTATAAGAAAATTTCGGGGCGCGAAGCGCCCCGAAGGAGTCAGCCAGTGAAACGAAAAAGTTCTTTCCATAATAAGATGCTACAATTCCGCTATGAACACAAAAACTTTGATAATACCTTCAGCCGCCTGCGGAAATCCGCAGAAGAGGTTAATAAAACACTTAACAAAATGTCCCAAAACGACGAAAAAAAGGAAAAATAAATGAAATAGAAAAAAATCTGATTTTTTTTGAAAAAACCTATTGACATTTAAACGACTATTATATATAATATCACTTGCGTTGAGGGTGATGCAAAACTTCAACACAGAGAAAAACAAAAGAATATGCGCTTTTAGCTCAGTTGGTAGAGCACCTGACTCTTAATCAGGGTGTCCAGGGTTCGAACCCCTGAAGGCGCACTAAGAACACTGTTTTTGCGGACAAAGCGATTGCCGCGGGGACGGTGTTTTTTATGTTTTATGGGAAAGTGAAAAATAAAGGTGTCTGGGAAATAGATAGAAATGAAATATTTACGCCCTTGCGGAGAAAGTTCCACAAGGGCGTAAAAGTATTTTATGCTGCTGATAGCGCTTGAAGAACACAGGGTCAAGCTGGTAAATATCTTCATGCAGGAGAGAAGACTGCTGTGCAAGATGCAGATAAACTCTCTTTATAACCAGTCATCACACTTTATACAAACCATCCCGATAACATTGAAATCCCTCCCTGTTGGAAAGAGTTGATGACATTGAATTTTTATAAGTCGGAAACATATAAGACATTGCAAGAAAAAGAAAAGGGTTTGTGAAAAGATTGTAACGCTTTTCGTATCAAAAGATGCACTATGGCTTCTGATTATGTTATACTCTATACTCAGTGTATTGTCGAAAGAAGAGGAATAAGTCAAATATCTGGGTTCCGGTCTGGTCAAAGGAGGTTACGGTATCGAATGAAAAAAATACTAAAAAGAACAGGAAAAATATTTTGCCTTTTCCTGCTGATCGTGGTGCTGGTAAATATACTTTCACCTCTTTTTTGCAGGAAACCGGACGAAACATATGTGGAAAGTCTGAGAAAGACAGAATTTACATCAGAGACAGCAGGCGTAGAAAGGATTTGCTGCATTGACGATAATGAAGAGGCACTTTTGTGGAGGCTTCGTATGATTGGCACTGCGAAGGAGAGCATTGTACTGTCTACCTTTGACTTACGCGCGGATGATAATGGCACTAAAATTCTTGCCGCATTGAATTGCGCTGCGGCAAGAGGTGTGAAGATTCAGTTATTGATCGATGGAATTTATCAGCAACTGTTTCTGGCTGGAAGCAGCGATTTCCAGGCTCTGGCATCATATGAGAATGTGGAAGTGGGAGTTTACAATCCGGTGACACCGGTCAATCTGTTTAAGGTGAATTATCGCATGCATGATAAATATCTGATCGTGGATGAGAAAATGTATCTGCTGGGCGGACGCAACAGCAATGATATCTTTCTGGGGGATCAGACAAAAGGCATTAATGAAGACAGAGATATCCTGGTGTATGATACATCAGAAGGACAGGGAGAGTCTCTGAACCAGCTTGAGGATTATTTCCATAAAATATGGAAGGAAAGCTGTGTGAGCATTAAAAACGGCAAACAATCTTCCAGATATACGGATGCATACCGGCACATGGAAGAAATTTACATATCTCTGCTGAAAAGGTACAATGATATAGAAACCTACAGTGCATGGGAAAAGGATACGATAGAAGCAAACAAGATCACTCTGATCAATAATGGAATTGAGGCGGGACGAAAAACACCGCAGGTTCTCCAGACAATTCAGTATCTTACTGAAAATGCAGATCATGTAATAATACAGACTCCTTATGTGATCTGTAATGGTTACATGTATGATGTATTGCAGGGGATTTCAGATCATGCAAAGCTTCAGATCGTGCTGAATGCAGTGGAAAAAGGCTCTAATCCATGGGGCTGTACAGATTATCTTAATCAGAAAAAGAAAATTCTGGAAACAGGGGCAGATGTGTATGAACTGATGAATGATTATCCGGTTCATACAAAAGCTGTGCTGATAAATGACCGTCTGTCAGTAGTAGGTTCCTATAATCTGGATATGCGAAGTACTTATCTGGATACGGAACTGATGCTGGTAATTGACAGCGAAAAACTGAATCAGCAGATTCACGAAACAGAATCAGATTATATGGAAAAAAGCAAAGAGGTACTTGCAAACGGTCAGGAAACCGAAGGCGCAAAGTACCAGGGGAAAGTGTTGAATCGGAAAAAGAAGTTATACTACGGCGTGCTCAGGATTATCATTCGTCCTCTTCGGCAGCTGCTTTAGAGTGTGTTTGGAAAATCATTCCCAAAATCTCCTGCAAATTGTGACGCACATCTTGCGTAAAGCATTTTTCAGACACGTTCTAGAAAATAATATCACAAGTATATGTCATATAAATGTTCAGTAGCTGAAAAAAGGCGTTGTCAATCAGACTGCAGAAGATTAAAATAGACATAAAAGCAGCTGTTACAACTGTTGTTGATGTAAAGGAGGAAAAGCTTTTATGAACTTAAAGAAATTTGTGCTGGAAGGTAATCCTGTATGCAGAAAGGAAGCTGTGATCGTGGGCGATCATTTCAGGATTACAATGCTGACAACTGCCCTGATCCGTTTTGAGTACAGCGAAGACGGAGGATTTGAGGACAGAGCAACACAGATGGTATGCAATCGTGATTTCCCGGTGCCGGAATTCAGGGTGAGTGACAGCGGTGAGGAATTACATATTTACACCAAAGACCTGGAAATCCACTATGACAGGCAGAAATTTTCTCCAAGCGGTCTGATGATACGTGTAGCGGGTGGAAAAGCCAGCGAGCGCGTGTGGCATTATGGTGATGAACCAAAAGATCTGCTGGGAACAGCCAGAACCTTGGATGAAGCAGACGGTGAGATTCCGCTGAGTCATGGAATTATGTCCAGAAACGGTTTTTCAGTGCTGGATGATTCCCATACAATGGCTATGGGCGAAGATGGAATGGTAGAGCCACGTCAGGGAAACAGAGCAGACTTTTATTTCTTTGGATATGGTCACAGATATGTGGAATGTCTGCAGGATTTTTACAGATTATGTGGAAAAACACCTCTGCTTCCAAGATATACGTTCGGAAACTGGTGGAGCAGATATCACAAATACACAGAGACAGAGTACAAAGAACTGGTAGAGCGTTTTGAGAAAGAAGAAGTGCCGTTTTCTGTTGCAGTTGTAGATATGGACTGGCATCTGGTAGAGGATGTACCTCCTGTATATGGAAGCGGATGGACAGGATATACCTGGAATAAGAAGTTTTTCCCCAATCCGCCTGAATTTATGGACTGGCTGCACAAACATGGATATAAGATCACACTGAACGTACATCCGGCAGATGGAGTGCGTGCTTATGAAGAAGCCTATCCGAGAGTTGCAGAGAAAATGGGAATTGATCCTGCAAGTAAGGAACCGGTACTTTTTGATATGACAGATCCGAAATTCATTGAGACATATTTTGAGGAACTGCATCATCCGATGGAAGAAGAGGGAGTAGACTTCTGGTGGCTTGACTGGCAGCAGGGAACTGTAACCAAGGTTCCGGGACTGGATCCGCTCTGGATGCTGAACCACTATCACTATCTGGACAGCAAGTGGAAAGGAAAACGTGCGCTGACTTTCTCAAGATATGCAGGTCCAGGAAGCCACAGATACCCGGTTGGTTTTTCCGGTGATACGTTCATTACCTGGGAGAGTCTGAAATTCCAGCCATATTTCACAGCAAATGCCAGCAACATCGGTTTTGGATGGTGGAGTCATGATATCGGTGGACATATGTTTGGATACAGAGACGACGAGCTCACTGCAAGGTGGGTACAGCTTGGAGTCTTTTCACCAATGAATCGTCTGCACAGCACAGATAACCCGTTTAATGGAAAAGAACCGTGGAAATACAACCAGATTGTAGAAACAGTAATGAAGAATTTCCTGAAACTGCGTCATAAGCTAGTTCCGTATCTTTACACCATGAACCGTCGTGCAAGCAGAGCGGGACTGCCGCTGGTACAGCCGATGTATTATCTGGAGCCGGAGCGTGAGGAAACCTATGAAGTACCGAACAACTATTATTTCGGCACAGAGATGATGGTATCTCCAATCACAGATAAGCTGGATCCGGTAACAGGACTTGCAGGCGCAAAGACATGGATTCCGCAGGGAATCTGGTATGATTTCTTTAACGGAAGAGCATATAAGGGCGGCAGAAAAGTGGATCTCTGGAGAGATATTTATGAGATGCCGGTACTTGTGCGTGAAGGCAGCATCATTCCACTGAAGGACATGGAAGGATATGATAATTCCATTGAGAATCCTGAGAAACTGGAAGTACTTGTATATCCTGGAGAATCAGGAGAATTTGTACTCTGGGAAGACGGTGGGGACACACCGGAAGACCTGGATGAGAATTGGGTATCCACCAGAATGACGAAGACTGCAGATGAGAATGGAACAGTATTTATTGTAGAAGCTGCACAGGGAAATACAGCAGTGATCCCGCAGAAACGTTCCTGGAAGATCCGCTTCTGCAACATTCAGGACAAACCGCAGGAGGTTACTGTAAACGGACAGGTATATAAGGATGCAGAGTTCGCAGAGGATAAGAAGCTTCATGGAACAATAGTGATCCTCAAGGATGTGCCGGCAGATGCACAGGTGAAGGTTACTTTTGCGGCAGATGCAGCTGTTTATCAGAGAGACTATGCAGAAGAGGTCTATGAGATTCTGGAAAAAGCACAGATTACCTATGCACAGAAGACAGAGGTTTATAAAGTAGTGGAAGAGCTGGGCACAGAGGCAGTGCCAGTTCTGGTATCCATGAATTTGAATCCGTCATTGCTTGGGGTACTGATGGAGATTCTTACAATGGGAATTTAACCGAATCAAGCTAGTGTGCCAACAAGTTGATTTCTCGAACAATCTT
>ENA-OPSY01001681-OPSY01001681.1-human-gut-metagenome-genome-assembly--contig:-NODE-1681-length-12239-cov-2.936556_pt1 | contig 12239 bp, 9 predicted proteins | sample MGYA00241464_ERZ501920 | MGnify/ENA primary metagenome ERZ501920 (study PRJEB25962, sample SAMEA2042396) | human gut metagenome | biome: human gut; feature: human-associated habitat; material: faeces...
AAATCTGCACTGTGTTTTTCATATCCGTATTTGATAAAATTTCTACTTGATAGCTTGAAGTGATTTCCATACAAGACACCTCCTTTTGTAAAAATTTGTATTTGATAACTCGCGCTTCGCGCTCGTAACCAGACTTCGAACGGGGATTCAGACCCGTGTGCGAAGTTAAAAAACCTGAACATTTGACCCACAGACGACTTTTTTTGTCGGCCGTGGATTTCCCGTTCTCCGTTAAATTTCTTGCATATTTAATATGCCGAAAAAATTAGAAGCGGGATGTTTTTTACGAAAAAATTTTGACGAAAATAAAAAAATTCTCTACATCGAAATGTAGAGAAATAAAATATCGTGATAACTCGCCGTTGCCAGCTCGTTACCAAGCATCGTAGATGCTGACAAGCGAAGCCGTAAGGCTGAGTACAGAGAGCAAGCATAAACGATATTTTTATGTACTTAAAAAGCAGAGCCGTCTAACTCATGACTAAAGTCACAAGGATGTGACGGCAAATATCTCAAATGTAGAGTCATAGAACGTGTGTATATGTTCACTACCTTTGATTTTATCCGTAAGACATCCGCATATAGCATATTGTTCCAACACATCAATTTCAGTCACATCAAGAACTTCATTCTCTAATAGGCAAAATGAATTTAATAAGCGATATTCTGGCTTTTTATAGCATCTTCCGTTTGCATCGAACCGCATTATTTTTACAAGCATATTCCCACTTTTATATTTATCATTGTTTGAATTAACACACCTTACATTTGGAAACATTTTGTTATTGATATTAATATTTTCAATATCTTTTCCGATTAAAATTGATTTCACACTAGGAAATACTTTTTTGATGTCAAACAATTCAACAGAAGCAATTTCAAGGCCATTAATAGACGGAATGCCAATGAAGGACACTGATTTAACATCATCTTCAACATCAATATCAATATACTTATTAGTGCCATCATCGTTCTGAACATAATATAGTGCTACGCCATCCTGCACGCTAATTTTATGAATATTTTTATCCATTTTTTAGTCCTTTCGTAAAATTATGGCGTCATGGCTGCCATAAAGCAGCCTACGACACTTTATTTCTACATTTACGCCACGCCCAGCTCCTTCATAACTCCCATAATCTTCTCTTCCGCTGCCGCTTCATCAGTCTTCAGTTCTCCAAGCTTTTTTACAACCTCTTCCGCAGTCATCGGCTCTTCCTCTTCATCGGCGTCATTCACATATCTCGGAATATTCAGGTTGTACCCGTTCTCCTCAATCTCTTCCATACTTGCAACCTTTGCAAATCCTGGAATATCTTTTCTTTCGCCATATGCAGCCACAATCTTTTCAATATTCTCATCTGTCAGCACGTTCTGCTTCTTTCCAACCTCAAACTCTTTTGAAGCGTCAATAAATAAGATATTGCCTGAATTCTCTCCCCTGTTACTCTTTAACACCATCAGGCAGACCGGAATGCTGGTTCCGTGAAACAGGTTTCCCGGCAGCATAACAACCGCATCTACCCGGTTCATAGTTTTTGCGATATATTTTCTGATTTTATCTTCTGCTCCGCCTCTGAACAGTACTCCAGCCGGCAGCAGTACAGCAACACGTCCATCTTCATCATCCATGTGATACATCATGTGCTCCAGAAAAGCGAAGTCCGCATGCGCTTTTGGTGCCAACTTTCCGGCTCCGGAGTATCTCGGGTCATCTTCAAAACTCTTATCAGAAGACCATTTCAGGGAATACGGAGGATTGCAGACCTGCACGGTCATTTTGATGTCGTTTCCGTTCTTATCTTTGTAACAGTCATTTGTCAGTGTATCGCAGTTGTACAAGTCAAACTTATCCCACGGCACGTTATGCATAATCATGTTCATTCTTGCCAGGTTGTATGTAGTAGAGTTTTTCTCCTGTCCGTAGATATGACCGAAGCCATCCGGCAGGTGTTTCTTTGCTTCAAGCAGCATTGATGCAGAGCCGCAGGTGCAGTCAGCAATATTTTTTGCTTCTTTCAGCCCATATGTAGACAGTTCAACACACAATTTACTCGGTCCGACCGGTGTGAAGAACTCGCCACCTTTTTTTCCTGCATCACTTGCAAACAGACCAATCAGAATCATGTATGCTGTACCGATGAGGTCATATTCTGGATGCTCCATATCAAAGTCAATATTATTTACACGCTGCATCACATTACTGATGATTGCAGTTCTATCAGCCACACTTGCACCCAGTTCTGTACTTTGCAGGCGGAGGTCATCAAACAGCCCGTCAAATACTTTTTCAGATGCTTTTGAAGTATTTTTTGGCAGTTCTTTAATCGCAAGTTCCAGGTCTTCAACAGTAAACACTTCATCGCCGCGTTCTTTATTGATTTTTTTAATCATTGTACTGAACAGGTTTTCTGGCTTGATGTAGTATCCAAGGATGTCAGAAATGTATTCATACACTTCTTCAGCGGTTGTTCCTTCAACAGCACCATTGCAGGCTTCTTCATATGTACAGCCATCATCCTCAAACGTTTCCTTTGCCATTGCTTCCACCTTTTCAGACAGGAAGCGGTAAAAAATGATACCGAAGATGTAATCTTTGAATTTGCTGGAATCAATATTTCCTCGCAGCGCGTTCGCCATCTCCCACAGTTCGGATGAAAGTTTGTTTGCCTTTTCGCTATAATTCTGATTCTGAGTAGTCATTTTTGTAATCTCCTTTTGAATTATTTTTATTTGTTAATGATGGAAAGGGGCGCCGCCCCTTCCAACCCCGGCAGGGATTTCATCCCTGCACCCGGTGAAAAACTCGCTTCGCTCGTTTTTCTTTGTGATACATATAGTATGCTGAAAATTGTGGTGAGTAGAGGATTTTTGCGGATTAATTTTTATGCATAAGAGATTCTATCTCCTCAATTCTTGATAATTCGTTATTATAAAAACGTATAGCAATCAATGTCTCTTTTTTTCTTTCTTCACTATTTCCGATAGCCCCAAAACAATCAGGGTCATAATAATATCCAAATCTTGATGCTAATGCTTTTAAATTATTCAGCCCAACTTCATAATATTGTAAATCATCAGACCCCTCATTTTTACTAACACTGATATTATTCTCAAGGTCTCTGAGTTTTTTATTCATATCAGCAAGTGTATGTATTAACTCATTTTCATCAATATCTTGATTGCAATATTCACGAAAAACATGAATAAACATTTGCGCTATATCATCAGTTTTTTTTATTTCATTTTGTATTTTTTTGACTTCATTTGGAAAACAATTTTTTACCTTTTTCCAATCTCTACGAATAATATTTTCAGGCTTTTCATTTTGCACATCAAACATTACACTTCCATGTATGTTAGTTTTATATATATATTTTGTATTGCAATTTTCACTTAAATCTATTGTTGCTATCACAATGTTACTTGATGGAAATTTGAGATTTGAAATCTTGTGTTCAGATTTCATTTTATTCCGTTCTACATAATCAAAAAGAAAATCTTCTTTCTTATTTTTACTACTTTCTATCATCTGTCTTAAGCTATTATCTATATCATCAAGAGACAATTTCCCATTATAAATGTTTAGTTGCCAATACGGCAAAGCGATAAGTGAGGCTGTCAAATAAAAAGAAAATGGACTTATTCTGCATTTTTGTCCTTTAAATTTCCCGTCACATAAAGAGCATTCCTCATTTTTTGAGCACGACGCTAAAACAGCATATCCATGTTCAATTAAAAGTTGTACATCACTTTCCATTTTAATTTCATCAATGTCAAAACTCCCAGAATAACAACAATCTAAAACAAGGACTTTATTTTTTATTTGCTTCTGTTCAATAATATCTATTATTTCTTGATACGTCATCGAACCATCACTTAAAACAATTTTTCCTTTATCTCCATGTCCTGTAAAATATAAAATGAGTGTGTCATCATCACCCATATCAGAAATATTTTCGCTCAAAAATTTAATGAATTCACATTTACAAATTTCCTTTTTGTGTACACCTTTACAAATTTTAATATTTTCTGGTAATAATTTCAGACATCTTTCAAGTCCCATCTTTACTATTTTTACATTTATGGATGATGATAAATTGTTATAATTTTTCATCTTATCATATCTGTTGATTCCAACCAATAATGCTTTTGTTTTCCCCATTTAAGTCTCCTTTTAAAGGCCAGGAAAAGCCTGACCTATTGCATGTTTGCATATATTTTTTTTATTTGAATTCGTTTAATCAATTTCATCCTTCCATCAACTCCCTCATCATCCTCTTCTTCCCCTCAGCATACGTTTTTATAAATTCTTTTTGAATTTCTATTTCCTTATCAATTTCAGCCAGGAAACTTCCGATTTTCTGCTGCTCTTCTATACAAGGAAGAGAAAACGAAAAACCTTCTACATCACATTTTGATAAATTGGGTTGAGCGCTTCCATGTCCTTTCTTTTTCATTTCTTTTTCAAATCTTTCTTGACTTACGATATGATACAGAAATTCGTTATCAACATTTACAGTGTCTTTAATTTGAAGTTTACCAACTCGCTGATTTAATAAATTGTTTATGCCAACATTTAATGCAACTCTACCTGCTGTTGCGCCAGTCAATGCAACTAGAATATCTCCATTCTTTAGAACTTGATGCTCTTTTATATTTTCTGGTGCTTTTAATACTGTTTTAGTTTTATTGCTTATAACAATATTTTTGCTTTCTTGAAGATTTCCAATTGTAATTATTCTATAATCGCCAGAATTATCTTTGTCATATGATTTTGCCGAAAAGGCAAAACCGTTCTTTAATTCCGCAACCTCCTCCAGCGTCTTCTCTTCCCACTCCGGGAACTCTCTTCCGTCATCATCCTTAAATCGCTTCGTCCTGCCAAAAATCTCTTTTACCATTCTTTTTTTGCATTCCTGCCAAGTCTCCAACTTTGCAGTCTTTACGGCAATCATTTCATCATAAGCCGCAAACACAGCAGCAATCTTTCGCTGTTCTTCAATACTTTTCGGGATTCTTATAGATACCTCTTTTATATTCTCATTTTTTAAATGCAAAATTACAGAGCCTTCAAGAAAACGCTTAAACTTTTTGGTATTTGCATTGATAGCACGAGCCAAAAATTCACCGTCAATGCCTTCTTTCGGTCTAAGAATATTAATGTCTCCGCCAATAATTACACCGTCTTCCTTAATACAACTGGCTTTTGCAAGTCCTGCTGAAATAGTGCCAGAAATTAAAACATCTCCAGATTTACTCAGTACGGGGTTTTTAAGTTCTACATCTGTCATACCTGTTACATTTTTAATAATAGTTCCATATCTCACCTGCAGCTGACCATATAAGAGACATTTTCTTTCTCCTTTTTCAGAAACATCTTTTTTTGTTAGTCCTTTTCCTCTGCTGAATTCCGCAATATCTCCAAGTGTCACTTCTTCCCACTCCGGAAATACTCCGCCTGCATCCGGCGTAAATCTCTTCTGCATATTTTTTCCTCCATTTTTTAGATTTCTTTTTATGTTCTGGAATCAATATGCTGGAATTTTGAAAGGGAAGAAAAATTTTGCGAGATTTTTTACAAGATTGTGTTGACAGATATATTAAATAGTCATATAATATTATTAGAAAAATAGAAATATTTTTCTTGCCCAAGATAAGACTCTTATCTTGTTATGCGAATAAGGAGCGTTCGCTTTCGGAGAATATTATATTCGTGTGTAGCCGAAATAAAACCAATCCGTGGAACATCATACAGACGTAGGGGCTGGACAGACCTGTCAGGACGGGTGCTAAACTATCCTTCTTGAAATTAGTCAAGATAGCTGGCGGACAGCGAAATAACTACACAAAATATTTAATTAATATGAAAAAAGCTATCTTATACGGATAGCTTTTTTCTTTTGATAACTCGCCAGTAAAACTGGACTTGTTACCGGACTTCGAACGGAAATTCCACGTTTTTAATTGAGAAACGACATACAAATTAAAAGGAAATAAATACGATGTCTACATGTGCAAGATATACTCAAAGAGTATTGCCAGACAATTTGCTTATACGTAAATTACAAGACGCTGCTAATGCATATGCACAATACGCAGATAAAGATATTTTAATCATATATTCAGAAAATAAGAATGGCCCGTTTTTATCGTATGAATTTTATGCAGGTAAAGAAAATTTTCAGCATCTTGCCGGCGTTAAATCTCCAAAGGGGGCTGTGTGGTTTTTTAATAAGTGTCTGGATTTAGACAACCCAATAGAAAGATGTGATATTGTTCCAAAAGCAGATATTAAGACGACTTCTTCAAAAATAAGCGTCTTGCCTGAAGCAGTTGATTTAACAAAAGCTAAAGCATACAAGATTGGAGAAAATGACTTGAAAGCCATGCATTGTGATTTCGATATGGCTATTGGCAATATTAATCATGTTATAGGTATTGATAAAAGGAATCATCATTTGCCAGTTCCAATAACGGTAATGAATAAGAGCATTTACGAATTTTCGTCACACTGCTTTAAAATATTTCTTATTATGACCAAAGAGAAAAAGTCTGCAAAATATACAGATATATATTACGAAATTACACCAAACATAATCCAAAAAGCAAATCTGAATATTTTTAATATACAAACATAGAACTGAAAAATCTGATTACACTACATATGATTTGTTCTCGCGAAACGCAGTTTCGCAATGCCGGTCAAGGGCGGCTTGCCCTTGCGGGGATTGTAAGGGGCAGCGCCCCTTACATCTATTTCATCTTCCATCTCTTCTCACCTCTCTCTTCTTTCACCTCACACTGCATATTTCCGTGCCAGCATCATCATTGACTTAACAGCGCTTCTTTTCTTTCCAAAGCCTCCCTTCACATAATCTTTTATTCCGCAGCAGGCAGACATTAACGCTTCCCCGCTTCTCACGCACTCCGCCAGGATGCCTTCAATCACGCGTTCTTCCACGCCAACATCCAGGGCGAATCCTTTTACTTCTTCTTTTTCAAGCCCTTTTTTGTATGCATAGAACGCTGACCGCATCTCGTCCTCGTCAAGCCCCTCTGGCAGGTCATTCAAGCGCTCGGTTACAAATTTTTTTAATAATTCTTTTTGGATTCTCAAGACCTCATCATCGCCGTCCTCGTAATCGGCAAGCAGCTTGTCCAGCATCTCCATACGCTTGCTTACCGGCTGCACGCTGCGAATCACTGTAAGGAGTCCCATGATATAGTCAAAATTTACAGTATCAGTGCCGATTAGCTCAGTCTCGAAATCAATATCAGCAAGACCAGACCCGTCCGGCTCATCTGTTCCTTTAGCGCTGTTTCTGATATTTTTGTAAACACCCTCATATGCTTCATACTCGTCGCACGTTAAGGATTTTGCAAGGTCAGACCATTTAAAGATAGTAAAAAGTTCCATCTGCTTTAAGGTTCTCATCACATCACGGAAAGCCTCAACAAATGCTTTTTTAACGCTTTCACTTACAATTTTCGCCGCATCATAAGGAGTTTTCGCAATGCTTCTGAGGGTATTGACGTATCTAGTCCAATCACGCAGATAATCTTCATAATTACCCCTGATGCAGGCATTCGGGTCACCATTTCCAGAGAACAACGCCAGAGCCTCGTCCTGACGCTTTTTCAAATTTCTGTATGTAACAATATTTCCACATGTCTTGGTTTTCTTGTATACTCTGTTTGTCCTGCTGTATGCCTGGATTAATCCGTGCCACTGCAGGTTTTTATCAAGATATAATGTATTCAGAGGTTTTGCATCAAATCCGGTCAGAAACATATCAACAACAATTAGGATATCAATCTGTTTATCGCTCTTCTGCTTGAGCCTTTTGGAAATATCTTTTCTGTAAGCATCAAAAGTATTTCTGTTGAAATCAGTGCCAAAAGTTTTGTTGTATTCACGCATACACTCTTCCAGCGCTTCCATTCCATATTCACAATCTTCATCTTTATTCTCTTGAGTAGAAAATATTACCGCAAAAGTCAGTCTTTCTTCTTCGGGAAGTTCTTTATTGATTTCAAGCGCCATTTTGTAATAATCAACCGCGTCCTGGATTCTCTCAGCTGCAAAAAGTGATGTATAAATATCGCTGCCAAGACGTCCCTGCGGCTGCCGTTTTGTCTTGTGATACTTAAAAATATGCATCAGGATTTTTCGCATTCGTGTTTTGTCGTGGTAGTACTGATTAATGTTAACACCATTTGCATAGCAATAGTCAGGGTCGTCGAGCATTGCCGAATCAAGGCCGGCTATATTACCAAAAACAGTTCTAATATATTCCACCTGAAACGGCAGAACGTTATTGTCGGCAATTGCATCCTTCATCATATACTGATGCAAGCATGCATTTAATCCCGGTGCAGCCTCAAAGATGTCAGCCGTAGTCTGTTTCTGATTACCGGCATTTTCCTCAAAAATCGGCGTTCCTGTAAAACCAATAAATTTTGCATTTTTAAACTTTTGTTTAATCAACGGATGCATTTTGCCTGCCTGGCTTCTGTGACATTCATCAATTGTGAAAACGATATCTTCATTTTCAAGTTTTTTAATGATTTTTTCCGCTCTTTTATTATTACTTTTCAAAACATTATTTAATTTCTGAATAGTAGTGATAACCAGTTTATCGTCTATGCTATTAGAATCCAATTTTTTTAACAGCTTCTTTGAGTTTTCTGTGTAATCAACACATCCAGCCTCAAAGCTGTTGAACTCCGCAACATTCTGGTCATCCAGGTCAATTCTGTCAAGCAGATGAATCACCTTTTTAATTTGTGGAATATCCCTTAAAACCTGTGCTGTTTTAAAACTGGTCAACGTCTTTCCGGAGCCAGTGCAGGCAGTGATAAATCCATTTGAGTTTTCTTCCACCACACGCTTTACAGCTGCCTCAACTTCATAAATCTGATATGGACGCATTACTATCAGCTGTTTTTCCTCTTTTTTGATAATCATATAATTATAAAGAATGTCAGTCAGTCTTTCCGGTGTCAGCACCGCATCGGCAAATTCGCTAAGTTTAACTACCCTCTCATTTGTTTTCGTCAGCCAGAAGAAAACCATACTCGCCTGGATTTTGTTAAACTGACCGTTCTGGTTTCTGTTCTGATTACTGAAATATTTTGTTGCAGTTTCATTTGATACAACAAACAGCTGCAGGAAATTAAACAAACCGCCAAATGAATCCCTGCGGTATCTGTTAACCTGATTTACTGCTTCTGTAAAATCAACGCCGGGGCGTTTCAATTCTGTCTGCAGAATCGGTAGGCCATTAATCAGAAGCGTCACATCATATCTGTTGTTATTTTTTACAACAGGCGATGCGAATTTTTCCATCCGAATCTGATGTGAAATCTGATAAACATTTTTCTTAACATCCGGGGATGACAGCTGCAAATACATATATTTTTCATTGTCCAAATCCAGCATTACAGCATTATTATTTTTCCAGTGTTCCGCAGCTGTAATTACATCAAAATTTTCAATCTGCAACAATAATCTTCTGAATTCAGCGTCAGATAATTCAGCTACGCCCTTTGCCGCAATCAATTTATCTGCATTAAATCTACAGATTTGATTTCGGAAATTTATCTTCAGTTCATCGTAATTTTTCAGCTCTACAAATTTCCATCCTATTTTTTGCATATGTTCAATGTATTTTTTTTCAACTGTATATTCGTTCATATTTTTTACCTCGCTTTTTTGCAAAATTTTTCTTTCTTTGTTTTTATATGTAATATGCAAATTTTACAAAAAAGCTTATTTTTTTGCGGATTTTTTTTACAACAAAAAAAACACCGCCTAAGCGGTGTAAAACTAGACAGCCTATTTTTCTATTTTTCTCCTCTCCAGCACCCACATAATAACCATCTGCACCTGCGGCAGCATCGTCAGAATCATCACGCTAAACGCCGACATCCACGCGGCAAACACCAGCACCAACGCAGAACCGATTTCATCAATCCCTCCTCCGTCAGTCATATTTATCAGCGCCGCGCCGCCAGCCAATACAGCAGTGGCAGCCAACACAGCAATAATCAAATTTGCTATAAACATCCCGGCATACCAGAGCATCTTCCTCCAGCCAATTTTTGTTTCGCCTTTTTTTAAAATTTTTTTACTGATTGGCATCAACAGCCAGCCACAAATCGGAACCAGAATCAGCAATGGAAACGAGAAAACACCAACAATCAGCCTGTCCGGCCCAGCCGACGCAACAGCAATCAGCCAGACAGCCGCAGCCAGGATTTCCGTAATCAGATTTGTTTTTCCTGAAATCGTCATATTTTTAACACCTCCTTATCTGCAAAAAGCCGGCAGAACACTCCGGCGGTAAAACATTTATTTTCTATATTTTTTGTCAAGTATATCGTCATGCCCACGCAACATGATATAGCATTCATCTTCAGGGAGCGCAAGAAACTCTTCGTATGTTATTACGCGTATTTGCGGAACCGGGTCTATTGAATCTCCACGGAGGTGGCGGACACATCTGATTCTTATTCCAACTTTTCGGTATATATACCCGGATGTTACCTCATCATCTGAACTACAATATATTACCGCATCTGCATTTGCAAAAATACATCCTGCATCTTCACCATATATTTTCTTTACAAAACTAAGCCCCCGGCAGGCAAATGTATATGCGATATTATATCTTCTTACATTCAGAAAGCAATCGCCTCTATCCATATATAAGAAAAACGGATTTCCACCATATCTTTCAATGTGGTTGAAATACAGTCTTGTCAGATACGGCAGACGCTCACAGTTATATTTTTCTTTCGCTGCTTTCACCAAAACCCGATGCAGCTGCATCATCATTATATTCGCCAGCACATCAGCGTCTGACTTTTCTTCCGGACATACAATAAAGATGCCCGTCAGCCTCTCTCCTGCTGTATCCAAAATCATATCATTTTGCGATGTTAGATTTGTAATCTCTGGACGCAGAAATATATCAATACCACACAGCCACGGCTTGCTGCCGGCAACGAGTTTTGCGACACTCTCCATCGTCTGCTTCTCCTCTGCATTATCAGACAGAACCTGCAAAATCATATCAGAAAGAGTTCCAAAATTGTCTCCGGCAATACATCTTGCCAGCATCTCGGCATCTTCTTTGTCATCGACAAACCGTAAAGGATTATATTTCGCTGACATCTCCGGGCGGCTGACATCAAGAACCTGGATATCATATCCGGCATCAAGAAGCTCTGCCCGCGTCTCAGCCAACATCTTCCCTCCAACATCAGCAACAGCAAACGACGAATTGCACTGTAAAATATTTGCCATTATAAGCTTATTGGCATACGAATCATCAGCGATGATGAACATATTATTGTTTAGGTGAGTCTTTTCATCATGTATTGACAGCCTCATATTTTCCGACAAAATTGTAGTTTCGCCAGCAGCAACAGGAACGGCAGTATTCTTGCCGTAAATACCGCAATTAAATTTTTTAGTGTCAAACTCCCCGGCCATCTTATCGGCATACCGCGGAAACACACTATTTTTGTATATATTTTTCCTGCTTTTCTTCTTTTTCCAAAACATTATTTTTCAATCTCAACATATTCCAGATTTTCATCTTCATCTTCATCCAGCAAATCACTTAAATCTTCTTTGCTTACCGGCAACCACTCATTTCCATTTACCCCAACAACAGCAAAGACCTCGGTGCAGTCTTCAGCTTTGGTACATACAATCGCAAGTCCTGATTCAAGAATCATCTCCGCACATGAATAATACAGATTTTCTTTTGTTTTCTTTAAGTCTTCCGGCTTAATTATCGCATCCAGGCCGACAGAGAAGACATCGTTTCCAATCACTATACTGATAACTTTTTCTTTCTGGATATTCAGGATTCTGTCAACTAATGCTGCAGTTTCAATCTTTGCCTTCGCAGACATTCTTTCATCCAAATCGCTGCGGTAAACTTCGTTATCCTGGTCATACAGATTCTGAATGGCCTGAATTACAAACGGCTCTTCACCGTTCCATCTTTCCATTCTCGCCAGCTTTGTCTTATCGTCATAATTTTCAAGGAAATAATCGTAGAAGTCATACATTTCCTGTCTCTCATCAGCATCAAACTCATGGTCTTTATCAACCAGACCACTTAAAATCGCACTTCTGATGTTTAAGTAATCAAGCACCCGGTCAATGGAATCCGGCTCGTCAAGCATATATTTCTTAAATGATACCAGCATTGTTCCAG
>ENA-OPSY01001711-OPSY01001711.1-human-gut-metagenome-genome-assembly--contig:-NODE-1711-length-12023-cov-3.481367_pt1 | contig 12023 bp, 20 predicted proteins | sample MGYA00241464_ERZ501920 | MGnify/ENA primary metagenome ERZ501920 (study PRJEB25962, sample SAMEA2042396) | human gut metagenome | biome: human gut; feature: human-associated habitat; material: faeces...
CGCAGCAGCTGCACCGCAAACGGTCAGAAACGAACGACGAGAGATCTTTTTCATGATAGATTTTCCTCCATTAAAAACCCGGGCGCCCGCCCGGCACTGTCTTTTTGTGTTTTCCTTGGGAACGGCCTTATTCTACCGCTTTGCCGTCCTTGCCGCGACCATGGACGTGCAAAAAGTGCGTAAAACTTTGTGCATACTGCCAGCCCCAATGTAAAGAACAGGTAACGCGGCACAAAACAAAAAACCGCCAGGCACTCCTGTTTCCAGAAGTGCCCGGCGGCGGGATGTATTGGGTTTTACTCTACGCGGCCTGTTACGTTTTTGCCGTTGTTCCCGTAGAGGAACACAGCGGTTTTGCCATTGTAGCGCACGCGCAGCTCATAGGTGCCGGGACTGTTCTTTTCCGGGATGCGCTCCTTGGTCTCCAGATAGAACTTCTGCGAGCCATTGTAGACGACCGTCTGTCCCGGCGCTGCGATCAGCTCGTTCCGCTTGAAATACAGCGTTTCCTCTGTATCTGACTCGCGGAAGATGCAGGTGATGTCCTCCGGCTTGATGACCACCCTTTCAGCGCTGTTGTTCTGGACAGTGAACTCTGTGCAATAGGTCAGTGCAAAATTATCGCCGCCGCCCAGAAACGGTGTTGCACAGATAAAGGTGACATCACCGATCTTGGCTACGCCGCTGGTCTTGTCGACTACGGTATCCCCGCAGCCGGTCAAAGCCCCTGCGGCGGTCAGCACCAGTGCCCCGGCGCTGAGTTTAAGAAATGTTCTGCGGTCGATCATAGCAATGCACCTCCTGTATCGGGTATCACTTAGAAAATTCTGCTCTGCGGTATCAGACGGTCTGCTTTACAAAGGTATATCCTTCCGGGGCGTTGTAGTCCAGTTCATAGATTTCTCTCTTGCCGCCGCCCTCGATTGTAAAGATAACTTTAGCATTTTTAGCTGCGATCGCATCGTACAGATCCTTCTGGTCAGCATTCAGCGTAAAGTGCATCCAGTCCTCTTTGAGTTGACCCTTTGTCAGAGGGATCTTTCCGTCTTTTTCCAGCAAATCTCCAACGGCATAGTTCTCAATTGACGTCCCATTGATATTCAGGTAGAAATGCGACGATGCATATACCGGTTCAGGCTTTTTGTCCTCAGAACAATCCTTGATGCGTACCTTGACCATAACATCGCCCTTCCACTCAGCTGCCACACCGCCGACCATAGCGTTGTCTTTTTCACGCAGCGCACCAACAGTTGCCTGGAAGCGGCCAAACTTCGTGCTGCCATCACCATCACTGCAGCCGCCCAGCAGCCCGGTCATAGATACTGCCACTGCCATTGCGGCAGAAGTCTTTAAAAACGCACGACGATCTATTTTCATAGCCATATTATAAGCCCTCCTCAAAAGCTTTTTTGCACCCTAAGAGTACCACATTTTACCACATTGTCAACTATCCGAATTCAGGTTTCACCATTTTATCGTTCCTTTATAAAAGGCCGCATAGAACGGCAGCGGGCGCGGTGTTTGCTGCCGGTCCGGGGCTGCGGTGGAAAAATTTACTTTTTTCAAACAAAATCAAAATTTGCTGTTGACAAAGGGCACCCGGTATGCTAAAATAGCCAAGTCGGGTGCGAACACCTGATGCGAAAATGGTCGTATGGCCCGTTGGTCAAGCGGTTAAGACAGAGGCCTCTCACGCCTTTAACATCGGTTCGATTCCGGTACGGGTCACCATATGCACCTCTAGCTCAGTTGGTAGAGCAACTGACTCTTAATCAGTGGGCCCAGGGTTCGAGTCCCTGGAGGTGCACCAGAAAAGCCACACAGTAGCGTTGAAAAACGTGCTGTGTGGCTTCTTTTTTTGTATCAGATGGCGAGCTTGACTACTTTTTGACTACTTTTCACGGAGTTCTCAGATTTGCCGGAAAGATACTCGTTGAGTTTATCGGCAACATGGAGTGAATCCTCTTGTTCCAGATGAGTATAAATATCGGCGGTGACCTGAATGCTGCTGTGTCCCATTAGTTTTTGTGCCGTGCGTAAGTCTACCCTTGCACGATAAAGTGTCGTTGCGTAGGTATGCCGCAGCATGTGGGGATGCAGAGGAAAAGGCACAAGGGAAACAACGTGAGAATTCCACATTCGGGTGAATGCGGAGCGGGTCATATCCCCGCCATTGGAGGCAGGGACAATATATCGGCTCAAGTGTGGTGTATCAAGCAAGATGGCTCTGAGCTTGTCCGGGATAGGAATGACCCTGTGCGCAGCTTTTGTTTTGAGATCATCTACGGGATCTTGCTGATTGTTCAGAAAGGTCATAGCACGCCGGACGGTCAGAGAGTTGCTTTGAATGTCCGACCATTGCAACCCAAGCGCTTCTTCCTTGCGAAGCCCGCAGTACAGACAGAGGGCGCAGAATACGCGGGCGCGTGGTTCTACGACTACACTCATCAGAATATCGACCTCATCGGGAAGCAGAGCCTTTTTCTTTTCCGCTTTAGCGTGAGGGGTGATTTTGATACCCTCAGTAGGATTATCAATAATCAGATGATTCAAACGTGCTTCCTCAAAAAGCTGGCGCATAGTCAGAAGAACTTTACGCTGCAGGCTTTCCGATCTGGATGCAACGCTGGCCATAACCTGTCGGATGTGAACTGGTTTTACGTTTCGGAGTTCCATGTATCCGATCTGTTCCATGATGTGGAGATTATAGCTATCCCGGTACATTTTGATGGTAGCGGCCCGTAAATCGGATTTATAGTTTTTCAACCAAATTTTTGCCCACTCGCCCACCAATGTGTGATCTCCAACTTCAAGCCCGGCGGTATCTTGGTTCATTAGTGCATTTGCAGCGGCATTGACTTCAGCAATCGTTTTGCCGTATACAAATTTCTGTTTTCCGTTGGACAATGTCACCTTGCGTTGATAGCGGCCATCTTTTCTTTTTTTGAGTCTTGCCATAATAAAATAACCTCCTTTGGGTACACTTTGACAAGCCTACCCAAAAGAGGTATAATCACAGTGTCGGTTGTGACTGCTCTTTTTGAGTAAGCCAATCTATTTGAACGCTCTCGGTGTTGGTAGCACCGGGGGCGTTTTTTCGTTTTATAAACAATTAAAATCTATGCCTTTGCAATCAGTCCAATAATGTACTGCTTTTTCAACAAATTCTTCTTCAAGGTTGAAATATTCGGCAATCTCCCAATTTTCTGTCATGCCCATCTTGTAGCAATTCAGGATTTCGTTGACAGGGAGATACTTTTCGACAGATGCGGCAAATGCCCGATGCTCTGCCTGTTCTTTGACTTCAAATGGACTATAAGCGCGGTAAAAAGCACCGCTCATGTAATGCCCTGCTTCATGCGCCAGCACAGTGCGTTCCTGTGCGGCGGTCTTGCATTTGCTGCGATCAATGACAAGGAAATTGTCAAAGAACGCGATTGCGAAATTGTTTTTGAGTTTAACATCCACAACGTCTACGTTCAAAGCTTCCAGATCATCATACATACAGCAAACGGCTGTGTTCATGCATTACACACCTGATTTCTTTTTCTTGTTCCGCTCGGCCTTTGCGCGCATAGCGACCATAAGATCGTCAATATCATCGGGGGTAAGATCATCCTTTACATCCCCATAAAAGGCAATCAGTTCATCCTTGACAGCCTGATTCTCATTTTGAGAGTCAGGCTGTTTTTCTTTTGAATCGGCATTCCCTAAGAGGTAATCAACGGAAACACCGTAAAAAGCAGCAATTTCATTCACATAGCGCCGATAGGATTTGTTACGCCCATTCAGCCAGTTTGTGATGACGTTGGGGTGAATCCCAAGATGCTCCGCAAGTTCTTTCTTAGCACCGTGCCGCGGCCCGATGCACTCAATGATTCTTTCTAACAATATATCCATACTACACCGCCTGATTTTGTGCATAAAAGACAAAACCACACAAAACACGCAAAGTGCCGTTGACACCAAACAAAATGCGTGGTATAGTATAGCCATACCACACAAAACACACAACAAACAAAACTGCTTTGTGTGATATGGACAGGTGGTTTTGTGATTTGTTTGATTTGCACTATTATCATATCACAAAACCAAACAAAACACAACTATAAATCTATACAAAGAAAGGAGGACGTTCATGGGGGAACTGTATACCTGCAAGGATGTAGCAGAACGGTACGGTGTTCAGATCATTACCGTATGGGAGTGGATTCGTAAGAAGAAGCTCGGTGCAATCAAAATCGGAAAGGAGTACAGGGTCAGCGCTGAAGACATCAAAGCGTTTGAGCGCTCCCGGCGGACGATTTGATTTTGAAGATGCCACATCAACAAGTGAGGGAGGTGAATTTGGTGGACGAAATGGTTGATAGACTGCTTGACATTCTGGCTGATAAATTAACTGAGCGCCTGAGCGCAGGACACAAAGAACTGTACACTGCAAAAGAGCTTGCAGAGCGGTACGGGGTATCATGCGCCACGATTCGCAGCAAGATGGCTGCCGGAGAGTTTGGAGAACTCGTTAGTGTCGGCGAGAGAACGCGGCTTGTGCCGTGGGCAGGAGTGCAGGCTTACGAATCTACACACACAGGAATGAGCACAAAAAGGACTTCGGAAAAGCATAAGGCCGTTTCGCATGGCAATCCGGGTCCGATTTGACAAATAAAAAGGCACCGTCCCGTTGCAGCAGGACGATGCCGAAAGGTGCGATGCGCCGAACCGCTTCAAGGAAAGGCTGCATCATCGTTTTTTAGTGTAACTTATTTCCGGCTGGAAATCAAGTACAAGAGAAAGTTTGTAGCTATGACCCACGAGGAACAGATTTCTTTGTTTGAAGCACTTGCGCTGAATGGCGCATGGAGCAACGCGGCCTGTACCGGATACTGCCTGCTGGCTATGCAGAGAGCCGGGCTTGACGAAAAGACCATCGAAAAGGTGCTGCATGAACTGCACTGGGCATTCGATGACACCAGCGTTGAACAGGCCGAGAAGATCTATTGCGGCGGGGAGGAGTAAAGATGCAGGAATTGCTGATGTTCATGTACCACCTCACCCCCGAACAGGCGGCGGCTCGTGTCCCGGTATTCCAGTTCTGGCTGACCGCTTTTGGAGCGGCACTGCTGATCTGGCTGGACAGCAAGGGCGTGTTCGATGGTTTGGGAGCATGGTTCGGCCGTGTTCTCCGTGATACCGCGGTAGGTGACCTGATCCGCAAGTTTATGTGATTTCGGGCTTGTCCCGGTTGTTTTTCTGAAAGAAAAGGAGATTTCAATGAAATACGGAAGAAGTTTGCAGGAGCTGGCGATTGAACTTGACCGGCAGGCCAAGGTCAAAAAGGACTACGTTGCCACGGCGGGCGCTATGCAGATGACCGCCGTCAACGAGAACTTTGACCTCGTGATCGGCAACACCCCGTTCCAGCTGAACGAAAATGCCCACCGCCAGCTGGGATTGCAGCTGAAGATCCCGGCTCCCTACTACGAGCGGATGCGGGCAGAGAACCCCGGCTTGCTGATGGCAAACGTCAATGGCTGGTTCCAGCAGTCCCCGGACACCCGCCGCATGGTTCGTACCCTTGACGGCACCGCCCGCGCCATTCTCTCCGACCGCTACCGCCGCATCGACAACTACGAGGTTGCCCAGACGGTCCTGCCGATTATTTCTGAAATGCAGGGTGCCCGCATTGAAAGCTGTGAGCTGACCGATACCCGCATGTACATCAAGGTTGTCAATGAGCGAATCCAGACCGAGGTTGTGCCGGGTGACATTGTTCAGGCCGGCATCCTGATTTCCAATTCTGAGGTCGGCATGGGCAGCGTTTCCGTGAAGCCGCTGATTTACCGTCTTGTCTGTACCAATGGCATGGTGGCGGATGTGGGTGTTGGCAAGCGCCATGTTGGCCGCATCAATGAAAGCGTGGATGGCGATTTCGGGATTTTCCGGGATGAGACCATCGAAGCCGATGACCGGGCGTTCCTGATGAAGATTGAGGACACCGTTCGGGCGGCGGTCGATGAAGCCCGGTTCAATGCACTGGTGCAGAAACTCCGGGATGCCAAGGAAGCGCCCATTCTCCCGGCGGCGGCTCCCAAGGTGGTTGAGCTTGCGGCCAAGGAGTTCAACATCCGCCAGAACGAGAGCGAGGGCATTCTGGGGCATCTTATCGCGGGTGGTGACCTTTCCCTCTATGGTCTGGCAAACGCTGTCACACGGCACGCGCAGGACGTGCAGAGCTACGACCGCAGCACTGAACTGGAAGCCACCGGCTACAAGATCATCACCATGCAGCCCTCGCTGTTGAAGCGCTGGAATGAGGAGGTGAGTACCGTATGAGCGACAGACACATGAATGCCAGGCCCAAAAGGCTGACCCGCAAGCAGAAAGAAGCCCTTTCTGCACAGGGATGGGATTCCCGCCTGTACCTCTGCGTCCGGGATGCCCCGGATCACATGGTTCTTCTGAACCGTACCACTGGCAAGACCGTTATGTTCCACAAGTAAACCCACCAAGAGAAAAGGAGTAAACATTATGATTCGCAATCCCAACGACATTCAGGATGGCGCAAAGAAAATCCGTATGCTGATTGCTGGCTACCCCGGCATCGGCAAGTCCACTCTGGCCCTGTCCGCACCCCGTCCGCTGCACATCGACTGTGATTTCGGCATTGACCGCATCGAGCCCCGGTATCGTATGCCGTACATCCAGCCCCGCAGCTATGACGAGATCCTGAACGACCTGAAACCGGAGAACCTCAACGACTTTGAGACGCTGGTGTTTGATACCGCCGGTAAGCTGATTTCCCTGATGGGCCTGTGGGCTATCAAGCAGAACCCCAAGTACGGCCAGCGTGATGGCAGCCTGTCCCTCAAAGGTTACGGCTTCGTAGGTCGTGAGTTCGTTCGGCTGATGGACTACTGCTTCTATGAGTTGAAGAAGAACATCGTGGTCGTTTTCCACGCCACCGAGGAAAAGGATGGCGACAACACCCGCCTCCGCATCAAGGTCGAGGGTCAGACCAAGAACAACGTCTGGGAGCCTATGGATCTGGGCGGCTTCGTGGAGATGTACGGCAACGACCGCACCATTGGCTTCTCCAACTGCGAGAAGTATTTCGCCAAAGGCACCCGTGGCATCCACGGCATCTACAAGATTCCGGCCCTCACTCCCGGCAGCCAGAACGACTTCCTGACCAAGCTGTTCGAGGAGTACAACAGCAAGGCCGCCGAGGAAGTAGCTGCAAACGCCAAGGAGAACGAGGCGTACGAACAGGTTATGCAGGAGGGCAGCAAAATCATTGCTGGCATCAAGGATGCAGACACCGCCAATGCCGCTATGCAGCCGTTCAAGGGCTTGCAGCATCACCTGACTTCCAGCCGGGAACTGAACGCTATGTGGAAAGCCAAAATCGCTGCCCTCGGTCTGGCATTCGATTCCAACGCGGTCAAGTACGTTCCCAAATCCGCAGAGGAGGCGCAGTAAATGGCTGCATACCTCATTACTCACTCGCTGCTGTCCTCGTGGCTGCACCTTATCCGGGAGAATCCCTACGAGGATTTGACCACCGAGGGCGACCCTCTGGCGGAATTCATGCTGGTTCTGAAACGTGAACCTACACCTCGCACAGAGGCCATGCAGAACGGCATCGACTTTGAGAACCTCGTGACTGCCATTGTCAACGGCCACGATGACCCCAACAATCCGTGGAGCTGGGCTGCCGGGCAGATTGCTGCCATCGTCAATGGCGGGCAACTGCAGTTCAAAGCCCGCCGGAAGATTCAGGTACGCGGCATGGATGTGGTTCTGTATGGTCGCCTCGATGCCCTGAAAGCCGGCACCATCTACGACATCAAGTTCAGCAAGGGCTACGAGCGCGGAAAGTTCTATTCCAGCACCCAGCATCCTACCTATATGCTGCTGATCCCGGAGGCCCAGACGTTCTCCTACCTTGTCAGCAACGGCATGGATGTCTGGACAGAGTGCTATCGCCGGGATGAAACGCCTGACATTTGCCCCATCATTGCGGACTTTTTCGACTGGCTGGATGCTTTCGGTCTGATGGATGTGTTCAAAGAACACTGGAAAGCCTTATGACCGGGCGGCTGGTGGATATGAGCTTCAGCCTGAACCGCAAGCAGCGTATCACGCTGGAAGTTGATTCTGATTTCCGAAGTCTGTGGGACAAGCTGAATCAGGAGCCGCTGCTGGACATTGAAATCAAGAAGCACCGCAACAAGCGCAGCCACAGTGCAAACGCCTACTTCCATGTTCTGGTCAACAAGATCGCCGCCGAAACTGGCGAATCGGACGACCTTGTGAAAGAGCGGCTGGTTGTGGCCTACGGCACGGTTGCGAGAGATAAGGATGGCTGCACCGTGGGCTTCAAACTTCCGGTCAGCGTGGATGTTCACGACCTCTACAAATACACCCGCTGCTTTGATGTGCGGGAAGAGGACGGAAAATGGTTCAACTGCTACTTGGTTTACAAGGACACCAGCAAGATGGACACGAAAGAATTTTCACACCTGATTGACGGTGCGATTGATGAAGCCAAGGCTCTGGGTATCGAGACGGATACCCCGGAGCAGTTGGCCCGGTACAAGGAGGAATGGTCACGATGAAAGGCCGAATCGTCATCTGCGACTACTGCGGAACGCCCGCAGACTTCGTAGACAGTTCGGTGGTTTACCACGGCCACAGCTTCGGCATGATTTACCTCTGCCCTCGCTGCGGTGCCTATGTCGGCGTACACAAGGGGTCTGACAAACCCCTTGGCCGCTTGGCAAATTCGGAGTTGCGCAACTGGAAAAAGGCAGCTCATGCAGCATTTGACCCGCTCTGGAAATACGGCCCCTACCGTGGCCGCCGGAATGAGGCCTACCGCTGGCTGTCCGAGAAGATGGGCACCCCGATTGAATTTACGCATATTGGAATGTTCGATGTGGACCAGTGCCGCAAGGTGGTCCGCATCATGCGAGAAGAAAGGAACCAGTTATGGAAGATTTGAACGTCCAGACCATCGCTATCCCGGTTGAGGAGTACAAGGAACTGATCCAGAAGCAGGCCGAACTCAGCCTCATTTATCACAAGGGTGCAGGCGGCAGCGTTTATGACATTGGTAACTTTGTGCTGGATTTGATGCTTGCAGTTCATCCGGAGCTGATTACCAAGCAGGAGGACACCGATGCTGAATAATTGCACATTTCAGGGCCGCTTCGCCGCTGATCCTGAAATGCGGACCACACAGAGCGGCTTGACAGTTGCCAGTTTTCGCATGGCCGTTGACCGGGACAATGTCGGTCAGGATGGCCGGCGGGCTACCGATTGGCTGAATTTCGTGGCATGGCGTAAAACGGCAGAGTTCGTTTGCCAGTATTTCCGAAAGGGCAGCACGGCTCTTGTGGAGTGCCAGTGCCAGACCCGCTCCTACGAAGACAAGAACGGTCAGAAGCGCACCGCCACCGAGTTTGTGGTCCAGAAGATTCACTTTTGCGGCCCAAAAACGGAGCAGCGAGTGGATGATGGCGGTGAGGCACCGCCGCCGGGCTACCAGCAGCCGCCCTATCAGAATCAGCAGCCCCAGCAGATGGGCTTCGCCACCCAGAGTCAGCGCCAGCAGTGGCAGGGGGCGGCCGATCATCCCGGCAATGTTCAGGTCAGCCAGAGCTTTTCTCAGGGCAGTGACGATGATTTCTCGGTTCTGGACGATGCCGATGATCTGCCGTTCTAAGGAGGTTCATTGATGGCAACTGGTAAACGGTATTACTGGATAAAGCTCAAAGATAGTTTCATGTCATCGGATGAAATTGACTATCTTATGAGCCAGCCAGACGGTGCCAACTATGTTGTTCTCTATCAAATGCTGTGTCTCAAGACCATCAATACAAACGGTTGTTTGGTTTCCAAAATCGGAGAAATGCTCATTCCCTACGATGCCGAAAAGATTCAGAGGGAATGCAAATGGTTCCCTCTGTCAACCGTCCGTTTGGCTCTGACTGTTTATAAACAAATCGGCTTGATTTTTGAAAACCCGGACGGAACACTGTCAATCTCTGATTATCAGAACATGATTGGCAGTGAAACCGACTGGGCGGCGAAAAATCGCAGAATTCGTAGTAATGCTGCGAACAAGGAGCTACAAGAGGGACACGACACTGGACACACAAGTGGACACAATGTGTCCAGTGATGGTGGGGAAAATGTCCCTACAGAGAAAGAGATAGAGAAAGATAAAGAGATAGAGAACAGAGAAAGAGTAAGAGATAACGGTAGTACGGCTGTTGATGCTGGGCTGTCTGAGATTATCCGCTCTTTCGAGGACAACATTGGCAGCTTCCCCCCGGCGGCGAGTGATGCCCTGATGGGCTGGCGGGAAATCTTCACGGATGACCTCATCCTGCTGGCTATCAAAAAGGCTGCACTGGCCGGGATTCGTAAGTGGAACTACGTCAACGGCATCCTGAAAGCATGGAAAAATGAGGGCGTGAAAACCATTGGCGATGTGCAGTCCCGTGATGAGCGGCGCAATCCCCCGGCGGGTCAACAGCAAAAGCCCTCCGCCAAGGATGATTATGATGCAATTTTCGGAGGTTTAGGATGACAGTTGAATGTTTGAAGAATGCGCTGGCACTGATTGAAAACTACTTCGGCCGGCCGCTTTCTACCGATGAGCGCACGGCGCGGTCGCAGATTTACGCCGCCGCGCTCAAAGACATCCCGGATGATGTGGCCGCGGCGGCTTTGACAAAAGCGCTGACGGTGTGCCGGTATCAGAACCAGCTGTTGGTTGACTGGTGCGCAGAAATCCGCAAGTTGCAGAGCGCCGGTCAGCCTACAGCAAACGACCTGTGGACGCAGGCCATCGTTGCCGCCCGGAAGATTGAGCGGAACCAGTACTATGCCACCCACGGCGGACTGGTGACGGCCACCGGGAAGCTGACCGCAGAGGACTTCCGGGCAGAGAACAGGAGCATCTTCGGTGCCTTGCCTGCCGCTGTGCGGGAATGGGCTGGCTCCCCGGCGGGGCTGGTGGATGCTCTTGACCGCTCCAATGCGGATCTCTTGCAGTACGTCAAGCCCGGTTTCGTCAAGGCAGTGGATGCTGCCAAGGATGCAGATCGGATGCCCCCGGCACTGCCCGGCGGGGCAAAGGCTCAGATTGGAGGTTGAAATGCAGTTTCGTTCTATCGTGTCGCTGGCCTGTGCAGTCAGCCTTTTTACCGGCAGCGCTCTTGCCAGCGCGGTCTATGCCCGCCGGGTGGATGAACTCACCATGGAGAGGGACATTTACGCCAGCCGGGAAGAAAACTGGATGAACAAGGCCGTGGAGCGCAAGGAAACCATTGAGCAGATGCAGACCGAGGTTGAGCAGCTCACGGACACGCTTGCCGCAGATCAGAGCATTGCCCTTACATACGCAGGAGAGTTTCATTGCACGGCCTACTGCTCCGAGGAATACCCGCATATCTGCGGGGAGGGGCAGGGCATCACATCCAGCGGTGCTAAGGTTCAGCCGGGCGTGACGGTGGCCGCAGACACCAGCATCTTTCCCTATGGCACGGTCATTCTGATTGAGGGCGTAGGGATGAGGGTGGTTCAGGATACCGGCTCGCTTATCAAGGAAAATACCTTAGATGTGGCCGTTGGCACCCATGCGGAAGCGATTTCGTGGTCTGGCTGGGGTTCTCACAAGGTCTGGATTGTGACGGGAGGTGAGACGGATGCCGCTGAATGAGTACGGCGAAAAGCTGGATTCCAACGGTTATGCGCCCAGCATCCTGCATGATAAGCCGGTCTGCCTGATCTGCGGGCACTGCGCTTTACCCGGTACAACCAGTACGAGAGCATGATCCTGCCCATGATCCGCTATCTGGAAGGGCACGGTGTGCGCTTCCACTACAACACCAAGGTCACCGATGTCAAGTTCGATATCCAGAAGGGCCGCAAGCTGGCAAGCTCTGTCACCGTGGAGCACGCGGGCGAGACTTCCAATATCGACCTGACCGAGAACGATCTGCTGTTCATCACCA
>ENA-OPSY01001713-OPSY01001713.1-human-gut-metagenome-genome-assembly--contig:-NODE-1713-length-12018-cov-3.335200_pt1 | contig 12018 bp, 8 predicted proteins | sample MGYA00241464_ERZ501920 | MGnify/ENA primary metagenome ERZ501920 (study PRJEB25962, sample SAMEA2042396) | human gut metagenome | biome: human gut; feature: human-associated habitat; material: faeces...
TTCTTTAGAAAAAAATCATTTCTTCTTCATGGGGTCTGACCCCGAGAGTTTAAAGACATCCAGGTATTTCATGGGGTCTGACCCCACATACTACAGATGCTTTCTTGCTTTCATCGTCACATAGTACACCAAACCACCGAGCACTCCACCTACTGTGTTGTAGAAGATATCCGATAGCTGAAACGTACCCAATCTAAGCAATAATTGCAGCATCTCAATGCTTACCGAAAAGATGAACGCTACCTTCCCGCTATACCACAATATCTTCTTCCAGCCGTTTCCTGTCTTTTCTTTGAATGTCCACATCACTACCGAACTAAACGGCACCATCATGATCACGTTCTCGATGCACTCAGTTGTAAGTTTCTGCTCGCCGTTCACTGTCTCCCAGATGCCCCAGCCACCCATAACTTTGGATAACGGATTCATCCACAAATTACGGTTCAATAGTGTTCGGAATAAAATCATCGAAGTCACAAAAAACAACAGAAACAACTTCCGAAAGAACACGCTCTCTTTGAATTTCTGATACCATGTCACTATGGCGCTCTTCCATCCTTTACCTGCTGCAGCAGGCTCATATGCATACAGGTAGAAAAACATTGCCAAGAAGGAAAGAAGGAGCGAGAATCCAAACGGCTCATACAGGGCAGTCAAGATATTAGCAATAATCTTTCCGAGTAAATCAATCGTTTCTTTCATCGCTGTTTACAGATCACTGAACAAGTCAGTCTTGTATACGCCATTCTCCAGCATCTCCTTGAAACTGCCCTTTACTGCTGCGACATCTTCATGGTAGGTCATTCCGTACCAGGTATCATTCGTTTTCAGAACCTTCACAGACATCTTGCCCTGCTCCAGCAGTTCACCGATAAAGATAGGGATCAAATACTCTGCTTTCAGAGGATTGCCCGGGACTTCTTTCTCAAAGAACTCTTTGAAGCCCTCTTCCAGTACATCCAGAAAATCAGGTGTCAGTCCCCACATATTCATGGATACCAGAGAATTTACATCAACAGCCACACTATCTGTCTCTGCTCCAGCTTCAGTCTTGACGATGTTCTTGGTTTCCACAACCTCGGTCAGATTATTCTGGTCGTCCATCTTGCAGATACCACGGGTCACGCCACCGTTGTCAGACAAAGTATTCTTCAGCACAAAGCCTGCCATACAGGACTTGCCTCCATTCACCAGATACTCATGGACAGCCTTGAAGCCTTCCTTGCCATAGTAATCATCTGCATTGATGACAATGAACGGAGTATCAATCACATTTTTCGCTGCAAGGACGGCCTGACCGGTTCCCCACGGCTTTGTACGGCCTTCCGGAAGTTCTCCCGGAATATCGTTAATGTCCTGGAAAGCGTAATCCACAGTTACATTATGAGAAGAACAAATGGAGGCAATGCGATCGCCGATGACCTCTTTGAACTCTTTCTCGATATCCTTGCGAATGATAAAGACCACGTGGTTAAAGCCAGCTTCGATCGCATCATGGATGGAATAGTCCATGATAATGTGATTAGAAGCATCTACTGGCTCCAACTGCTTGATTCCCGTTCCGAAGCGGCTGCCAATACCAGCTGCCATAATAAGTAACGTTGTTTTCATAACTTCTTCCTCCGCACAAAATTTTTTAGCATAAAAAAGTCAAATCACTAACTAATCAACAATGTCCCAGATAAATCACCTGTATATAATCATATATCCTTGATATTTTAATGGAACAAAAATACGATCGGCTGAAATATATGCAATATCAGGATTTCCACTAGTTTTAACGGAAAAAACAATGTGTGGGTCATTTAGATCTGTTATATCTATTACTGTTAATTTCTTATCGTACGGATCATTTACTACCATAACCCCATCATTCGCAATAACCTTTCCTTTTAGTTTTAAATCCTCTCCAAATGTGGTTACTGAAAGATTGTTCAAATCATTCATTTCTTTAATCTGCTCAATAGGAACTTTAACAAATCCTCCTCCTGTGATTACAATTAGGTTATTATTATAAAAACACATTCCATTACGCTCATCGTACACTGAATTACTCAATGTCGTGATTTCAGAAAGATCCATACCATTAACTGTGTATATCCCTACTTCGCGAGAATTTTCATACCCTATCGCATCAGTCACTCCATCTGAATTAATCATATTTCGAAAATACATACTTCCCGATGTAAAACGCTCAAGCAAATCAAGTCCACCATCCGAAGCAGAAATTCTAAAAACACTTAATCTTGTCCAACCATCCTGCGCCAACATATTTTTTCCATCAGGAGTAATATTTAATTGAGTAACAGTTTCATTTTTCAGTGTACAACGATAAGTATTTGCCAATTGAAGTTGTCCATTCTTATCAACCGAATATACCTCAATTCCATAATTTCCTTCTGCGACATACAAATAGTTTCCCACTATTTTAAGATCCTGAACAGGACCTGAGGTATCCACAGAAAACAACTCGTTACCATCTATATCCCGTACATCAATTCCATTATCGCCACATCCCAAAAAGACATAACCATTATATTCACATATTGCATTTACGCAACTTTTCGTTGTCACAACAGATGAGTTTAATTTATACGTTTTAATTTCCTTGAAACTTGTAAAATACTCTCCGTCATTATCTTCCAATGTGTCTCTGTTCTCCGTATCCAGATACATAGATTCTGCGAAAGGCATTTTATATAAACCAGTAGTTTGTCCTGCCAGATATACTGTTCCATCATCAAATGCAATCTTTGCAAAAGTATCATCTATATATTCCTCAGGATTATACGGAAAAATATATCTATCACTTTCATAATATGAGTATTTATCCGTTCCATTAGCAATTCGTACCTCAGCTGTACCAACTCTTTTAGGATTTGATATGTCAGAAATATCATATACAAACACTCCTGCGTATGTACTGGATAAAAACGCATAGTCGCCATTTATATATATTCCCCAACTATCGTCAGCAGCATAATACAAACGTCCATCTATTTTAGACGTTGAAATCCAAGTTGCCTGCTCACCTGAGATATCATACACTTCAAATCCATGGCCTGCTCCATAGCCACCAGACTTCACAGAAGTATAATTTCCAGCAGAATGGTGACCGGTCGCAACAAAAATCTTATTATCCACAACTTCTATTCCATATGGATTTCCGTCTGTAGAAATATTATATAATTCAACTGGTTTATTAGGATTAGATACATCAAATACAAATACTTTTTTTAGGTTCCAATTACTAATATATAATTTACTGCCTTCAATTGCACATTCAATGCACTCTCCTCCTGTATATACAACTGAACATGTTACCGGTCTATTAATGTTCGAAATATCAACAATCTCAACACCGTAATATCTACTACAAATGAATAGATACTGACCGTTCGATGAAATCCCTGTTTCCAAATCCATTCCGTCATAAGTGGATACGATTTTCGGATTAGCCGCATCACTAACATCTACCAAATATACATCGTTTTCTCGAGCAGTAATTGCTAGTGTCTTCTCGTTTACAGCACACATGTGCACAGTATTACCTAGTCCTGATAACGTGCCTATAACCTCGTCATTCTTTCCTTGAACTCTTAATTCATTTTTAAATAGAACGTAATTATAGTCTCCCGAAATAACAAGATCTCTACACGCAGTGCTATCTACATTTGAAAGTTGAAATTCTTTACTTTCTCCCAAATTATATTGCCCATATCTACATAATCTAATGTCTGGGTTACTCATTTTATAAATACCAATATCGCCAATATATGTATTTTGAAAATCGCCATCCAACGAAATGCTTATCTTCCCAAGATTTGAGATTGGCAAATAAAAGACACTTTTCTCTTTACTAATAAAATATTTACTTGATTCTGTCCCAATGCGAACATTAATTGCTTCTGCAGTCTTTTCTGAATATGCAGAAAAAACCAACATATTCAAATCACTATCTGAGTAATTTTCAACATCGATTTCGTCCAAAGAAAAATTCACGGATGCCTTATTCAAATAGCCAGATGTAAATCTTGCTATTTGTATCATTCTCTCCGTTGAAACCACATCTTCAGCTTCACTATCATCAAGAAACGCGATATTATCCTGTGTTAATGTGATATTACTTTGATCTTCTATTTTCTTTTGTTTTTCTCGTTCCTCGCGAGCTATCTGCTCATATTTGATTTGTTGTTCTTTTTCCTGTTTATCATTAATATATAAAAGTGTACCTAATGTAATAATAGCCACTATACACAGAATAGCAAGCGCAAGATTAGAAAACTTTTTGTGTCTTCTATTCCTTCTATACACGCAATCATCTCCTTCTACAATTTATCTTTTTCTAGACGCAAATTTCGATATTACTGATTTAAAAAGTTTCCTATTAATCCAGAGATAACCAAGGCTAATAACAGAAATTAAAATCCATCTCAATATCCAAGGTTTATTATATAAAGCCATAAATATTATGCCAAAAATACACGTAACTACGACAGACAAATACATAAATTTATCATCATATAAATGCAACTTAAGTACATATCTACTAATAAAGTGGTGCAAAATCATCAAAATAAAATAGCAAAACAGTGTTGTGTAAGCTGCAGCCACAAAGCCGTAACGCTGTACGAATATATAATTTAATACAATATTAATCCCAGCGGCCATAATAGTTCCAAAGGAAATATACCAAGTCTTCTTTAAATGCAGTTCAATATGCTCATAGTGTTGAAAAATATAACTACAAACAACACCTACAGTTACCGGAGGAACCGCCCAAATTCCTTTCATATATGCGCTTCCTCCCAGCAAAGCGATTGCTTCTGGGGCTATCGCAATGCATCCAACACCAAACCAACATCCAAAAACAATTAGAGGTTTTACATTTTTACGAATTTCATCCTTTAGATTATCATTTAATGAATCGTGGAACCAAGGCAACCAAGCTTCATTCGCCGCATTAAGCACAATATTAATTAAAATTGCATAACTGTAAGCAAGACTATAGATACCGGTAAAATCAGCACCGCAAAATTTAGTTATAAAAATTCTGTCTGACTGTGCAAGGATATTTAATGAGATAGAATTAAGAATCAAAGGAACAGAAATTAACAATCCATATTTCCAATACTCTACTTTTACTTTAACATATCGTCTTTTAAACGAAAAAAGCCAAACTCCGATTGCAAATAATACTGATGACACAACAGCTCCAAGTGATTTACCTAAAGCTCGATGCGATGGAATAAGCAAAACAAATATCAAGGAAAGAACCGTTGTTGCGACCGTTGTATAAATTGTAATCCAAATATTTCCTTTATAATTGTATTGATACTTAAATTTAGTCTGTGTTAACTGAACAGCTGGATATGCCAATAAATAAATGATCAAAGCAATCACTAATGCTTTATCCATCTCCAGCCAAACCGTGACCTGATCTAATAGCAAAAATGCTGCACCACCAAGAATTGAACAAAAAAGCAATGCCAATAGCATAACAGATGCAACATACTCTTCCAACTTCCCAGGAAAATCCAACTTTGCTCTTCCGACGCTATACCATAAATTAAGAGAGCAAATAACATTCAGTACAGTAAACCATGTTGTAAATGTTGAAGATGCACCATATTCTGCTGTAGTCATCAAACGCGTAAACAATGGTGTGGTTATAATAAGAATAGCCTTAACAGAGATAGAAGAAATAGTATACCATACTCCAGACTTCAATGCTTGCCTGCCCCTATTTTCTTTGGTTATTGTTTCTTCCATTTTAACACCTCCCGATGATTTCTTGATAATCACGCTTCAGCTCTATTAGTTAAACATCGATTCTAAAACTTTCCAAGACTCAGTTCGCTTCTGTTCCAGTTTTTTCCACACAGTAGCATAATCAATAGGGCTATCTTTTTCAATATTTTCAGCATTTCCCTCTCGATTTTCAATTTTTAATGATTTTGACAGTGAAATCATTCTCGACTTTTCTCCTCTATTATAGAAGAAAACATTCTTTTTGAAATACAAAGAAAACAGCAACCCATGATAAGAAGCCGAAAATACAGTATCTGCCTTTGCAAACAATGTAATCCATTCTTTCACATTCGTTGGTCTAATTGTTTTTGTTCCTCTTATCGGTGTGTAAAAATTAATAAAATACGCCGGAATACCTTTCTTTTTCGCATACTCGATACCATCCGATATATTTCTTTTATCTGGATTCACTGCATATATAAGAACATATTTCCCTTTAGGGGCATACCCATCTAACACAAATTTATTCCAAAAGCTTGGCTCCCATAATACCGTAGGATCACAAGTAACTGTAGGTTTCTCGCCCATTAATTCTTCAATCCATTCTGATGCCAACTCTTCTCGAACAGAAATCTTATCAAATCTCTGTAGGAGTGGTTTAATCATATCATTCTCTTCCGATGTCCATTTTGTACCTATTGAAGATGAAAACGAATATCTTTTCTTATCATCAGATGTAAAATCCAAAAAATAAGTCATATCTCTGCCAGTAATATTTGTTCCCCATACAATATCACTACCAACAATAAAACCCTCATATACCTTATTAGCATTTACAATAGAGGTTTTATCGTATTCTGGACTCATCGATGTGTTTTCTTTGAGAAATTGCATGATCGAATTATATTTTCTCTTCTGAGCATTACCCCATATGAAATATTTTACAATCTGCTTTACCGATATGGATTCTACCAAATCATTTGGTTTCTCTCTTCTAGTAATTGCATCGTTTCGATAGTCAATTAAATCGATATCTAATCCCAACTTGTGAAGTGCTTTATAAGTACTATATGTTTGTAAAAGAGATCCATAGTTTTGAGTGTTATGTATTGTTAACAGTCCTATTTTCACGTTTATTATCTCCTTAATTTTCTTCAATTAATTTATCTGTATTTGCAATAATCGACAATGTAATAAAAAGCAGAGCTTTCGTTGTCTGGACTTCCGTAAACATAATCATTAAGTAACCTATAAGAAAACATGAATAAAGTCTATTCAATTTTAGTGAAAAACACTTTTTGATTTTTTCTGCCACAACGCCAAACATAATCACGAAAAAAACAAATGAAACTATACCACCTTCATAAAGAGTATTTAAGATCTGATTGTGAGCAGATAACGTAGCCACACGATACTTAAATTCAACTAAAACGCCGCCTCCACCAGTTACACCATACCCAAATAAGGGTTGTTTCAAAAATGCTGCTATTGTGGATGCCCAGATGGTTGTTCTGTTATCAAAGCTTAAATCTTTATGCATCACATCTTCTAAAAGATATGAAAAGAACGGCAGCTTGTACTGAATGTTATAGACAACGATAAGGATAAAACCAATCGCATAAATGAGATAAATCGCACACATATTTAATTTAATATTTTTTCGCCTTACCAAGAACATCAGCGCATAAATAATAACAATTGCAAGCAAGCCTGTCGCAATTTTTTCTATAAAAAGGGTAAGTAGCCCTACAGCAAAGGACATTCTTGTAAATGAAGATAGTTTTTTTTCCTGCAGATAATCTACGATATGTGCTAAAAGCAATTCCGTGAGAATAAATGGTGTAAATGCAATTCTCAAGCCTAAAAAATAATAATAGTTATCACTTGACTCGTTATATCCATACACTCCTAATCCTTGTGAAAATAAAATAAGTGTTATCAAGTTAATTAGCAAAAAAAAGAATAACACATTCCTAATCACAACAACTGCTTCAATTTTCTTCCTTTTTAACGCTACTTCGACAAACAGAGTTGCCGTCAACGCCTGAACAAAATAAACAATATAGCTTTTATATTCACTAGAACCAAGGTATGTTGAAATTCCCAATGATACATAAAAAGCAATCATTGCATAGGAGTAAGCGTTAAATGATTTATTTTTTATCTCTTCAAGAATCAAAAACACAACTGCTATAGCTTCAATACCATTTATTGCCATACTTGCTGTATGATTTGTCTTGATATACGCAGACGATCCTGCAATCAAAGCAATAGTAATTATATACATGAATAAAGTACTTTTTCGAACTTTCATTTTCTATAAATCACCTTTCTGCAAAAGTCTCCAATACGGTTACGGAAACTACAGTCTCTTTTGCTGGTTTTAATTTATTGATATGTTTGATTGAGTTACCCTGTTCTAAGAACCCTAAAGGATAAATGCAGAAATATCTATATCGACACTCGACACCTTCTAAAAATCAATCTGCTTTCCACCCGATTATTTTGAATAGTATTAAACTCTATCAACCTCTTATCTTTCTAATTCTAACTATGTTTGTGTTAGTTTGTCGATGCGATCAATTTATACAAATCACAAGAATTGTTGAATTTCTGTACATTCACTCTATGTATTTTTAAGATTTTGAATTTTTTAAGATTCTGTGTTTTCAACACGCGAATGTTCTCTTAATTCTGAATCTTCAAATAAAAGTTCTCAACCATATGCGCAGTATCTTCAATATCATACCCTTCTTGTTTTAAGAGTTTCAAAGAATCAACTCTTTCCTTCCCTTTACATTCCATAATGTTCTTTGCCCAAATAGCGGCGTCCATATTTAATGACAAGAATTTTGATGTTGACGTAATATCAACTTCTCTCGTAATAGTATCCGCAAATACGCATGGCAAACCACTTGCCTGTGCCTCTATTCCTGTAACAGGTAACCCTTCATGAAGTGAAGGCATCACAAACACATCCATTGCCATATACATTTTTTCCATTTCTGAAGATGCCCCATAAAAAATTATGCGATCAGAAATTCCTAGACAGTTTGCCTCAGATTTAATGTCATCCAACAATTCTCCAACTCCAAACAAAATTAAAACAGCAGCATCATCAATATCATAAATGTATTTAAAGATTTTCAAGAGAAATGTATGGTTTTTTTGTGTGGAGAATCTTCCAGCATGACCTATGACAAAATTATTTTCCACACCAAGAGATTTTCTTATTTTCTCCCGGATTTCACTTTGAAATCTAAATTTTGACAATTCAATACCATTTTTTAAGACACAATATTTTTTTTCTTTAATCACTTTTGATGGCAATAAAAATTCAGCAGCCTTCTCTGAACAACCCCAATATGAATTGCAGACTAATGGAATAAGAGGTTTTAGGCCCAAACACATAAAACGAGCAAACCAATTAGAGCGATCTTCGAATCCTGCATTATGACTATGAATTGTTACATATTTTACTCCGCCAGCCCTTGCAGCCAATATATTAAATACCGCCATAGGTGTATCCGCATTATAATGTAGCACCTTAATCTTATTTTCTTTGCATACTTTTTTTATACGTAAAAGTCTAGAAATAAACCGTTTAGGCTGCCATTTTACATCATCTGCACTAGCAACTAGCTTCTTACTCCCCATCGCATATACTTCATCTTCACGAGGTTCTTTAATATCATGAAATACCAAATAATCAAAATTTAATTGTTCTCGATTAATTCGTTTTTGAATATTAATCATCATTGAAGTCACTCCACCAACCCTGAGTGGAGCAACAACAAGAACTCTCTTTTGCTTTTCATCGCTCATTATTGTTATTCTGCCTTTCCTTTATTGGACTCTACGTATTCCAGCAGCATCGTATATTTACAAATGGAATTATTTTTCAAACATAGATAAAACTTTGCGCCCATATTTGAGAATCACCTTCTCGCATCTATGATAGCCATTCTAATAACGACTTCAAACTTATCTTTTTATTGAGGATATTTATCTTATATTCAGAACCTCTTCATAAATAGCACTCATTTGTCCATGTGAAACAGTAGCACTAAATTCTTCTGCCTTTTCAATACATTTGCTTTCCATTTTATTACGCTGCCCACGACTTAATGCCAGTTCTATTTTTTTTGCAAACATATCTGCGTCATAGGGATCACTTAGATATCCCGTTTCTCCATCAACAATAAAATCCTTTACACCTTTCACGTTCGATCCAACAACAGGAATACCTGACGCTAACGCTTCAACACCAGCAAAGCAAAGTCCCTCTCTTAATGACGGTAGCACAAATACATCAGCACATTTTAAGATTTCCGGAACGTCACTTCTGAAACCTAGAAATTTCAAATTCACATGTAATTGCTCCGCTATTTCGAGAAGTTCGTTATAAATAGCACTATCGTTCATAACCTTTCCACAAATCACAAACACATAACTATTATCCAACTTAGATAACGCCTTAACTATAACTTTTTGATTCTTTCTTTTCGAAATTTCCCCAACAGTCAGCACCATCTTTTGTTCAGCAGTAATGCCAAGACTCTCCCGATATTCGTTTCTATTTATATTAACATGATGAAATTTTTCAGTATTAACACCTACTCCATTTATGTACACAGTATTCCTAGGGCTCAGTTTTTTCATCATATTAAAATCATCATGATTAATAGTAATAACCTTATCGCATAGTTTAGCGCATAACCATTCTGTAGTTCCATAGAATAGTTTACTTTTCCAACCGCTATCCTTAGAAAACGCCAATCCATGTGTTGTATAGATAATTTTCCCACCATTTTTTCGATATTTTACTCCGAGGAGTCTTACGATTGCACCAACGATAGGAGAATGACAATGAATCAAATCAAAGTCTATATTATTTACTATATCCAGATATTGCCGAGCTGCAGATAATGTTTCTCGACTCAATGGACGATTAGGTGGAAAATCCACTTGATGGAAAATAATATTATATTTTGGAAATAGTTCCTCCGCCTTAAAGGTTACCATTGCCTTATGATTTGCAGCGCAGTGAACTTCATATCCCAGTTCCTGCAACATTTTTGCATCTGATAGCAAAAAACCTTTTATAAAGCCACTTGTCGAGGCTACAATTAACACTTTTTTCATATCTCTTCCTTTTGTATAGTTCTAATTAGATCATATAACCATCATCTATTACAGCCAATAGTCTGATACTAAATTCATCCAAGCACAACGCTACCTTTTATTATCTATCTTGATTGACTAATTACTTAATACCGCAAAAAGCCTTATCCAAGTACATATTTGTATCACATTTTAAACTTATTAGTTTATCTTTTACTACATCCCAATCAATCGAGGTCATTAATTGTTTATCCAACGTAGTATTTTCATTATATCTTCTATCCTGCAGACCAAGATTCCCACAGAGTGTATCAATTCTAGAATTCTTAGAATGCTTTGATCCTTCTGCGTAACGGTTAAATGTTACAAATGGAATCCTATGAATAATTGAGAAACAGGAGCCATGGAATGAATCCGTGCATATATAAGATGCGCCACGTAGCAGATTCAGAAATCTATCTGGAGCAACATCGTATAAAGCAATATCCCCAAAATTCTCATCATTTGGAACATACTGATCCAGATGTCTTAAAGCTACAATCTTACACCCCAGCTTCCTAGCAGCATTTTCCACCGCTTTACGATGTTCTGCTGTCTCTCCCAGGAAATATGCAAAAATATATGGTTCTGTGATTTCTCTTTTTACAGGAATCAGTTTTTCCCAACCTTCCTTATCGAACATGAATACAGGATCCAGAATTGTTGGTACGTCTTTACCCGTAAGTTCTTTTACTATCTCGCTTCCTCGATTTTCGCGCATGCTAATGAAATCAATTCGATTTAAGAATGCTGCGGTTCTTTTCTTTTGATACCAAGGAATATTCTTTACGCCAAAACTTGAAGCATATGAAATTTTCCGAATGTCATCCGGTACAAACTGCAAATTATAATAATTAGTAGGCAAACCAGCAGGTGACCACAACTGATCACTTCCTGTTACAACTGCCGAGTATCGTCTTGCACCATTGCTCAAAGCATCATACCCTTTAAACACCGGAGAGAGCTTTGTGAAGTGTACCTCTTTAAACTTACGAAAGGCTTTCATTCGAATAGCATCATTTTTTGCGAACTCTGGATGCTGCTTCATACCTTTCTTTTTCAGAAATGCTTCGTACTTATCATTGAGAAGTACACCATTCAACA
>ENA-OPSY01001715-OPSY01001715.1-human-gut-metagenome-genome-assembly--contig:-NODE-1715-length-12006-cov-2.385909_pt1 | contig 12006 bp, 10 predicted proteins | sample MGYA00241464_ERZ501920 | MGnify/ENA primary metagenome ERZ501920 (study PRJEB25962, sample SAMEA2042396) | human gut metagenome | biome: human gut; feature: human-associated habitat; material: faeces...
GTTCGTCCGGTCAAAGAATTGAAAGATTTTAAGAAGGTTACGCTTCGTCCGGGAGAGGAAAAGAAGGTAGTTTTTACCATAACAGAACAACAGCTTCTTTTCTTGACGGAGAATGGAATCTATGAGAGCGAAGCAGGAGAATTCGAAATATTTATCGGAAAAGATAGTTTGACAGATAATAAAGCTTCATTTGTATTGAAGAAATAAGGAAGAAGTGAAAAAAGGCTTCCAACCCATTCGGGCTGGAAGCCTTTCCCATTCATTCTTATTTTGTCTTAGATTTCTTAGCGGCCTTTTCTTCATTCATAGATTTTTTCTCTTTCTGAAGTTCTTTGTTGGCGCTCTCAGCTTTTCTCTTTAACTTGGTTCTCCAGCTTACTTTGCCTTCCGGTTTCTCTAATGGACCGCGGACACCGGTAACTTTCGTGATATAAATACCACTTACTGTAGCTTTGACTTCTTTTTTCACAGGGATCATATCAAAACATGCATCATCAGCGATCAGAGTCATAACCTTTGGTCCAACCTTTGCTTTTACAACCGGTACTTTAGAACGTCTTAAATACTTTGGTGTATTCTCAAGAACAACGGCCGGGAGTCCTGCATCTTTTAGCTTCATCTTCTTTTTATCAATAATGAGCATGCTGACGGTCTGCGCAACTGCGTCCATCTGCTGCTGCTGTTCAGCCTGCTTCTTCTGCGCTTTCTTTCCGAAGAAATAGAGTGCTACGCAAACCCCGATGAGAACTACGAGGACGATGAGCATGATTATCATAGGTGTACTCACGATAAAACCCTCCTATATACTATTTTCCGCTTAATTCGCATTTAATATTGTAACATTCTTTATTACAAAGTGCAAGCAGACAGGGGACAATTTTACAATTTGGGGTTACTTTTAAGACGTAAACCGAGTATACTATGTATTATGGTGGTTTATTATTGTTTGCAGAAAGATAGAGATAACAGCGCTGTCCGAAGAATGTGATGGAGTATAGTGAGCAATAATATTTTCACGTTGATTAAGAGAAAGGGAGAGTTGAATGGCAGAGACAATATGGAACACAGTGGTGATGGTTTTTCATTTTATTATGAAGAATATCGTTATCATTAATATTCTTTTATCTCTGATTATTGTATTTTTTGAAAGAAGATCACCGCAGGCAGTATGGACATGGCTGCTTTTGCTTTATTTTATTCCGATTGTCGGATTTATTCTATATCTGATCATAGGGCAGGATTATCACAAGAATAAGATGTTTAAGGCAAAGGAGATTGAAGGTGAGCTGAAATACGCTGTGCGAAGGCAGGAGGAAACCATTTATCACAGGCAGCTGAAGATGACGAGTCCGGCACTTAACCGGTTCCGGGATCTTGTGCTGTATAATCTGGAGGCCGGACAGGCAGTTCTGACAGATAATAATGATATCCGTATTTATACAGATGGTAAAGAGAAGTTTCATGCACTGATCGAGGAAATGAAACGTGCGAAGAAATATATCCATGTACAGTATTATATTATCAGGAATGATGAAGTGTGGCAGGATATAGAGAAGGTATTGATCGAGAAAGCACATGAAGGTGTAGAAGTCAGAGTTTTGTTTGACAGTATGGGATGTCGTACCATGCACAAAAGAGATTGGGACAGGCTGAAATGCGAAGGAATTCGGGTCGCAGAATTCTTCCCGGCGATTCTGGGACAGCTTCAGATGCGTGTGAATTATCGAAATCACAGAAAGATTGTCGTGATTGATGGAAAGGTTGGCTTTGTTGGTGGTTTCAATGTAGGCAGGGAATATATTGGAAAAGACGAAAAGTTTGGTTATTGGAGAGATACACATTTGTGTATTGAAGGTGCAGCGGTCACATCTCTTGCAGTGAGGTTTGTCCTGGATTGGAATTATGCAGCTCATGAGAACTTGTTTTTGGAAGATCATTTGTTTGAGATTCCGCAGTATGACAGGCATGGATTTGATCCGGTACAGATTATCTCAAGTGGACCGGATTCACAGACGAAGACAATCCATGACAATTATCTTCATCTGATCCACAGTGCAAGAAATCATGTTTATATACAGACACCGTATTTCATACCGGATGCGTCCATTCTGGATGCGTTGAAGATTGCAAGCAGATCCGGGGTAGATGTCAGAATTATGATCCCATGCAAACCAGATCATCCATTCGTTTACTGGGCAACGTATTCTTATATTGGGGAGATGGTTGCAGCAGGCGCAAAATGTTATGTCTATAATAATGGATTCCTTCACGCAAAGACATTATCAGTAGATGGCATGGTTGCCTGTGTAGGTACAGCGAATATGGACATCCGAAGTTTTGGACTGAATTTTGAAGTGAATGCAACAATCTATAGTGAGCGTACAGTGCAGAGGTTGGAAAGAGCTTTTGAGAATGATATGACAAAGAGTACGCAAGTGACACGAAAGATATATGAGGAGAGGAATTTACTGATCCGGTTCAAGGAACAGTTTTCCAGATTACTGTCACCACTTTTATAGTGGATAAGACAAAAAAATAAAAAAGAAATTATAAAAGAGGAGAAACAGGAAAATGAAAAAAAGAGTGATTGCGGTTCTTACAGCGGTTCTGATGACAGCATCTTTAGCAGGATGCGGAAGTGGTAAGTTGTCTAATGATTATGTGACAGTGAACAAATATAAAGGACTTGAAGTAACAGAGGTTGCCAAAAACGAGGTGTCCGATGATTCTGTAGAGCAGGAGATACAGTCCAGACTGGAAGCTGCTGCGACAGAACAGGATGTAACAGACCGCGCGGCACAGAGCGGAGACTGGGTAAATATTGACTATACAGGAACTCTGGATGGAGTTGCATTTGACGGTGGCACAGCTACAGGATATGATCTGGAACTTGGATCAGGATCGTTTATCGGAGCTTCAGGCGATTATCAGGGATTTGAAGACCAGATCGTGGGACATAATACCGGCGAAGAGTTTGATATCACTGTACAGTTTCCTGAGAATTATCAGAGTTCTGATCTTGCAGGAAAACCGGCAAATTTCCACATTGTATTGAATAAGATTTATCAAAAAGTAACACCGGAGCTTACAGACGAGTGGGTTGCAAATAATAGTGAAAGCAGCAAGACGGTTGATGAATACAAGGAAGAGGTAAAAAATTCTCTTCAGGAGCAGCAGGACGATTCAGGTAATTCACAGTTGAAACAAGAAGTACAGACTGCTTTACTGGATCAGATAGAGGTAAATAAATATCCTGACGGTGCAGTAGATGAGCAGGTGAAACAGGCAAATGATTACTATACACAGATCGCACAGATGTACGGAGTAGAGCTGAGTGATTTTATTACAACTTATCTGAAGATGACAGAAGATCAATTTAATAAAAAAATTGAAGATTCAGCAAAGCAGGCTGTTCAGCTTGAAGAAGCTGTAAAACTGATCGCCAAGAAAGAGAAACTGGAACCGTCTGATAAGGAATATAAAGAAGGAATGCAGGAGTATGCGGACAAAGCCGGAGCAGATCTGGATACCTACAAAGAGCAGGTGGGAGAAGATGTTCTGAAAGATGCAATCCTTCGTGATAAAGTACTGGATTATCTGGTAGACAATTGCGTACAGGTAGAGCAGTCTGATAATAATTAAGGGGAATAAAGGAGGAACAAAAAGCATGATTAAAATGGAGAATGATGTGCTTAGCGTAGAGATTGCTGAGCACGGTGCAGAGCTGACCAAACTGTATAACAAAAAAACAGGTACAGATCTTCTCTGGGATGCAGAACCCAAATTTTGGAAACGTCATTCACCGGTGCTATTTCCAAATGTGGGAAAAACCTATAAGAACACAGTGAAGATCAACGGCACACAGTATCCGACATCACAGCATGGATTTGCAAGAGACAGTGAGTTCAAATGTATTCATGCAGGCAAAGAAACATCAACCTTTCTTCTGACATCAACAGAAGAGATGAAGGAAGTTTATCCATTTGATTTTGAACTTTTCATTACTTATACACTGGAAAAAAATGTACTTCATGTAAAATGGGAAGTAAAGAATCCGTCTGATGAGACAATTTATTTCACAATCGGAGCGCATCCGGCCTTCCGCTTTGCAAAGAACGAGGAAGGAAAGACAGATTATATTCTGAAGTTCCCTGGAAAAGATGAATTGAAGTATTGTTTGATCAATATGAAAGAAATGGCTCCTGATCCGGAAGAACTGCATGAGATGAAACTGAATGAAGAGACATATCCGTTGACAGAAGAACTTTTTGAAAATGATGCGTTGATCTTTGATAATACGCAGATTGAAGAAGCATGGATCTGTCATAAAGACGGAACTCCGTATGTGGGAGTTAAGTCAGAAGGATTCCCAAGCTATGGAATCTGGTCTGTAAAAGACGCACCGTTTGTTTGCCTGGAACCATGGATGGGAAGATGCGATGATATTGGATTTGATAAAGAAATCTCTGAGAAGCCTGGAATTAATAAGGTAGAGAGCGGAGAGACTTTTGAAAAAGAATATCAGATCGTTGTTACAATATGAGAATTCAGGCATACTGAGAATAGTATCCTGTGGAAAGGAAAAGCCCCCGTTAACCGGAGGCTTTTTTCTCTTTCATTCTCTTGATCACTTTCAGACGCGTGAACTCTTCACGCTCTTTTTCTTCCAGTGCATTGGTGATCGAATAGACCAGATTTGAATACATTGGAATTGTAATGTTCTGGAGAGCATTTGCTCGTTTCTGCGTCTTCTTGATATTACTTGCAAGACGGTAAGCAGCGTTTTCAACCATGGAAAGCTTGATCGTAAGGTCTTTTACCTTGCGGAAGGCCTCACGGGCAATATCAATCGATTCCTTTGTGGTACTGAAGGCATAGGTCGGCTGACCGGCGTCCGGTACATATTTCACATGAGGAATCTCGGTTCCCATGATACTTCGCGTCTGGATCGTTATGGAATTTTCAATCGGTACAGTGTAGGCGAGCTGTTCTACCATGCTGATACCGTTTTCGATATTAGCACGCTGCAGACATTGATACGCATAAGTAAATGTTGAATCAATCTCTTCCTGTATGGTGCGTGCTTCTTCAATCAGATCCATCAGTTCACGAATCAGGATGTTACGCTTCTTATCCATCAGATCATAACCCTGCCGGGCAAGTGCAAGAGAGTTCTTGGCCAGCATCAGATTACCCTTTGTTGGAAATGTACGTGGATCCATGAAGCTCCCTCCTTTCCCTAGTCTTCTACAGCAGGTTTATAGTATTTATCAAGAATCTTCGTATCAACACGGTCGAGTTCTTCTCTAGGGAGTTTTCCTAAAAGTTTCCATCCCAGATCCAAAGTCTCTTCCATCGTACGATTCTCATTAACACCCTGTCCGATGTAGTGCTGTTCAAAGTCGATTCCGAATTCCAGATATTTCTTATCCAGTGGTGAAAGTTCATCTTCACCGATAACAGAAGCCAGATTTCTTGCATCTCCAACTTTTGCATAAGCGGAGAATAACTGATTGGCAAGATCCTGATGATCTTCACGTGTAAAACCTTCTCCGATACCGTCCTTCATCAGACGGGAAAGGGATGGCAGGATATTGATCGGAGGATAGATTGACTGTCCATGGAGCGGGCGGTCAAGTACAATTTGTCCCTCGGTGATATATCCCGTCAGGTCAGGAATTGGATGCGTGATATCGTCGTTTGGCATAGTCAAGATCGGAAGCTGTGTTACAGATCCGTTTACGCCTTGTACAATACCGGCACGTTCGTAGATGGTTGCCAGTTCACTATACAGATATCCCGGGAATCCTTTACGGCTAGGAATTTCTCCTTTTGAGGAAGAGACCTCACGCATGGCTTCTGCGAAAGAAGTCATATCGGTAAGGATAACGAGGATATGCATATTTTGTTCAAATGCCAGATACTCCGCAGCTGTCAGTGCAACCTTTGGTGTGATCAGACGTTCTACAACCGGGTCATTTGCCAGATTCAAAAACATTGCTACATGATCGGCAACACCGCTTTCTTCAAATGTGTTACGGAAGAAATCAGCAACGTCATGTTTGACACCCATAGCAGCGAATACGATTGCAAATTTTTCATCAGAATCGCTTCCAAGAGAAGCCTGTTTTACAATCTGTGCAGCAAGCTGATCGTGCGGAAGTCCATTTCCGGAGAAAATCGGAAGCTTCTGTCCACGAATCAGAGTTGTCAGTCCGTCGATCGCGGAAATTCCGGTGCGAATATAGTTTCTTGGGTATTCTCTGCGGACCGGGTTGAGCGGAAGTCCGTTCACATCTCTTTTTAAAGTGGAGACAAGCGGCCCGAGGTCATCGATCGGCTGTCCGATACCGTTGAAGGTACGGCCAAGGATATCCGGGGAGAGTGCAATCTCCATCGGGTGTCCGGTCAGTTTCGTATGTGTATTTTTCAGGGACATATTTTCAGAACCTTCGAAGACCTGGATTACTGCCTTGTCTTCGTAAATCTCTACAATACGTCCTATTTTGCGTTCTGTGCCGTCTACGACAAATTCTACGATCTCATCGTAAAAGGCGTCCTGTACGCCCTCTAACACGATCAGAGGGCCGTTGATACTGCTTAAGCCAAGATATTCAATTGACATGATAGTGGTCCCTCCTTATGCATTTTTCTCAAGTACGTGCTGATAGAAAGCGTCAATATCTCTGTGATACTGTGCAAACATTTCCGGGCGGTTATTTGGAACATCATATTTGATCGCAATGACACGATCGAAAATATTCTCAGATTTTAATACGGACATCGGATGTCCCATTGTGACAAGGGTACGTGCCTGCTTGTAAAGGTACAGGATCGTATCCATCATCAAGAACTGTTTTTCCATAGAAACGCAGGTGTCATCCGGGTGGAATGCATTTTGCTGCAGGAAACCAAGACGAATCACACGGGCAATCTCAAGGACAAGTTTCTGATCATCCGGGAGTACGTCGCTTCCGATCAGTTTTACAATCTCAAGAAGACTGCTTTCCTGATTCAAAAGTGCCATCAGACGGTTGCGGTAATCAACGAATTTCGGAGATACATTGTCCTGATACCAGTGACTTAAGTCGTTCAGATACTCACTGTAACTTGTCAGCCAGTGGATGGCCGGGAAATGTCTTGCATAGGCAAGACTCTTATCCAGTCCCCAGAAGCAGCGGACGAATCGTTTGGTGTTCTGTGTAACCGGCTCGGAGAAGTCACCACCTTGTGGGGAGACAGCACCGATGATCGTAACAGAACCGTCTGTTCCGTTTAAGTTATGCATCATTCCGGCGCGCTCGTAGAACGCAGACAGACGGGACGCAAGATAAGCCGGGAAACCTTCCTCGGCAGGCATCTCTTCCAGACGTCCGGAAAGTTCTCGAAGAGCCTCAGCCCAACGGGAAGTGGAGTCGGCCATGATCGCTACATCGTAGCCCATGTCACGGTAATATTCTGCCAGAGTGAGTCCGGTGTAAATGCTGGCTTCACGGGCAGCAACAGGCATGTTGGAAGTATTGGCAATCAGTGTAGTACGGTCCATCAGAGGTTTGCCGGTACGAGGATCGGTCAGTTCACTGAACTCTTCCAAAACCTGTGTCATCTCATTTCCACGCTCACCGCATCCGATATAGATGATGATATCTGCATCGGCCCATTTGGCAATCTGATGCTGTGTCATGGTCTTTCCGGTTCCGAATCCGCCTGGGATGGCAGCGGTACCGCCCTTTGCAATCGGGAACATGGTATCGATGATACGCTGTCCGGTAACAAGCGGGACGGATGCCGGAAAACGGTGATGAGTCGGTCGCGGAGTACGAATCGGCCAATGCTGAGTCATTGTCAGTTCTTTCTCCTGTCCGTTAGGAAGTTCCAGACGAACCAGAGGTTCGTCAATTGTGTATTCACCGTCTGCAACAGTCACAAGAACAGTTCCCTCTACTTCAGGAGGAACCATACATTTATGAGTGATCGCATGTGTTTCAGGAACTTCTGCGATAATATCACCTGCATGGAGATAATCTCCCTGCTTTACAGTGATGTGTGTTTTCCATTTCTTTGTACGGTCTAGAGAATCGACACTGACACCGCGTGTGATAAATGCGCCGCCGGAGGATTCTGCGATATCTTCCAGTGGACGTTCGATACCATCAAAAATGTTGTTCAGGATACCGGGTGCAAGTGTTACGGATACCGGACTTCCGCTGGCAATAACTTCTTCGCCCGGGCGAAGCCCCGTTGTTTCCTCATAAACCTGAACGGTTGTCATATCTTTATCCAGTGCAATGACTTCTCCGACTAACTTCTGTTCGCCGACATAGACCATCTCGGACATACGGAATCCTGTGTTGCCTTTCAGATAAATGACGGGACCATTGATGCCGTAAATTTTCGCTGTCTTAAGCAATGCCGTCACCTCCTAAAAATACAAATTTGTCATACTGTTCTTTCAGCTGTGTGCTGAAGGAATTATCGATCAAAATGTTGCGGGAACGGATGACAGCACGGACACCGCCCCGGAAATCTTCGGCGCTGATCGTCAGATGAACTCTTGTAGCATCTTCCAGATCAGAACATTTCTTCTCATCAGTTGGGTTAATATAGATTGTAAGCTCATCATTTCCGGCAAAAGCCACCGCTTTGCGGATGCATTTGATAAGAAAATCATCATAAGCTTCCGTCTTCATAAATTCATCGATTAATGCGTCTGCTTCCTCGAAGATCTTGTCTTTCAATTCCTGCTGAACCTTGCTTTGACGACGTTTGATCTCCAGCTGGGACTTGGCGAGCGCCTGATTCAGTGAGAGCTTCGCATTGGCAGCTTCCGCCTTGATGCGAGTTTCTGACTGTCTTGTGGCTTCTGCCTTATGATCTTCGAAAACCTTCTCCAGGGCAGCCTGATGGGTGTCAATGATGACATTTCCCTCTAAGCGGGCCTGCTCCATGGATGTGGTTTGCAGGTGTGCGATTTTTTCTTCCAGAGTCATGGTAACAGCTCCCTCTCCCGATCAGAATGCCGGGAAAACGTTCATGGTGTAGAAGATGTAGATGAACGGCAGGATCAGGGTGATGAGCGCGCCGCTCTTAAACAGGCTCTTGAGGTCATAGCCGCCATCCGCCATACACATGGGAACGGCAGGAGTTGCCATCGGGGTGAGGAAGGCGGTCATAGAACCCGCACGCACCAGCAGAACAAGGCCGGTGGGGTTTGCACCCAGAGCGGAGCAGGTCAGCAGGCAGATGGGAATAAAGACAGTCGAGACGGAGCGGTTCAGCATGAACTGGGTCAGCAGGAAGGGCACAATGAAGAAGAGTGCGCCGAGGACGTAGTTATTGTGGGTGCCTCCGACAACATTGGCCAGTGCGCTGCCGATGAGATCGCCTGCGCCGGTGTTGGTCAGAGCCGTGCCCAGAGCCAGAGAACCGACGAAGAGCATCAGCATATCCCAAGGGATGTCGCGCAGGGCAGACTTGGAATCGACTACACCGAACAGAACCATCAGCAGGCTGCCGACCAACGCGACCGACCAAGTGGTGAGGTGGAGCTGAGAGGAGAAGATGAGGCAGAGGATGGTCACAAAGAAGATGACGATACCAATTTTATCGACCAACGGGCTGAGCTTTTCGGCCTGCTTGCCGGACTTTTTCTCTTCCAGAGCTTCGATGGGAATGATCGGCTGCTTCGGGGTGAATTTCGGGCCAAGGAACAGTGCCCAGAGAGGAACGACAATGAGGACCGGCCAGGTGCCGATGGTAAAGTCGATGGGGCGGATGCTCATACCAGCGAAGCCGTAGGTCTCGAGGAAGCCCGTGTACTGGCCTGCCACCTGGATGGCCGTTGCCAGAGGGAGGATGCCGCAGCAGGCCACGCAGACGACCATGACCGGGAACACATACTGCGAACGGCTGTGTCCGGTCTTATCGCAGAGCGCAGCCAGCAGCGGGCTGACGATGGCGTAAACGATCATCGGGCTGGCGATGAAGTTTGCCAGCAGAACGGCGATGAGGATGTAGCCGAAGTAAGCAGTCTTGAAGCTGCCGCGGGTCAGTTTCATGATGCCGTTGCACAGACCATCGACCACAGAAGTGCGGCGGAAACCGGCTGCCACAACGAACATGGTCGCCATCAGCAGAGTGTTCACATTCGAGAAGCCAGCCAGCGCACCGTTTGCGTCGATGCAGCCGGTAAAGTACAGCGCAGCAAGAGAGATCATTGCGGTAAGCCACATGGGGATCTTGTTCAGCATATAGCTGACCAGCGTTGCCGCAAAGATCACCATACAGATGATCATTTGAGTGTTCATAAGTGTTTTCCCTTTCCGTTATTGTTTCACGTTTTTCTCAACACTGAAGTCCGTTGCTGCCCGGGCAGGGGCTCGTTGTGGCTCTATCTTAACAGAAAGTTCTTATTTTGTCGCTGCAAATATTTGTGGATTTTCTTCGAGTTCCGATTGGGCCGTCACCATCTTTGACAGAAGAATCGCAAGCAAGCCTTCAAAAGCATCCAAACATTTTCCCTGTAAATTTTGTCAAATATCAGCTTCCGTGCTTGTGGACTTTGCTAAACAGTTCTTTCAAACTCCCCTCATTCATCCATAAATTCGATTTGACACGACAAGTTTTTTGGATTATGCTAAAGTCAATGGGTTTCAGGCAAACGCTTTTCTGAATTTTTGCCATAGGGAAAATATTTGGATTTGAGGTGTAAAAATGGATTCCGCGAACTACGAACTCGACCTTCCGCGCGAGAACATCCACATCCGCTGTTTTGCGCATAACATCATGAATTACCGCTACCACTGGCACGTAGACGACTACGAACTGAGCATCCTGCTCCACGGCGTGCAGTCCTACTGCCGCGGCTCCGAAAACAGCCTGCTGCACGAGGATGACGTGATCCTGACTGCCCCCGGCAACGGTCATGCCTCCATGACGCAGGCAGCAGATACCTGCGCCCTTGTTCTGCATTTTTCGGCCGCTGCGTTCAAGCCGCTGGTCAAAAAGGGCGTTGTGTATCAGTTCCCGTCCTGCCGTTCCACCGATGCCGACCGGTCTGAGCCGCGCTACCGGGTCATCCGGTTCTACGCCAGCCAGCTGTTCCGCATTTTACAGCAGGGCGGGCCATACGCCCAGCTTGCGGCCAAAGCCACCCTCGAGCTGCTCACCATCCATCTCTGCACCCAGTTCGAGCCAAAAAACTTCAACACCCTGCCGGAGGATCTTGAGCGGCGCGCCATCGCCCGGCGGCTGCTGGAGTATGTGGAGGAACACTATACCTCCAAGCTGACGCTGGAAGATCTGGCTGACTATGCCCAGTACAACCGCACCTACGTTTCCACTCTGTTCAAGCAGATCGTCGGCATCAACTTTCACGAATACCTGACCCGGGTACGGTTCCAGCACGCCCTGAATAATCTTGCCATCACCAACGACAACCTGACCGATATTGCCCTGCGGAACGGCTTTGCCGACCTCAAAACCTTCAACGCCCGGTTCCGCGCCACGCTGCAGCGCACACCGGCTGAATACCGCGCCAGCCTTTCCCCTGATCGGGTCGTAGACGGAATGACACGGCGTTTCCTCGCACCGGACGACCCCATCCTGCAGAAAAAGCTGGCCGAATACACCCACATCGGGATGCTATAGGGCAGAATATTGATCTACGCTTCTGCGGCAGTACGACCTCGCTTCCGGTGGACCGTACACTTACTGCTCCATCCGTGGCAAACTTTTCAACTGCACCTGCTGTACAAGGGACGAAGCCCAGCGGCTGTGTGAAGATTGGCTCGTAAAACAGGACCGCTGCTATATAAACTAAAAAACACCGTCGAGGAAGCCTCCCAAATGGGAAGATTCCTCGGCGGTGTTCGTTTATCGGGTCTGGGTTTTCTCGGTGTTTTCTTTTTCCTCCGCAAAAAATCGTTCTACGTTTTTCTGTGCCCGGACCAGTTCTTGCATCTCGTTCCGTGCCTTGCGGTAGTCCGGGTAGCGGATACCGTCCAT
>ENA-OPSY01001717-OPSY01001717.1-human-gut-metagenome-genome-assembly--contig:-NODE-1717-length-11988-cov-2.224084_pt1 | contig 11988 bp, 8 predicted proteins | sample MGYA00241464_ERZ501920 | MGnify/ENA primary metagenome ERZ501920 (study PRJEB25962, sample SAMEA2042396) | human gut metagenome | biome: human gut; feature: human-associated habitat; material: faeces...
AGACGGTTTTGCCAGATTAGAAAAAGCTTATAAAAATTTTTTTAGAGATAAGTCTATAGGATTTCCTAAATTCAAATCCAAGAAAACTAATTACTATAGTTATACTACTAATAATCAAAAAGGAACTGTATATATTGAAAATAATCATGTAAAAATACCAAAACTAAAAACTATGATAAAAATAAAATATCATAGAGAATTTACTGGGACTATAAAAAGTTGCACAGTATCTAAAACTCCAAGTAATAAATATTTTATATCTATATTAGTAGATACTGAAAATAAAACATTACCTAAAGTTGATAAGAAAATAGGTGTAGATGTTGGACTTAAAGAGTTTGCAATATGTAGTGATGGGTACAGGGTATCAAATCCAAAATATCTAAGAAAGTCAGAAAAGAGATTAATTAAACTACAAAAGGATTTGTCAAGAAAACAAAAGGGAAGTAACAATAGATACAAAGCAAGATTGAAGGTTGCTAAATTACATGAGAAGATAACTAATCAACGTAAAAATTTTTTACACAAATTATCTACTAAGCTAATAAGAGAAAACCAATCTATAGCTATAGAAGATTTGAAAGTAAAAAATATGCTTAAAAATAATATCGGAAACGAACGCAGAACGTCAATTCAAGTTGCCGAACTTGAAGTTAAAGACGGTGTTTTGGTATGTGACAGAAATAAGGATATATCGGTTAAACTTAAATAATATAAAAAGGTTAGACGAAATTCCGTCTAACCTTTTGTATTACTTTGATGTAGTTATGCTTATACTGTTTCCGTCACTTGTCATTACAATATCGCCGCTTTCATCGGTGCGATACACTTCCACACCCGCGTCACTTAGTTTACTTAAAGTTTCTTCATTAGGGTGACCGTATGAATTACCTTTTTCTACGCTTATCACGGCATACTGCGGCATAACTTCACGCAAAAACGGATATGACGTTGACGTTCTCGAACCGTGATGACCGACTTTAAGCACCGTTGATTTTAAATCTGCACCGCTGTTTAATATTTCTTCTTCCTCGTCGCTTTCGGCGTCACCCGTAAATAAGAATGACGTATTTCCGTATGTGATTTTTAATACTATTGACGTACTGTTTAAATCCTTGCCGTTTTCGTCAACAGGTCCTAAAAATTCAACCGTACTGCTGCCAAGCTGAATTTCGTCACCGATATGTGGGTGCTTAATTTCAACATTTTGTTCTTCCGCTTTTTTCTTGAAATTTTTATATGCCTTTGTATTCGCCTCTGTTTTCGGTGCATATATGTTGTCCGCTTTTGCTACCGACAACGCACCTGACAAACCGCCGACATGGTCCTCATGAGCATGAGAACACACAACATAATTAAGCTCCGTAACATCTTCTTTCTTTAAATATGCCGCTACCACATTACTGTCCGCAACATTTCCGCCGTCTATCATCATCGTTTCGCCGTCACATTCTATAAGCGCCGAATCGGCTTGTCCTACATCTATAAAATGCACCTCAAAATTTGAATTTTCGGGTATATCCGATGGGTTTACATTACTTCCCGATATTCCGAATGACATAACAAATGCCATTAACATATTTAAAATCTTGCTCATCTTCTACTCTCCCTTCATATATAAAATTATTATAACTTATAATTGACTTAATCTGCAAGTATTTTGTTGATTATTTTGATGTTTAATGTTAAAATATCTGTATAGTATAAATTTGAAAGGATATTGTATATGTTAAATGCTGTGTTTTTTCCGTTTTCGGAAATGTATATAAATCACGTTAAATCATCGGAAAAATATGATATGAAGATACAGCACTACCATGACGCATATGAAATATATTTGCAGGCGGACGGTGAGCGATACTTGTTCCTTGACGATATTTGTTACACGTTAAAGCAAGGCGATTTGGTAATTTTAAAGCCGTTTGACATTCACTATATGGAAAGCCGCGACATTGATTTTTACGAAAGATATGTTTTGAATTTCAGCAGTGATATGCTGAGCGGAATTTTGACAAAAACAGAAACCGACATTCTTTTCGATAACATCAAGTCGTGCGTATTCCATCTTAATGATGAGCAATTTACTCTTATTCTCGATTACTTCAAAAAAATTGACGCATTTTCAAACAGAATAGGTTTGCTTTCCGAAAAACTTGCGCTGAGCAGTGTTTTTCAGCTTGTTTCTGTAATTAAAGACCTTTCAAAAAATGCCGAAATTATCACAAGTCAAAATACTCCGCCCGAAATAGTTACGGCGATAGATTACATAAACAACCACTATAAAGAGGACATAAACCTTGACATTATAACCGAAGTCGTGCATATCAGCAAATATCATTTTTCACGACTTTTCCACAAAGCAACGGGTGCAACGTTTCTGCAATATTTATACAATGTGCGTCTTGTAAATGTCCATTCCCTGCTTGCCGAAACAAATTTAAACTTAAACGAAATCGCTATTCGTACAGGCTTTTCATCAAGTGCGCATTTATCAAGAATTTTCAAGCAAGTGTACAATGTTTCACCGCAAAAATTCAGACGTATGTTAAAAGAGAAATCAAAAAAGCAGTGATTAACACTGCTTTTTATTATTGCTTAAGTTGTTTTTTGAATATTGTTCTGAAAATTAATCTTGCAAGCGGTCCTGCAAAAAATATTTGCCAGCACAATGCCATTAGGAAATTCATAGCTGTTGTCTGCAACCATACCGCAACAATTTCTTTGCCCGGATTTTTAAACAACAATGTTGCAATCATACTCATTGTCGGACACATAATACATACAATCATTGACGAAATTGCAAGCGTGATAAAGAACGGATTATCCACTCCCGGTCTTATAAATCTGAATGCAAGCTTTGTCGCAAGTTTTTCGACTGCGAAAAACTCAAGTATGAATGCGGCAGGCCACATTATAACCATTTCGTGAAATGCAAGCAAGAACACCTCATTGCTCATCTGTCCCTTGTTCAGGCTGATATTATAGCATATCATTGCGTACACCATAATAAAAGCCATAATCAGTGTGAAAATAATGTTTTGAAATTTTGTCTTTGGCATAAATTTTTACCCTCTTTTCTTAAATTTACGCAAAAAAACAACACATCCGTGTTGTTCGTTATCATCGTTAAGCACAATGTGTCGTTTCCAATTATATACCAAAGCATTATTAAATTGCGAGGATTATTTTAACATAACCAGTCTGTGTTGTCAATACCTTTCTCTAAAAATAATCAAAAATCACATCGCAAGATGTGATTTTTGGAGCTGTCAACAGGCTTAATTACTTACCCATTCTCCGACCGATTCGTTTGTTACAACATTTACGTTTCCGGAGAAATCGGACGTATAAAGCTTACCGCTTTTTTTATCCACAAAGTAAATTTTATCATTTTCAACATCGAATTTTTTTACTGCTTTATCATAAATACACGTCAAGTCGCTTGCGTCAAGACTGCCTATATAAAGTCCGTTATACGAAGTTATAAGTCTGCCGTCCGCAGTCTTCACATCGTCTGCATAACAAACATAATTATTGTCACTGCCGTCAAGATTTACGCGGTAAACCTCCTCACGGAAAGGGTTTTTATAATAAATCGTATCTCCCCACTGTGCAATAAGTTCAATATTTATCCATGACGCGTCGCCCTTTACGACCAAATGTTGATCTGTTCCGTCTATGTTCATACAATAAATATCTTTTCCGTTATCTTGATTTACAAACAGAATTTTATCTGTCGGCGTTTGCTTTTTACAAATAAGCGAATTAATTTGATTTAAGGTCTTAACTTCACTTCCGTCACGGCTAATTCTCATCAAATTACCGTACCAAACACCGTTTTCGACAAACAGATAATCTCCGTAATAAAAACAGTTAAACGGATACAGCTTAACATCATTGTCACCCATGCTTAATTTCACAAGTGACATTCCGTCAAGAGTAATTCCGTACATTATATTGTCATTATCCAAGTTGAAATATATGTAATCCTTGTACTTTTTAGGGTATCTGACCGAATTGTCCGTAAGTCGTTCAACGTCGCCGCTGTCAATATTCATACGATAAAGAACGCCGCTCTTTTTTCCGCCGTCCGATTCCTGATAATATATCCACCCATCATCAACGGCAATTTTATTGACCGTTTTATTGATAAGTTCCTCTTCACCCGATATGTCATTTGCTCGGTAAAGGTGTCTGTCATTTTTAGACAAATAGTAAACATTATTGTCATACATCTCAAGTTCACAGACGCTGTTGTCAGATAATTTCTGTCTGTTTGCACTGTTTTTGTCTACTGAATATAGCTTTTGATAGTCAGAATCAGATGCATAGTATACCGTACCGCTTTCGTTTATACGGCTGTCTATAACAACTCTGTTGTTTTCACCGTCCCAACCGACAGTTGCACCTAAAGTTTCGGAAACCGCTCTTACGGGAACATATGTTCTGTCATCAATTATTTTAGCAGGTACGTCAAGCTGAATTTGGTCAACCCAAATTGCCGAACCGTCTGAATTATATACTCCCGTACTCATAATTTGATTATCAACAGGCACGCATATAAATTCGCCGTTTCTCTCAGCCCAAACCGTTCTGCCGTTATTGTCCCACGACACATTTGCACCGAAAGCCTCAAATATCGCTCTCATCGGTACAAGTACACGTTCGTCAATATTCTTCGGATTAACGTCACATTCCAATTTTTCGCCGTCAATATATACTTCTATAACGTCATTAGCAAAAGCATTTACGCACGGCAACATAATTACTCCGCTTATCAAAAGTGCAATCAGTTTTTTCAAGATAATCGCTCCTTTATTACAGCATAAATATCATCATTTATATCTTCGACACTTCTTATTTTTCCGTTTTCAACACATGAAATATGTTTCCAGCCGAAACGTTTTGATACGTATACTGCATTATCATAGCTTTTTTGAAGATACGATATATCACTCTCGTGTATATCCTTTTTATCCCCACCGTTTGACTTGTTCACCCTGTCTTTCATTAATTCTATACCGTACTTTGGCGGCATATCAAGAAATATCGTAACGTTCGGACGCGGAAGTCCGTAAACATTGTATTCAAGGTCGTCAAGCCACGTTAAAAACTTGTCTTTTTCTTCTTGATTTTCGATTTTGCTTGCTTGATGTATAAGATTTGACGACACATATCTGTCTGCTAAAATCAATGTACCGTTTTCGTAATCCTTTCCCCAATCGGTTTTATACGTCGCAAATCTGTCAGCCGCAAAAAACGTTGATGTGGCATACGCATTCACATCTGACGGCTTGTCGCCGAATTCACCGTTTAGGTACATCTTTACAAGTGTTGACGATGGGTTGTCATACGCCGGAAACGACACAGACTTTATTTTTAATTCGTTATTTTCAAGACGTTTTTTTAAAAGTTCCGTCTGTGTTTGCTTTCCGCTCGCGTCAACGCCGTCAATTGCTATAAGTATCCCCATAATTTCTCCTAAAATCAGTCTTGTTTGTATTTTTTTCCTTTTGCAATTACCGTTGCCGCAAATTTAGGCAATTCCATCATTCTTCCTATACGCCAAGGTTCTTTGCAAAGTCTGTAAAACCATTCCATACCTGTTTTACAGAATATTTCAGGTGCGCGTTCAACTTTTCCGGCAAATACGTCAAGACTTCCGCCAATGCCCATCGCAACGCGTACTTTAAGTGCATCTCTGTTTCTTTCAATCCACTGTTCCTGCTTAGGTGCGCCTAAGCATACAAAAACAATATCCGCACCGGAATTGTTGATTTCCTCAACAATTTCAGTCTCTTCTTCCGGCTTGAAATATCCGTTTCTTGTACCGACAATATTAAGGTCGGTGTATTCTTCCAAAAGCTTTTTCTTTGCCTCTTCCGCAACACCCGGCTTACCTCCGAAAAGGAACAGCTTGTGGTCTGTGTAATTCATTTTTTGCAAAACCTGTCTTGCAATGTCATATCCTGCCGCACGTTCGCTTATAGGCTTTTTCAAAATCTTTGACGCATGCACAACGCCTATGCCGTCGGCAGTAAGCAAGTCAGCATTATTAAGAAGTTTACAAAATTTTTCGTCTTTGTATGCAAGCATAATTATTTCCGAATTAGGCGTGTATACCGCATGAAACTTATCTTCGTCCAAAAAACGCATAATGCAGTCAGTAGCCTGTGAAATGTTCACCATATCAACGTGAACACCAAGTATGTTTACTTTATCCATGTTCTTCTCCTTGCTTTGAATATATTTTATTTGCCACCACTCCGTCACTTCGTGACACCTCTCCTCAAGGAGAGGCTTTTCGGCTCCCATTGAGGGGAGCTGTCGGCATTGCCGTCTGTTGGGTGGTTTTTTCGGGCGACCTATGATCGCCACTACTTAACCCTGTCCGAGAGAAAATCGTTCACAGTGCTGCTTTGCAGCTTGCGGTGCTGTACGTTTGTACCGCCTCAAGCAAAAAGTAGTGCTGTGGGCGATTTTATCCGGACACACTATCTGTTATCTATTTTCGTATATTCCTTACTGTGTACCATCGACTTATACGCCGGTCTGATAATTCTGCCGCAGCCGATAACTTCTTCAAGTCTATGTGCGCACCAGCCGACAATTCTTGAAATAGCGAAAAGCGGTGTATACATTTCGGTAGGTATGCCGAGCATTTTATAAACAAAGCCCGAATACATATCAACGTTCGCACACATAACCTTATGATTATTCTTAACTTCCGCAAATACACCCGGTGTAAGACGTTCAACACTGCAATACAGTTTAAATTCCTTTTCAAATTCAGGGTGATTTGAAACAAGCTGACCTGCTTTTTCTTTAAGCAAAATACATCTTGGGTCACTGTATGTATAAATAGCGTGTCCCATACCGTATATAAGTCCCGAACCGTCAAAAGCCTCTTTACGAAGAATTTTTGCAAGGAATGCCTTAACCTCCTCATCATCTTCCCAGTGCTTAACGTTTGCCTTGATTTCTTCCATCATACCCATAACCTTTGCGTTTGCACCACCGTGCTTAGGACCTTTAAGTGAGCCGATAGCCGCCGCAATAGCAGAATAGGTATCAGTATCCGATGAAGAAACAACTCTTGTTGTAAATGCCGAGTTGTTACCGCCGCCGTGTTCAGCGTGTATCATAAGCAATACATCAAGCATTTCCGCTTCTTCACGAGTATATTTATTATCGGGTCTTATCATATAAAGCAGATTCTCAGCTGTTGACAATCTTGGCTGCGGTGTGTGAAGATACAGACTTTTTCCGTCATGATAATGGCTCTTTGCCTGATAGCCGTATGCCGCCATTACAGGAAGTCTTGCAATCAATTCTATTGACTGACGCAAGATATTACCCGTTGAAATATCATCCGGATTTGAGTCATACGAATAAGACGCAAGTACGGAACGGGCAATTTTATTCATTATATTCTTACTAGGAGCTTTCAAAATCATATCTTCCGCAAAGCCTTCCGGCAATACACGAAGATTTCCGATAAGTCTTGAAAAATCGTCCAAAGTCTTTTTATCCGGAAGATGTCCGAATAACAGCAGATATGCTACTTCTTCAAAACCAAATCTCTTCTCTTTTTCACAGTTTTTAACTATATCTGTAAGGTCATAACCACGGTATCTCAAATGACCTTCCATAGGAATTTTTTCACCGTCATCAATATAGTAACCCAAAACCGCACCGACAGAAGTAAGTCCTGCCATTACACCTGTACCATCATCGTTTCTCAAACCTCTTTTAACGCTGTACTGCTTAAAAAGTTCCTTTGAAAACGGCTGATACACATCTGATGCCTCTTCTTGAAATCTCTCTTGTAATCTCTTTTTATCCTCTTCCTTTAACATATCTCCACTTCCCTTCCGCTCCGCTATATCAGAGCTTGAAATTTATATCAGACTTATTTGATTGTCCTCTCCCCTTAAAATTCCTCCGGCTGCCGGAATATTTTTTGGTCTGTAATGCTCAATGTCCTCAACTGTGCATTGTTCTTTGTCTACAACCTTAACAACCTTTGCGTCTTTTTTACGCAACGTTATTACCTGTATACCCTGTGTACTCTTTGTCGCTTTAAGAGGAATTTTTTCCGTATTAACCAATAACACTCTGTTATTATCCGACATCAGAACAACATCTTTATCTTCATCAAGAAGTCTTATATCACATATCGGCGACTTATTTCCGTATGCACCGATAAGTTTTTTACGGTTTGTCTTAGTTTCATAATTTGAAAGCGCAACTTTCGCCATTTTACCGTTTTCAAACGTAAACAGCATTTCGCCCTTATAATCCGTTGTTACAACAGTATACACTATTTTTTCGTCTTCTTCAAGTCCAAGTATTCCCGGCAGGTACTCGCCCATAGTGCTTACCTTTGCATCTGCAAGGTCATATGTTTTCATTTTATATGCAACGCACTTATTTGAGAAGAATATAAGTTCGGATTTATTTGTCGATTCCATTGTCTGAACAATTTCATCTGTTTCCTTTAATTTATGCTCCGTTGTGCTTGAACGAAGTGATACGGCTGAAATCTTCTTAATATAATTATCTCTTGTTACGAAAATTGTAAGCGGATAATCGTCTATATTTTCCGTTTCGTTATACTCCGTTATTTCCTCACCGCTGATTAAAGTCGTCTTTCTTTCCTGACCGTATTTCTTTGCGATTTTCTTTAACTGGTCTGCGATAATATTCTTAACCTCGTTATCGTCACCCAAAATACGGTTCAGTTCTTCAAGTTCCTCCATAAGTTTTTCAATTTCTGCGGTTCTGTTTATGATATATTCCTTGTTCAAACTGCGAAGTTTGATTTCCGCAATGTACTCCGCTTGAACTTCGTCAATGTCAAAGCCCTCCATAAGATTAGGAACCACATCGGTATCTTTTTCCGTATGACGAATTATTGCAATCGCTTTGTCAATATCAAGCAAAATCTTTTTAAGACCTGTTAAAAGGTGAAGTTTTTCGCTTTTTTTATCAATATCATATTTAATACCGTTTTTAACGCAGTTCATTCTGAACAGTATCCACTGCTGTAAAATCTGCTTAACGCCCAAAACCATAGGTCTTGCATTAATCAAGATATTGAAGTTACAGCTAAAACTGTCCTCAAGCGGTGTCAGCTTATAAAGCTTTGTCATAAGCATATTGGGATCAACGCCGCGTTTTAAATCAAGTGCGATTTGAAAACCGTCAAGACCTGTTTCGTCACGTGCGTCTGAAATTTCTTTCAGTTTGTTCGCTTTTACAAGCTCCATAATCTTGCCGATTATCGCTTCGACTGTTGTTGTATAAGGAATTTCGTTGATTTCGATACAGTTATTTGCCTTGTCGTAAGTATATTTTGCACGAAGTTTAAAACTTCCGCGGCCTGTTTCGTAAATCTTACGCATTTCGCTTTCAGAGTAAATAAGGTCCGCTCCCATTGAAAAGTCAGGTGCAGGCATATATTTAATCACGTCCGCATTTTCATTTTTCATACAAGCGATAGTTGCGTCACAAACTTCTTTAAGATTGAATGAACAAATATTACTTGCCATACCTACGGCAATACCTTGATTTGGATTTATAAGAATATTCGGAAACGCAACCGGCAAAAGCGTCGGTTCTTTCATTTCACCGTCATAACTGTCTATAAACTCAACCGTATTCTTATTAATATCCTTAAACAGTTCCGCACATATCGGATCAAGTCTTACCTCTGTATATCTTGACGCCGCATATGCCATATCTCTCGAATACTGCTTACCGAAGTTACCCTGCGACTCGACAAGCGGGTGCAAAAGTGCCTCGTTACCGCGTGTCAAACGTACCATTGTTTCATATATGGCACTGTCACCGTGAGGGTTTAATTTCATTGTCTGTCCGACTACGTTAGCCGATTTTGTAAGTTTTCCTCCCAAAAGTCCCATTGTATACATTGTGTACAAAAGTTTTCTGTGAGCAGGCTTAAGTCCGTCTATTTCGGGAATTGCTCTCGATACGATAACGCTCATCGCATAGGGCATATAGTTCTGCTCAAGTGTTTCGGTAATGGGCTGTTCGTCTATCGGAGCATATATAATCTCTTTTTCTTCTACTTTCTTTTTCTTCCTTGCCATAAAATTCTCCTATCCTTTATGATAAGTCAAGCATTTCCATATATTTTCCGCCGTTGTCGGCAATGTATTCTTTTCTGTCCGTAATATTATCGCCAAGCAATACGTCAAACATTCTCGATGTGCTTTCCGCATTTTCCGGCGTTACTCTTATAAGCCGTCTTGTTGATGGGTGCATTGTCGTAAGACTCATCATGTCAGGCTCGTTTTCACCAAGACCTTTTGAACGTTTAATATCGTATTCGTCACGTTCTTTCGACAATCCGTCCTCTGTAAATTTCTTTAATATTTCTTCCTTTTCACCGTCTGTATACGCAAAATGTTTTTCACCCTTACGCTTTGTCTTTGTAATCGTTATTTCATAAAGCGGTGATTCGGCAATATACACCTTGCCTTTTTCGATAAGTGTAGGCATAAGGCGGTATATCATTGTAAGAACAAGCGTTCTGATTTGGAAACCGTCAACGTCGGCATCTGTACAGATGATAACCTTGTCCCAACGCAAATTGTCAAGATTAAAACTTTCAATATTTTTATTATGAGCAGACTTAATCTCCACACCGCAGCCAAGCACTTTTACAAGGTCGGTTATAATATCGCTCTTAAAAATTCTCGGATAATCGGCTTTCAGACAATTCAGTATCTTACCTCTAATCGGCATAATCGCCTGAAACATCGGGTCACGCGCCAATTTACACGAACCTAAAGCCGAGTCGCCCTCCACTATATAAACTTCACGCTGTGAAACGTCCTTACTTCTGCAATCAACGAACTTTTCAACTCTGTTCGTTATATCCATTGTACCCGTAAGTTTCTTTTTTATATCAATTCTTGCCTTTTCGGCATTTTCACGGCTCTTTTTATTGACAAGAACTTGATTTGCGATTTTTTCGGCGTCTGTTTTGTTTTCTATAAAGTAAACTTCAAGCTGTTGACGTAAGAATTCCGTCATTGCGTCTTGAATAAACTTGTTGTTTATCGCTTTTTTTGTTTGGTTTTCGTAACTTGTCTGAGTTGAGAATGAGTTTATAACAAGTGCCAAACAGTCCGCTACGTCCGCAAATGTTATTTTTGAATCGTTTTTATTATATTTGTCATTCTGTTTCAAATATCTGTCAATCGCATATACGAATGCGTTTCTTACCGCCTTATCGGGTGAACCGCCGTGTTCAAGGTAACTTGAATTGTGATAATATTCAAGCATATTGACTTTGTTTGAGAAACAGAATGCAACTTGCATTTTCATTCTGTAATCCTCTTTGTCCGCCCTGTCACGTCCCATTTCCCACGTTTCAACAGTTGTAAAGCTGTCATCGCCGACAGTTTCTTTAACATAGTCAACAATACCGTTCTCGTAATAATACTCGAACATTTCCATACCTGTTTCGGTTTCGTTGTAAAGAACGAATTTCAAGCCTGCATTAACCATAGCCTGCTTGTTTAAAACGTCTTGGAAAAATTCAATCGGTATATTTATATCGGTAAAAACTTCTGTGTCAGGTTTCCATTTTTGTACCGTTCCCGTCTGAACGCTTCTTGTTTCAGCCTTTTGAAGTCCTCCGACGTTTTCGCCTTTTTCAAAATGCAATGTATACTGCGTTTTGTCACGCACAACGGTTACATCCATATATTCACTGCTGTACTGTGTTGCACACGCGCCAAGACCGTTAAGACCCAAACTGTACTCATACATTCCGCCTTTATTGTTGTCATACTTACCGCCCGCGTACAATTCACAATATACAAGCTCCCAGTTAAATCTGCCCTCGCCCTCGTTATAGTCAAGAGGTATTCCGCGGCCGTGGTCCTTTACTTCTATGGATTTATCCATAAAACGCGTAACTTCTATTAAACTTCCGTAGCCCTCACGAGCTTC
>ENA-OPSY01001729-OPSY01001729.1-human-gut-metagenome-genome-assembly--contig:-NODE-1729-length-11904-cov-2.674319_pt1 | contig 11904 bp, 10 predicted proteins | sample MGYA00241464_ERZ501920 | MGnify/ENA primary metagenome ERZ501920 (study PRJEB25962, sample SAMEA2042396) | human gut metagenome | biome: human gut; feature: human-associated habitat; material: faeces...
CTCGCTGAGATTCTTTTTGAGGAACATTTTACGATTTCCGGTTCTGACTCCAAAGAATCTGAACTCACCAGACACTTAGAGCATATGGGAATGCAGATTTTCTATGGCCAGAAAGCTTCCAATATTATAGAAGGTATCGATCTTATCGTGTACACCGCAGCGATCCGTGAAGATAACCCGGAATTTGCCGCTGCAAAAGAAAAAGGTATTCCGATGTTAAGCCGCGCAGAACTGCTCGGTCAGATTATGGATAACTATCAGAATTCCATCGCAGTATCCGGTACCCATGGAAAAACAACCACAACTTCCATGATCTCCCAGATTCTGCTCGCCGCTAAAAAAGATCCAACCATCACAGTCGGCGGTATCTTAAAAGCGATCGATGGAAATCTCCGCGTCGGAAAATCTGACGTATTTATCTCCGAGGCCTGTGAATATACAAACAGCTTTTTGAATTTCCGTCCAAAATACAGCATTATTTTAAATATAGAAGCGGAACATCTTGACTTCTTTAAAGATATTCATGATATCCGCAATTCTTTCCACTTATTTGCAAAAAATACAAAAGAAAATGGTGCCATTATCATCAACGGCGAAATTGAGAACTATCAGGAGATCGTAGAGGGACTCGCTCCACAGGTCATTACCTACGGTATGAGTGATGCCTGCGATTTTTATCCTGCTGATATCACCTTTAACGAAAAAGCATGTGCAAACTTCACTGCCATGTACCACGGCGAGAAAGTCATGGATGTCGCCCTAAATGTACCCGGACTGCACAATGTTTCGAATGCACTCGCTGCCATTGCGCTTGCCCTTGACTTAAAGATCTCAAAAGAAGACATTCTTGCAGGCCTTTCTGCTTTCGGCGGTGCAGACAGACGTTTCCAGTATAAAGGATGCGTAGATGGTGTCACGGTCATTGATGATTATGCACATCATCCGACAGAGATCCGCGCTACGTTGACCGCGGCGAAAAAATATCCACACAAACGTCTGGTGCTTGTATTCCAGCCACATACTTACTCCAGAACAAAGGCATTTTTAAATGATTTTGCAGAGGTTCTCTCCATGGCAGATGTTGTGGTATTAGCTGATATTTATGCAGCCCGCGAAAAGAATACTTTCGGCATCAGTTCCAGAGATATCGAAGCAAAATTAAAGGAAAAAGGCACGGATGTCCATTATTTTCCTTCCTTTACAGAAATTGAAAACTTTTTATTAAAAAATTGTATAAACGGTGATTTGTTGATAACTATGGGCGCCGGAGACATTGTAAATGTTGGCGAACACCTGCTTGGCAGATAACTTATCCACATTATCCACATTCAATTGGGGAAAACTTCAACTTTTGAATGTGGATTTTTTTGTTTACATAAAGTTATCCACATTTTTATGTCAAAAAGCTGTGAGTCCTTGTATTTCCTCACTTTCGTACGTTTTTCACAAAATGAGGTTTTCCTGGAACTCTTTTTTATCCACATTATCCACACTTTTGAAAACCCTTGATTTTACTGGGTTTGTTGGCAATTTTTTTCTTCTCTTTTTTACATTCCTGTGCTATAATTTGGGACGAGCTGATGGATAGGATATTCCATCCAGCTTTGTATGAAAGGAAGGAACACAATGGCAAATATAACACTTCATAGTGACAGTCAGACCTCTGCCACCAGTGTATCGAATATTTTCATTGATGAATATATGTCTGATGCCAATGGAGAGTTTGTAAAAATATATCTTTATCTGTTACGGCAGTTAAACGCGCCGGATGCTGCGTTTTCCATTTCTGCCATGGCAGATAAATTCGAGCATACAGAAAAGGACATTAAGCGTGCTTTAAGTTACTGGGAGCGTATGCATCTGCTCCGCCTGGAATATGACTCCAGTGAGAATCTGACCGGCGTCTGTTTTTTAGACACCAAGCGCAGACCATCTGAGAACGAAGACCCTGTGACAGTATCCACACAGGAAACTGCTTCTTCTGAATATTCCGCAGCCGTATCCCCGGAAGAATCTTCTTTGAAGCCATCTGTTCCGGAACCGAAGAACTACTCTGCTGAGGATATCTCCATGTTCCGCAAACAGGAATCTGTGGCAGAACTTTTATTTATTGCTGAGCGTTACCTGGGACGTATTTTAACCCCAACGGATATGAACAGCATTTTATACTGGTACGACGGTCTTGGTTTTTCCACAGATCTCATTGAGTATCTGGTGGAGTACTGCGTGAGCAAAGGACACACCAGTATCCGCTACATAGAAAAGGTTGCCCTTGCCTGGGCTGATAATCACATTACAACTGTAGAACAGGCAAAGCTGACGGCCTGCATAGCCAGCTTTATTTTTCCGTTATGAAGGCACTGGGAATCAATGGACGTTCCCTTGTTCCGGCAGAGACTGCCTATATTGATAAGTGGCGGTCTGACTATGGATTTTCATCTGAGGTCATCACGACTGCCTGTGAACGCACCATACAGGCGATACATCAGCCAAAGTTTGAATATATTGACTCTATTCTGACCAGCTGGAAGAAGAATCACGTAAGCACTTTGGAAGATATTGCAAGACTGGATGAAGCTCACCAGAAGAAGAAAAAAACTGCGGTTCCAAACACCGCACAGACATCCCAACCGAAAAACCGTTTTAATAATTTTGAACAGCGTTCCTACGATTACGATCAGCTGGAAAAAATGCTGCTCACAACTTCTGCACAACACTAGATGATGCAGTATCCTCATCTTACAGGACAACAGGGAGAATCCAATGGCATTGAATAATTCGCAGTATGACGAAATTTTTCGTTCTTACGACGCAAAACAGCTAAAAGCACAACATCAGTTAGAAGAGCGCACAAAAGCTGCCTATGAACGTTCCCCGGAACTGAAGGCATTAGATGCCTCTATTGCGGAGATTTCCGTGGCATCCGCAAGACGTCTCTTAGATGGGGACAGTTCTGCTCTCACCGAATTAAAAGCGGAACTGAAAAATCTCCGCACAAGAAAGAAAGCTCTCATGAAAGAACTCTCTCTCCCGGAAAACTATTTCGAGCCGGTTTATGAGTGTCCGGACTGTAAAGATACAGGCTATATCGATGGTAAACCATGCCACTGCTTCAAACAGCAGGCGATCGATCTGATCTATACCCAGTCCAATATTAAGGACATTCTTGCAAGGGAGAATTTCAGTACGCTGTCTCTGGATTATTATTCAGATTCCAACATCAACCCTGCGACAGGACTTACATCCCTTGCCACTGCCAAAGCCGCGGTTGCAAGATGCCATGAATTTGTAGATCAGTTTGATACCACTTTTGCTAATCTTTACTTTTTTGGAGATACCGGAATTGGGAAGACGTTTCTCTCAAACTGCATTGCAAAAGAATTATTAGATTCAGGACATTCCGTAATCTACTTTACGGCGTTCCAATTATTTGATATATTAAGCAAAGGTGTGTTTGAAAAAGATGCAGATGCCATCGCTACACACCAGAATATTTTTGACTGCGATCTGCTCATCATTGATGATCTCGGTACTGAGCTTTCGAACTCTTTTACCACATCGCAGCTGTTTCTATGTTTAAATGAACGTATCCTAAGACAGAAGTCCACGATCATTTCCACCAACCTGAATATGAACCAGGTTGCTGATATTTATTCAGAACGTGTGCTTTCAAGGATATCCAACAGCTATACCATCATCAAGCTGTTCGGTGATGATATCCGCTTGAAAAAACGTATTCACTAGATGCTCTGAATATCCCCTTATTTAGCATCTATTGAAATAAATTGTTAATGTTTAATTTTTATGGAGGAAAACCACTCATGCCAAACGATGAAAGAATTCTAGAAACCATGCCAGACGGCGCCCTCGGCTTAATTCCCTTAAAGAGCTGTGAAGAATTAGGTGCCAAAGTTGACCAGTACTTAGTAGGCTGGAGAGAGAAAAGAGAACATGCACATAAGAACGAAGCTGCATTCAAAGGATACCACCGTGACTCTTACATCATCTCCACATCCGTACCTCGTTTCGGAACAGGTGAAGCAAAAGGTGTGATCAAAGAATCTGTCCGTGGATATGATCTTTATCTGATGGTAGACGTAACCAACTACAGCCTCACTTACTCTGTATCCGGTCACGAAAACCACATGTCCCCAGATGACCATTACGCTGATTTAAAACGTATTATTGCTGCTGTCGGCGGTAAAGCAAGACGTATCACAGCAATCATTCCTTTCTTATATGAAAGCCGTCAGCACAAACGTACTGCACGTGAGTCCTTAGACTGTGCACTTGCATTACAGGAACTGACTGCTATGGGTGTTGACAATATCATCACTTTTGATGCTCATGATCCTCGTGTCCAGAATGCGATTCCGCTCAAAGGATTTGAGACGGTTCAGCCAGCTTACCAGTTCATCAAAGGTATCTTAAAGAACTGTGATGACTTAAAACTTGACAATGACCATTTAATGATCATCTCCCCAGACGAAGGTGGTACAAACCGTGCTGTTTACCTTGCAAATGTACTTGGTGTTGATATGGGTATGTTCTACAAACGTCGTGATTACAGCAAGATCGTAGATGGACGTAACCCAATCGTCGCCCATGAGTTCTTGGGAACTTCTGTAGAAGGAAAAGATGTTATCATTATCGATGATATGATCTCCTCCGGTGAGAGTATGATCGATGTTGCAACAGAGTTAAAGAAGAGAAAAGCAAACCGTATCTTCGTAGTCGCTACATTTGGTCTCTTCACCAACGGTCTTGACCGTTTCGACAAGGCAGTGGAAGATGGTACTATTTACAAAGTAGTTACCACAAACCTCACTTACCAGACACCGGAACTTCTTTCCAGACCATACTACATTAACTGTGATATGAGTAAATACATCGCTTACATCATTGATACTTTGAATCATGATTCATCCATCAGCGATCTGTTAAACCCATATGACAGAATCCAGAAACTGGTATCCAAATACAAAAAAGAACATAAATAATATCGTTTCCAGAGGAACTGTTCCGTACAGTTTCTCCGAAACACACAAAAAAGGAATTGCAAGATGCAATTCCTTTTTTGTGTTTATAACTACTTTGTTGTTTTCTGATCTTATGTATTAAAATAAGTCTACTCTTCCAGCATGTTTCTGGTTGATCACATAATATGCTGCATACTCTTCCGGTTTTAAGTATACCTGAATGCTCTTAATGGAAGATGCTCTGTGACCTTCTGCTTCGAACTGTTTCTTTGCTTTCTCGATCACGTCAGCAACAACTGCTTCCTGTCCCTGGAACTGGATAAATACTTCTGGTTTCAGTTCTTCTTTCTTAGGAGCTGCTTTCTTTGCTGCGGCTTTTTTCACTACCGTTTTTGTTGCTGCTTCCACTTTTTCTGTTGCTTTCTTTGCAGTATCTTTTACTGTTTCTTTGGTCTCAGCGACCTTTTTCTCAACTTCTTTGGCAACTGCTGCTGCCTTTGTCTCAGCTGCTGTCTCTTTCACAGATTCTTTTGCTGGTGCAGATTTTACTGCTGCTTCTTTTACAGTATCCTTAGATGCCTCTTTCGCTGTTGTTTTTACTACTGGTTTTGCTGCTGTTGTCTTCTTTTCCATAATTGGTTCCTCCTTCAGACAAAAACTACTCACAAACTAAAAACTTCTCCATTGCTACTAATGCTTCCTGCTCATCTTCACCGTTTGCCTCGATATTAACTGTCATTCCTTTTGATGGGTTGAATGCCATAATTCCCATGATACTCTTGGCGTTGATCCTGCGATTATCACTTTCTAAAATAATCTCGCTATCAAAACGACACGCAACCTGAACTAATTCAGCAATTGGGTTATTATGTTCTTCTGAAACATTGGATACAATAATCTCTTTTTTGCTCATGCCATTCACTTCCTCTTTCACAGTACTTCGATATCTGTTTTTCCCTTCACAGATACATCAACTTTTTTCATACTCTTCAAAATATATACTATTACCCTTGAATTTGCAAGGCATCCCACGGAAAACTGTTAAAGTTCAACGAAGGAACCGTAGAACTGCCTGAAATTTTATGCACTTTTATGTATAGTTTACTTTTGATATGTGAAGAAAATATTTCCCGCATTGAAAAACATCTCATCTGCGTCCGCAGTCGTCCGCTTATAAGTCTGTCCCACTGCCGGGTCATAAAGCACAACATTATTTGCATCATATCCCACCACAAGAACCGCATCATTACTTCCTGTCATTGCAAATACCGGATACCCGTTGCTCACATAGTACAGGATTTCATCTACCGTACAACCGGTAAGATCTAAAACAGTTGCATCCTTTAAGGTGTTAAGAAGAATCTGCTTCGGTGTCTCGCCCTGGGAGATCAGCGCACTGACGCTGATGTTGATTTCCTCTTTTTCCAGGATTGCATTCACACACTGGGCAATGCTTCCTGCTCCACTGTCCTCCTCGCCAACTACAATATCATTAAAGGCCGCCTGAGCCGTCTTTCTGGAACGTTTCCATACATACTGCTGATTTTCACCGATCACGACACCCATCTGGCTGTTTGCCGCAATAATCGCGTCAGAGACACTGTCTGTTGTCAGCACGACATCTCCCTTTACATAAACATAATAACGGTTATTGTCCTTTTCTTCTTTCAGGGAGACTTCACGTTTCTGCTCTAAGATCGTCTCTTTCGGTGTCAGAATCTTCGGTGTCTTTTTCTTCGCCTCATCCTGCAGTGTGATCAGAACCTGTGTCTCTTTTTCATCCGTATTTTTTGTTGCAATATCTACCACTTTCAGGCTGTCACCCTCACGGTTCATGATCATGTCCTGATCTGCATCCACATAGGCAGTTCCATTGTTCTGAATACGGTTTAAGTATATGGTGTAACCACTGATGGTAATGTTCTGTACATAATATCCCGGTTTCTCATAAGTCTTTAAGATCTCATGTTCCTCTGAGGATGTATCCATGATTTTTACCTGATACATAGGAAACAGCGTATTACCTGCTGCATCTACCACGACATCGGCTGATTTTGCCACACCATACACAAAATCCTCCTGCATAAAGCCCAATGGTTTTACATAATCAGAAGCACTCCCGGTCACATCTGTCACTTTCTCCGTGACAAAGTCTATCATGTGGATCGTATCACTGCCACGGACCGCAGAAGGATCCACCCATGCCAGAAAACGATTTGACTCAGAAATTGCGACCGCTTCGTCGGAAAGTCCTTCTACCAGCACTTTCGTATCCAGTGAATTCAGATCGATGCTATAGACATTTCCATCCACCATAATATAAAATGCGCCGCTCTCGGTCACATACATCAGCTGTCCCAATTCCGATTTCATCACCTCATAGGACTGGCTGGATGGGATAAACACCTGCTCCTCATTCGTATTTGCAAGACTGTCATAATGGTAAACCGCAATGCCCACCGTACCCTCATGGATTCCGCGGTTCATGTAGCCATACACAATATAGTCAATGCTTCCCGCCTCATCAATATTTACGATCTTAATGTCATGCTCACCATAGTTTTCCCGGTCATCTACCCCTTCATATCCCCGGAAACTGAACACTTTTGCAAGTGTGTTTGCCTCCTGATTGTAACTCCAGAGTTCTCCCTCCTGCACAAAAGTGACCACTTTACCGGATTCATTGGTCTGATACTCCACATCCTTCGAGCGGATTCCAAGCAGGATGCTGTTTCCTGAGATGCTGTCATTTTCCCCCCGGAAAATCTCTTCCATCGTCCGTTCAAAATTCAACAGATACATTCTTGTATTGGTATACCGCACTCTGTAGTATTCCTCAACGTTATAGTATTCGCTCTGTCCATTCTGTCCTACCCGAGTCACAACATAGTCCAGAACGATCACGTTGTAGGTGGGAGTGATCTCCTTGACAGATGGAACCGGTGTTGTCAGCCTTGTGCCATGAAACTCTGCCCAACTCACCTGATTCAGTGAATTGTTTAATGTCACATACTGCAAAGTCGTGTTATCGCCGGTCGTTTTTTCCATATAAGTGCTGAGAGATGCCGCTTTCTCACTGTCAAAAGTCGTATCATTGAACTGTCTGACAAAATCAATGCACTCCGACACATAACTGTTCTGGGATTCTATGATTCGCGTGTAGTAGTAGATCATGCGGTCTCCGCTTTCCAGCTGGATCACGAGCAGATATTCCTCATTTTCCTCCAGCAGATTCTGGATTGGAAGTTCCATAGAGATCATTCCCTTATTCTCCGTGTAGGAAGTGACATCTGCATTTGCGATCAGCCTTTTTGCATCCAGGCTCCGGATCTCATAGGAGATCTTATCCACTGCGGTCTGATAAGTCTTCACCGTCACCGGAAGAAGTCTGTCTTCCCCAATCGGTGTGATCGTATCGCGCATATAGGCTGCATCCATTTTCTCTGTGTAACCATATAATTCATTGATCGCCGTTTTCCCATCATATAAGGTAAGAACCGGCAATGTTGCCTCCGACATCTCTGTCGTCAGGTCTTCATTCGTCTGATTTGTCATAAAACTGAATATAATCACTGCCAGAACAAAAACGACTGGCAGAACACTTGCTTTTATTGTACCTTTCTGCACTGTAAGCCTCCAAAATCATCCATACGACTGTTTTCCCTCTTCTGTGTGCCTCAAACTGCACACAAAAATAGCTACCGCCAGAACGGCGATAGCTATATTGTATGCAGTTTTTGCCTTTTCCGCAATATTTTCTTTGGCTTCTTTTTAAATTCTTAAGAAAATTGCTGGTGAAGAATAACGAAAATCACCACCATCTTCTGCAGCGGCGGTGGCGGCATCTTCTGCGGTACATCTCGTTGTTTAACATAACACCGATCAGGCTGCGCCACGGATCATCCGGCCGTGGCGGTGGTGGCGGCATCATTCCGGGTCTGCCCGGTGGTGGCGGCGGTGGATTGTTTCCTCCCCAGAATTCCTCTGCCATCACGGTATCTGTTCCATTTTTCACGGTCTGATAAATGCGTTCTGTCACCTGCTCTAACATAAGCCGGTCCGGATATTCGTCGAACATGAGACTTCCCTCATACTCCATTTTATCGCACTCATCCTCGATCACGTCCATAATACGGGAAACATCCCTTGGATACAGCTCTTTCATCCGGTCCATATCCTTTTCATATTCCATCTCTGTGAGATACAGATTCTGCATCGGATAGCTCATATAAAAAGGCACTTTCGGAGTGTCAGACTGCTGCATACGTAAAAACTGTTCCTCTCGATAGTCCACGCGATACTCCTTATTTCCATCACATCACTATAAGATATGCAGCCATTTTTTCCCGGGTTCCTGCCTCTGTCTTATTTGCCCACAAAAATGTATTCGATCTTTTTGTAAGGTTTCTCATAACCTTCTTTTCCCATCAGAACGGTTACCGTTCCGTGCTGGATCCCGGTATCGACCGTGCGTAGGAACAGTTTCTTGACCTGCTGCGGTGTCGCAGAAGTCGTGATATCCCAGTCATTTGGTATCCGTCCAAGAATCGAATCACGCACGCAGCCGCCGACCGCATAGCCTTCATATCCATGTTGTTCCAGTGTTTCGATGATCCGTTTCACATCATCCGGAAGTGTGATCTTCATTCTCTTATTTCCCCTTTCTGTTATTCTGTCTGTAATTTTTCCAGGTACTTTCACAGTCTGGACGTAAAATCCACGGAACTGTTTTCTGCAATTCCACCTGTCTCTGTCTCAGAGCAGAATTACCGGAATGTAAAAAACAAAATCACCAGGATACCAAGTACGATACGGTACCAGCCGAAAATCTTGAAATCGTGCTTTCTTATGTAATTCATCAGAAATTTGATCACCAGAACCGATACAACAAATGACACTGCCATACCGACCAGCAGGATCATCATTTCTGCCCCTGAGAAAGCCAGACCAAATTTCAGGATCTTTAAAAGACTGGCTCCTGCCATGACCGGAACGGCCAGGAAAAAGGTAAACTCTGCTGCGGTTGTTCTGGAAAGTCCGATCAGGATACCGCCAAGAATGGTCGCACCGGATCTGGAAGTTCCCGGAAAAATGGCTGCGATCAGCTGGAAAAGTCCGACCAGCATCGCATCCCGGTATGTGATCTGGGCAATACTTGTGATGCGTGCTTTTTTCGTCTGATTTTTATTTTCGATTACAATAAATAAAATACCAAACACGATCAGTGCCGTTGCTACCGACTGGTAATTGTAAAAAAGCTCGTTGATCTGGTCGTCAAACAAAATACCGACCACCGCCGCCGGAATGCAGGCTGCGATTACTTTGAACCACATAGAAAATACGTCTTTGCGAATCGTGTCTTCGCCCTTTTTAAAGGAGAACGGAAACAGCTGATTCCAGTAGAGCATTACGACCGCAAGGATCGCTCCAAGCTGGATCACTACCAGAAATACTTCCAGAAACTCTTTTGACACGTTCAGTTTGATCAGTTCATCGAGAATGATCATATGACCGGTGCTGCTGACCGGAAGCCATTCTGTGATTCCTTCCACGATTCCGAACAGGATCGCTTTTATGATTTCTGACATCTCATCTTCCTTTCTTTTTGCTGTTTTGTGGCTTCCTGACAAAGGATTTCCTACCTTTTTTATCAGGATTCATGCCCGGAAACAGTATCAGTATAACCGATATACAGGTGCAAAACAATACACAATTCTCTTGACATTTACGGTGGTTAAATCTATAATATCCGTTGAGGGATTTATTGGATGAAAGTAATTCACTAGTTATTAGAGATTATACTCACCCCTATATAATCTGTAATAACTGGTGGATTTTTTTAACTCAAAAGTCCACAATAAAATTTTATTATCTAACGGAGGTACCATCATGAACAAAGGTACAGTAAAATGGTTCAACGCTGAAAAAGGTTACGGATTTATCACAGGTGAAGACGGAAACGATGTATTTGTACATTTCTCCGCTATCCAGGGTGAAGGCTTCAAATCTCTTGACGAAGGTCAGGCAGTAACTTATGATTTAACAGAAGGTGCTCGCGGAATGCAGGCAGCTAACGTTGTTAAATGCTAATTGATCGGATGAACTGAAGATTCTCCAAAAAATACCGCTTCTCATTCATAAACAAATGAGGAGCGGTATTTTTCATTATGTTTTATGCCAGACATCAGGGAAGTCCTTTAAAATCCGGGCTTCCCTTTTTTTCTGATTTTCAAGAATGCCTCTGGCATTCTTGCTGCGAGTCCTGAAATTAAGAATCACTTCACAATCAGACAGTCTGTTTTACATCTGCCACATATTTCTTGATGTTTGACGCATTCACGTATTTCTTTGCTTTTGTGCCGTCTGTCACCACCAGTGTCGGTGCCTGCATGATGCCGTATTTTCTTACAAGATCCTGATTTTCCTCTGCATCGATGATCTGATAATCTTCTCCTTTGAGAATCTCTTTTGCGATCTTGCAGTTCGGACAGGTCTTTGTCGTGAACAGGTATTTCACGCTCTCCACCGGCTTGATCTCAACATCTTCTTTGCGTACAGTCACAAGGCTGGTCTTGACTTTTTTCATACAGGAATGCTCTACATCATAAAGTTTACGGTTTTTGTACTCCTGTGTCTTGCCGTCATTCCAGTTCTGAACCGGACGGTAGTAACCGGTGATTCTGCTGTAAACTTCGGATTTCTTACCGCAGATCGGGCAGGTGAAATGCTCGCCTGCAAGGTAGCCGTGTTCTTTACAGACAGAGTAGGTCGGTGATAGTGTGTAGTACGGCAGGCTGTAATTCTCTGCGATCTTGCGTACCAGTGCTGCGGCGGCTTTCCAGTTCGGCAGCTTCTCACCTAAGAATGCATGGAATACCGTTCCGGAGGTATAAAGAGTCTGAAGTCCGTCCTGAATATCCAGTGC
>ENA-OPSY01001742-OPSY01001742.1-human-gut-metagenome-genome-assembly--contig:-NODE-1742-length-11825-cov-8.089380_pt1 | contig 11825 bp, 7 predicted proteins | sample MGYA00241464_ERZ501920 | MGnify/ENA primary metagenome ERZ501920 (study PRJEB25962, sample SAMEA2042396) | human gut metagenome | biome: human gut; feature: human-associated habitat; material: faeces...
GCAGAGACGAAAGTGAAAAATACGAGGACTGCCGGGAAAGAGGCTTCGATTGTGCGGACAGAAGATAAAAATGTGGCTGCGAAAGCAAAGAAGCCTTCCATTCATGAAAGACTGGAAATCAATAAGAGGAAAATTCAAGAAAAGCAGGGAAAAGATAAGCCGGAGAGAGGAGCTGATCGTGGTGTAAGATAAAATTCCCATCCTGATAGGTAACTGCATAGATAAAGTTATCTATCAGGATTTTTTGAGTTATAATATCATTTTTTAACAACATGTATTTGACAGATTTCCTCGTAGAAAGTATCATAAATATATACAACAACTGAATATCGTGGACTGTCCAGCTATATTTTTTTACATGAATAGTCTTGTACACAAGAGTAAATAATCAATAAATAAATGTCTAATAAATCTTCTGGTCAACAGGTACAATATTGGTATCATAGACTAGAAGAGAGGTGTATATACTTGTGTGTGGAAGAGTATATTCCGTTAAGAATTGCGGAACTATGCCGGAAGCGAGGATATACAAAATATAGGTTAGCTCAGCTTACAGGAATAACGCAGACGGCTCTTGGAAATATGCTGAATCAGAAGAGTATGCCGACGATGGCTAATCTGGAAAAAATATGTGATGCTTTTGAAATTACAATCGCACAATTTTTTTCAGATGATGAAAACAGATTGGATCTGACAAAAGAGCAAAAAGAAATACTTGAGATTTGGGATGGCTTGGATGAGAAGGAAAGAGAAATTTTTATGACTTTTATCCGCAGCCTGAAGAAGTAATGGACAGTTCGACAAAGATGCGAGCTGTCTTTTTTATTTGAATCTATATAAAATATGCATTTTATACGCATGAAGAAATTGACAGAAAATTTCGGGGGGGGGTATAATTATACTGTGTACTTATGCCACTTTTGAAAACACAACATCAGATGCTGGTACAACCAATGTAGACAACAAAAGACGAATTTGACGAGGTGCTGAATGGCTTATACGGTAAAACAATTATTAGAATCGAAACAATTTCCTGATATGAGATTAGTGACATGTAAAGAAAATCTGAATCAGGAAATTAAAGGTATACGAATTATCGACATAGAAGATATGGAAAGATATCTGACTGGAGGAGAGCTTCTTCTTACAAATATGAAAGTATATTTCGGAGAAACGGACAGAGAGTTTCGGAAACATTTGAATGAACTGGAGAAGAAACAGGTCAGTGGATTTATTATAAAGCAGCATCCGGACATGGTACAGAAAGTCAATTATTATGATATTTTATTAAAGTTTTGTTCGGAACGTAATATTCCAGTGATAGAAATTTCGGAAGATGAGTATTATTGGGGTATCATAAAATATGTTATTCTGCAGATCTATGATGAAAATATCGCACGGTTGATTTATTTCAAATTGACACACGACAATATTTCTAACATGTTATTGGATGGAGAGGATTTTGAAGATCCAACTAAAAATATTTTGTTTCTATTGTCTTCCATGATTGGCAATCCGGTAGCGTTATATTATAGTAACTTAACTTGCTGTGCGTCCACAACGCAGGATCTGTCTGATTTTGTATTTGAGAAAAATGTTGAGAAATATAAACCGGATATTGTTACCAGATTTGAATACAAAAAACAGAGAAAAGAGCATACGCAATATATTACAAAAATACATGTGTTAGGCCGAACAGAAATTTATTTGGTAGTCACGGAAGTGAATATGCCATTAACAATACTGGACTATATGGCATTGGAAAATGCTGTTATTACTTTACAGTATAGTTTTATGGAAACATATGCTAAAAATGAGATAGAAAAAAAATATCAACGAGATATTGAATATAGCTTGCTTAATGGTTTATTAACGGGCGATGAATTGAGTAAAGCTGCAGGAATGCTAAAATTGAAAGATACAGCTCAATATTGTGTGGTAAGTTTTCATACGATTTCAAGCAATAGCGAAGATTATTATACAAAAGAAGAATTAGAAGAAATCGGAGTGATAGAAGGCGAGATTCAGAGATTACTTCCGGATGAACATATTTACCGGAATCTGAATCAGATTGTGTGTATTCATGAAATTAAGCCTGGGGAAACACAAGCAGGGTTCCGGGAAGAAATGGAAAAATTATATCAGACAGTACAGAAGCAGATTTTTCACAGAAATAAGACAACGGATTTTCAGATTGGCATTGGAAGTATTGTTAATGGATATGGAGATTTGAAAAAATCTTTTAAGGATTCAAAGAAAATCATAGACTATATGGATATGCTCAGATATCTCTATGGTGATAAGAATATATCGGTAGCCGATTTTTCTAAGCTCGGTTTTTTCCAGATTTTTGAAAAAATCAAAAATCGTGATGAACTGATGGAATATGTGCCAGAGTCACTTGTGAAATTATATTGGTATGATAAAGAACATGATGGAGAACTGATTGAAACGTTGCAGGCGTATCTGGACTGTGATAAGAGTGCGAATAAAGCAGCTGAAAAACTCTATGTAAATTATCGTACTCTTTCAGGACGATTGAAAAAAATAAAAGATATTTCCGGCATTGATTTCAAGAATTCTGCTGAGATGCTGGCTGTTAGAAATGGAATCGTTTTATTCAAAATGGCAGAAACACTGTAATTCAAAGAGAAACTATATCTCTATGGTATGGTTTCTTTTTTTGCGAAAAACCGATAACTACAAATTTTTTGTAGCAAAACGTGAAAATATCTTCCTATTCTCTGTATTATTTTTGCAAAAAATAAGTGCTATACTTTAACCGGTACATAAAAGAATACCTTGATTATCTAAGTTGATATGAAGCAGGAATGAAACATGAAAAAGAAACAGGTTGAGAAAGAACAGAATAATGAGAAACAGCTTCCCAGACAGGAAACGACACTGGGAGAAGATATCTTTCAACTGTTATTGAAGATTGTTCTTATCATTTTGGCAGTCATCCTTGTTTTTACATTTATGTACGGGATGGCGAGAATCAATGACGTATCTATGAAACCAGCAATAAAAGATGGTGATCTGGTCATGTATTATCGACTGGACAAGCGTTTTGTGTCCGGTGATATTGCAGTATTTAAGAAAGATGGCAGAACAACCACAGGCAGGGTCGTAGCAGTCGCAGGTGATACCGTAGATATAACAAAAGACGGTTTGATGATTAACGGTGCTACGCAGATTTCACAGGATATTTATTTTGACACCACACAGTTTCAAAATGGAGTTGACTTTCCAATCACTGTTGGTGAAGGTCAGATATTTGTACTGGGTGATAACAGACCGGAGGCGTCAGACAGCAGAATCTATGGCTGTATCAATGTAAAAGATGTCAAAGGAAAAGCGATTGCGGTTATTCGGACCAGAGGACTCTAATTCCCTCCTCCGTTAATCAAATAAAAACAAACAATATTATTTACAAGGGAGGAATCATTATGAGCATGAACAAAATGTTCAAAAAAGTGCTCGCAGTTGTTGCTGCTGGTGCCATGACGATGGGAATGGCAATGCCAACATTTGCGGCAGATGAGGGCAAGACAACGGAGGCATGGATTACTAAGACCTACAACACAGAGGTCGGAAAGGCTGAGAAGTTTAGCTTTACAGCAGAGCAGGTCAAGACAGGAACTGGTATCATTACAACAGATGCAGCGGTTACTATGCCGGAGATATCATTTACCGATACTGAAACAGGAAAAACTTCTAGGAGAGGTAAGATTACATTTCCGACATATCCAGAAGCAGGAAAGTATGAGTATACTGTAAAAGAGACACAGACAGCAGATCCAATAGTAGCAAACAGTGAGCATGAAAAAATGATCATGTCACAGGCTGAGTATACAATGGATGTATATGTTACAGATGGTGCAACTGGTACAGAAATTTCTAATATCGTTGTAAATAAAGTGAAAGATGATGCAGGTCAGACAGAAACTGGTAAAGTAGATATTGGAAATACCGATACTAATACTTTCAACTTTACTAACACTTATGTACAGGAAGCTGGTACAGGTACAGATCCTACAGATCCAGATCCGACTTATAATAAGTTTGGCTCTTTGAATGTGTCTAAAAAGATTGTTAATGCAAATGGTACAACAACAACTCCTGACGATGAGTTCGCTTTCACAGCAACATTTGCATTCCCGGATGGAACAGATGCAAACACACTTGGCGGAATCAAGGCTGCTAATGGAGATACTGTTACATCTGTTGAGGGCGGAACATACACATTCAAGTTGAAAGCAAATGAAAACATGAAGTTCACTGGTGTTCCAGTAGGAACAACAATTACTGTAAAAGAGTCTGCAGCTAAAAACTATAAAGGTAGTGCTGAAATCACTATCAATGGTACTAAGCTGACTCCTGTTGCTGAAACATCATACAACAGAGAACTTACAGCAGTAAATAGTCAGAAATTAGGTCAGAAACAGAATACCGTTGATGTAACCAATACATACAACGATGTACCTGTAACTGGTATCATCATGAACACTCTTCCATACGTTCTGATGATTGCACTTTGCGGTGTAGCACTGATCGCTTTTGTAGGATTCAAACGCAGAAGATTACAGAAATAATAAAATATAGCAACCAGGAAAGGGGATGTGTGCGGCGTTGCTCCGCCGCATCCCTTTTTGCTAATTTTGCGAGCAAATTGGTCAGATGAACCAGTTTTGATAAATATAAAAGAAACAGAAATGGTGAAAGGAACTTGTACATATGCTTCGGATGAAGAAAGTGCTGAAAGGAATTATCAGAGGATTAGACCATATTGTAAATTTTATAGCATTATCACTGATTCTTGCAGCTATGTTTCTCTCCGGTTATATGCTGTGGGATTCCCATCAGGTATATCAGACTGCAGATGCAAAAAATTATGAAGCATATATTCCTACTGAAAAGAATACGAAATCTTTTGAAGAATTACAGAAAATCAATCCGGATGTGATTGGATGGATACGAGTGAATGACACAAATATCAATTATCCATTGGTGCAGACGGACAATGATGATACTTATATGAATACAGATGCGGAAGGAAACTATTCCTTAAGCGGAGCAATCTTTTTACATTGTGCAAATAAGCCGGATTTTTCGGATTTTGATAATATTATATATGGCCACCATATGGAAAAACACATGATGTTTGGAGATATCGGTGAATTTACAAAAGAACAGTATTTCAACGAACATCCATATGGAAATCTGTTCTTTGACGGAAAAGACCATGGAATCGAATTCTATGCATTGATGCAGGTAGATGCCTATAATGAAACGATTTTCAATGTGTGTCTGGACACACCAGAAGCGAAACAGGAGTATCTGCAGGAAATCGAGAACAATGTTTTATATAAAAGAGATATGAATATAACGGAAGATGATCATCTGGTTTTGCTGACCACCTGTACATCGGATATGACAAATGGAAGAAATATCCTGGTGGGACGCTTAACAGATCAGATATATCCGGAAAAAGAAAAAGCCAAAAACGTAGGTACAGGAATTGATGAACTGAAAAATGCAGTAGGAAAAGTGCCAGTTATTGTATGGTTTATCCTGATTGTCCTTGTACTGATTCTGATAGCAAGACAGATAGAAAAGAAAAGAAACAAGAAGAAAGAAGGAGAGGGAGAAGCATGAGAACAACACGTTTGACAAAAATAGCCATGGTTATATTCCTGTCCATGATATTCTTTCTGGGTGTTCAAAGACCAGTACTGGCAGCTGACAGAAACACAACAGTGAAAATACCAGTGGAACAGATATTTGAAGTAAACAATTCTGCAGATGCTGACAAAACAGGCTCTTATGTTTTAATAGCAGATCAGATACAAAATCCAATGCCGGAGGGAAGCAATAGAAGAACATTTACCTGGAATATGAGTGGTAATTCTTCTACAGAGCTGATTATGAATGTCGGACAGGCAGGAGAATATCATTACAAGCTGTACCAGGCAACAGAGAATAAAGAAAATTATACATATGATTCAAAAACCTATGATGTAACGATTGAAGGATTCTTTGATTCCAATAATGAACTGATGGCGGTAACAGTGGTCAAAAATGAAAATGGAGATAAAGTATCGAAGGTTTCATTCAAAAACTCGTATACCGGTCAAACTGGTAAAAATCAAAACCCGGTTCCATCTTCCCAAAGATCAAAGGATATTATTCATAATGGTTCGCCGGTAAAGACAGGCGATGATAGTCCGGTTGCAGGCTATTTGTTCTTATTCTTTGGCTCAGTTATCTGCCTTTGCGGATTACTCATGGAGAAGCAGAAGAACAGGAAGGGAGATGCGAAAAATGAGGCATAAGAATTGGAAAACATATTTGAAAATAGCATGTTCCTGGCTTCTAATCTTTTCTATTTGTTTTATGAATCTGGAAACCGTAAGTGCATCAGAAGATGAAACATCAGTGGTTACAGAGCAGGAAGAAACACAAGATACAGAAGCATTTACAAGTGAGACAGATGCACAACAGACAGAAACCGAGCAAACTTCGGAGCAATTTACATCAGAAACAGAAACTGAGGAACAGATTCCGGATAGTATCGAGGTGGAACAGCTGAATGCTGAAATTCAAAATAGAGTTGCGAATGGTGAAGTGCCATCAACAGATCGAGTAAAGTATGTAGATGAAGATGGAAAAATGATTGAGGGAGCACCGACAACCATTGAGCTTGGAAAAATTTCTGATCATACAGAAATAACCATAGCTGATAAAAAATATGAATTTAAGAATGCCAAAGTAAGTGATGAAGACTGTGTATTTATCGGACAGTATGAAAATTATATTTATTATAGTACAGATGGCAATATTGCAAAGAAGCTAACAGATAAACAGTTGCTTGTAATGACTTACTCCGAGAGTGAAAATTCTGTTAATGAAGAAATCGAACAAGTAGTTACAGAAGATACGAATAAATCGGAAGAATCGACGGAAAAGATTATTGATAATGAAGGAGGAACTGAGCAGCCAGAAGAACTGAACGTCCCAGAGAGCATATCTGTACAGAGCTTGGATGAAGCATTACAGCTTAGTGTCGCAAATGGTGATGAAAATGCAACATCCACAGATCGGGTAGAATATGTAGATGTCAATGGAAACCCAATTGCAGGAGCACCTTCTGTAATCGGATTTGGAGCAATTGCGGATCATAAAGAGCTATCTATAGAAGGGCGACATTTCGATTTTAAGAGTGCAAAAGTAGATGGAAAAAATTGTGTATACATCGGAAAATATAATGACACCATTTACTATAGTACGGATGGTGTGATTGCAATTAAACTGGATGATACTCAGAAACTAACGATGATGTACCAGGAGTATCATCTGGTCAGCATAAAGGAAGTAGTTCCTGATAGTTGTACACCTGGTACAATCACCAAAAAAAATGGCAGCCTTGATGCGCCGCTTGATATATCGAATCAGATTCGTGTAAATGCGGGAGAAAACTTTATAATTTCAGTAACTCCTGGCACAGACACAGCAAAAGCAAATAATCCCAAAGCGAAAAGATTTATAATCGAATCCGTTGTTTCTCAAGAGGGTACGACAATTACGAAGGAAAATGGAAATGAAAACAAAGCTACCTATTCCATTAACTTTGTAAAAGACGATACGATTACAATTACCTATAAAGAACAAAGTATTTACAGAATATTCATTAATACAAAAGATATTAATGGAGAAGAATATATTAATATTGCGCATAGTGAAAAGAATGGCTGGCAGTATTTGAAAGATCAGGACAAAATCATGTGGACTTTTACACCAGATGATGTTTATGAAATGTCAGGCTACAACTTAGATATTCCTGCTTTTCATACGAATAGAGGCTACCGTGTAATACATATGGTGGTGAATGGTACTTCCATTCAAGCCTCTCCTGAGAGCGGAGTGAGTGAGGTGCCAATAAGTAAAGGCGATAGTGTTTCATCGGATCCAGGTAAATTAAGTTTAATTACCAAGATGACAGATAGCTACACAACTACTAGAGGTGATGAAAAAAATTGTTCTTATGAATATAAGATGGATTTGAAAGTCCGAACCGGTAAATTTGAGGATTATAATTTTACCTTAGTACCATACAAAGAAGAGCGCGGAAAGCAGGCTGTGACAGTAAGGCTATATACGAATCAAACCCGAAGCGGCGAAGGTTTGGACGTAGTTATGTGGGACTATGAGAAACAAGAATTGGTTCCTGTACAAGATAATGAAACCATAGATATGGATCCTGTAAAGTATAATGGAACCACAACAAGACAGGTACGAATTTTCTTTGCCAAGCCAAAAGCAGGGTATGAGTTTGTAAATGGACTTCAGAGTGCTGTTGGTGTTATGTATGGACAGCCCCACGGTGACAATCCTTTGGGAGATGGAAAAAAGAATGATGCTAATGCTGGTACCATAGATGCAATGACAGCTACGTCACTTATAAGAGGGGATAATTCATTTAAAATATATGATGATCAATGGCAGGCTGCACAAAAAGCTGCGAAGGAAAAAGGTTATACCAGATATTTAGCGTGGGGAGGGGCAAAACCTTTACTAACAGATAATGACTGGCGTTTATATTCTGCCTCTTTCATGGTTGCATCCAGCAGCCTATATGTACATTATAATTCCGGTGCCGGTATGGGAGTACTTCCTAAAAGTGCAGATGTGAAGAACATTCCGGATAATCCGGAGACAAGAAGTTATAACAAAACTCCTATGCATTCTTATGGAAAGGATCTGGAAACTGGAAAGGGAACAAGAGCTATCGGTACTACCTTTATTATGGGTGAAGGTTGGGCAGAACCCACTTGTGAAGGCTATGAATTTATAGGATGGAAGCTGAAAAACAAAGATGGTGAGTTAAGTCAAAAGACATATAGTAACGGTGAACTCTTTACGATTTCTGATGAGAATTACGGATATGCAAATAATACGAATCTGCCTGTATTTGCATCTAACAATTTTACAGGTTATCAGATTGTAGCCCAGTGGAAGAAAATTGATACGAAAAAGGTAGAAGTGAAGCATTGGCTTAAGGTACCGAATAGTAAAAAAATATTGGGGAAGACAACAGCAGGAACCATTTTCTTTGCAACAGAAAATGAGAGTGTTAAAGCGTACGCAAAACCAGAAGCAAACGGAACATTTCCAGGTTATGTTTTTGATACAGAAGATCCTCGGAACAAAAAATTGGAAAAAGAAGTAAAAAATGATTCGTCTTCTGATACAATTACAATTAATCTGTATTATAAACCAACTGTTTTAACGGTAAGCAAAACCGTAACCGGATACAATATGGAACCGAATAGATCGTATGAGTTTACAATAAAAGCCGTTCCACCATCAGGAACTGATGCAAGTACCGCTACTATAACGGATGGTCAGATTTTCATAAGAAAAGGAACTGATGATAAAGTACAGAATCTCACCTTTACAAATAATAAGGCTACGTTTAACCTGGCAAAAGATGAATTCGTAGACATTAGTTGTCTGCCAACAGGATGGACATATACAGTTACGGAAACTGATCCTGGAAAGAATTACAAGACAAGCTATAAATTGAATGATAGTGATGCAACTGATGGAAGAGCAGCAGAATTCAAAACTTCTACAACAGGAAATGATGAGGTTACGTTTACAAATGCATCTACAGTGGCACCTCCGGAAACAGGAAGAACCATTCATGATAGCGAATGGATTTTATTGCTGATTGTTATATTGGTTATAAGTGCAGGTGGCATGACATTTCTTAGAAAAATGAAAAAGCGTTATTAGACAAACAGGAAGAATTATGCTTGAAATGTGTGAGTGAAAAGTATGATTCTTCCTGTTTCAATCAATGAGTTTATGTACGGGACAAAGAAAAAAGAGCGAGGTGAGCACTTATGCAGCTTACAAATACAACGGATTATGCAATCAGGATTGTCTGTTATTTGGCAATAAAAAAGCGCAGGGTTACAACGGCAAAATTAGCTTCTGAATTAAAGATTCCGGAGAGCTATATTCCAAAAATCACAAAGCAGTTAAAAAAAGAGAAGATTATTTCAGCTTCTGAAGGTATCAGTGGAGGATATGCCCTTGCCAAAAATCCAGAAAAAATTTCTTTATTTGATGTCATATCATGTATGGAATCAACAATGGCAATCAGTCGCTGTCTTGAAAAGGATGGATTTTGCTCCAGAAACTATACGGATTGCTGTAAAGTACATCAAGTCTTATTGGACTTACAGAACATTTACAATAACCGATTAGAAAATGTGAAAATCTCTGATATTATCAGACCGGGGAAAGATGAATATTTTGGGCGATTTTATATCATTCTGAAAGTTAATTTAGCGGAAAACAGTTATGAATGTATCTATTCTCATAACAGGGGGATTTATGATGATGTAAAAACTGCAGGAACATATGATGATTTTCTGAAAGTATATTGTGAAAAATATGTATGTGAAAAAGATTGTGAAAAACTGCAGGAATTTTTGAAAAGCGATTCGTTGACAGAGCATTTCAAAAAGGGCTGTTCAGAAGAAGATATCGTTTATCAAAGAAGAAGCGAGAAAAACTCAGAGACTTATGTTTGGATGGAAGTAAAAAGATTTGTGGATGAAAATGAGAAAACTGCTGTTATTACATTCCATAATGCAAAAGTTATCCCTAACACAATTGTAAATATGGAACGGGAATTAAGACAAAAAGCACAGGATGAGACAAAACAGTATTGGAAAATGGTTTCGCTTCTGGCTGCAGTGTTGAATCACAATAATCTTATAGAAACAGAACATCAGGATGATATCTGTTTTTATACAAAACAAGTGTATCTTCAACTTCAGAAAAACTATCCGGAGTATGGGATTACAGAGGAAGAAATAGAAAATGTCTCTCATCTGGCTCCAATTCATGATATTGGAAAAATCCGTGTTCCGATAGAGATATTGAACAAAAACGGTAAATTAACAGCTGATGAGATGGGAATTGTAAAGCAGCATCCTCTTACAGGGGCAGAGATGACATTGCGGTTTCCACGAGGAACTACGACAGAAAAACTCAATAAGTATAGCTATGAAATATGCAGATATCACCATGAAAGATATGATGGATCTGGTTACCCGGATGGACTAAAAGGTGATGAAATACCACTTTGTGCTCAGGTAGTAGGCCTTGTGGATGCTTATGATGCATTGGTCAGTGTACGCCCCTATAAAAGAAAATTAAAGCATGAAGAAGCCATAAGAATGATTGCCAACGGTGAATGTGGTGTATTTTCAAAAAAACTATTGCAGTGCTTTATAGCAGCGGCAATGCAGAAGGAATGGATAAAAAAGGCAGATAGTTGAGAAAAGGAAAATATGTTTTTAGGAGGAATTTGTGTGAAGAGGAAAAAGAGATGGCTAAGATGGATAGCCTGGACACTTTTATTGGTTTTGTGCATGAATAGCGCAGGAACGACAGTTTTGGCAGTTTCAGTGGAAGAAGAGAATATTCCAAATATAAATAGTACTCAAGAGGGTGAAATGCGCACAGAAGATTTTATTCCGGAGGAAAGTACATCATTGTCGGAAGAGACGTCGAAAGAAGAAAATACTTCGCCATCAGAAGAGACTCCTGGAGAGAAAATCACCCCGCCATTAGAAGAGATTCCGGAGGAAGAAATTACTCCATCCCAGGGAGAGCTTTCAGAAGAAGAAAAAGCCTTCGAGGAGCAGATTGCACAAGAGGAATCACCGAAACTTCAGGAGATTTCCGAAGGATTTGATATTGATTTCTATGTCATTATTGATGGAAACAAGGTAAAGCTTCAGCAT
>ENA-OPSY01001762-OPSY01001762.1-human-gut-metagenome-genome-assembly--contig:-NODE-1762-length-11725-cov-5.527506_pt1 | contig 11725 bp, 13 predicted proteins | sample MGYA00241464_ERZ501920 | MGnify/ENA primary metagenome ERZ501920 (study PRJEB25962, sample SAMEA2042396) | human gut metagenome | biome: human gut; feature: human-associated habitat; material: faeces...
AGTGCGTAGAACTGTGGTATTTGCTGCATTTTATGTATATGGATACTGATATTGACAGATCTCGTTACTGGCCGAAGCTGAGCGATTGGCTGAAAAACATTGGTGCAGGTGGCTACGAGAAGAACCGCCCGGATATGTATGAAGTGCTGCGGCCTTACATGGACATTGCAATTGCTAATGCAAAGCGATTGGACAAGCAGAATGAGGGACGGAAACCCTCTGAGTCAGCACCCGGAACGAAAGTCTATGAGTTGGTTGAGATGTTGAAGCCTTATCTTTCGGACACGCAGTAACTTTAACGCTGGAAATGTGTGATGTGCTTGATAAAGTGGAAAACAGAGGCATTGAAAAAGGAATCGTGAAAGGTGAGAGCTGTGGTGAAAACAAAATGGCTCTACTGGTAAAGAAGCTCTTTGAACAAAATCGCATTGACGATGTAAAGAGGGCTTCTGGAGATGAAAAGAGTCGTTCTGAACTGATGAAAGCGCTTGGAATCAACTGAAAAATTGAAAATAGCGATGTGCCGTTGTTCCGAACGCTCTGTAATTTTGGCACCCGCTCAGGCTGCCATCAAGAATCCCAGAAAGTAAGATTGTTGCATGAAGATGCACTAATCCTGCAAAACATGGGAAGATAAGCGTATGATAAACCCTCCCCGGTGAAACTGAATGGTTTTGCCGGGGAGGGTTTTGGTTTAGTCAAGAATTCAATGAATTGAGGATATATAAATGACGGAGCAAGAAAGACAGGGAGGCTGGCGGTTTCCGCCGATTCCTGATGTGGACTGCATAAAATTGACTGGACTTGCCCGGAATACCTATTATAAATATAAGCGTCAGATTCGGGAGGACGCTGAAATGAAGGATTGACTTCTATGTAAAAGAAGCCGCTGCAAAAGCGGACAGAAGGAACACGGGACATTCAAAATGAGAATGCCGTGTTCCTTTTTTGTTGCTTGTGTAGGATGGACAACCATACCGTCCAGCCCAATCTGTATAATGGGGGCAGAAAAGTGATGGAATCATAAGAAAGAAGGAGAAGAGCGTATGAAAAAATTTTTGATGGTGCTGTTGAGCATTGCATTTGTGCTGAATCTTGCGATTGTGATTGGGCTGATTGGCGGATATGGTTCGCCACGCCGGGCGCTTTACACCATCACAGATGAACTGATGAACAGCGCCTATCGCTTCAAAAGAGGTTGGCAATTTAAGAATAGTCTACCTTGACTTTTTAGGAGATGGACAGGCAATCTGTCCATCTTTTTTTGTATACTGGGGTTGTGCAAAAGAGACAAAAATTTTTTTGTAATTCCGTGAAACGACAAAACTTCACACAAAGAATTGCAGCGATAGTTGTGTTGTGTTACAATGAGCAGAGAAGGAGAATGAACTGTGCGTAATAGTAGATTGGACCGTATACTCTATATCCAGCAGGTGCTGGTACAGGGCGGTGTGCTGAACAAACAGCAGATGGCTGACCGCTTCGGTGTCAGTGAGAAAACCATCCAGCGCGATCTTGACACCCTGCGCAATCATTTTGCAGACAGCGAGCCGCGCCGAGAGATCTTATACAACTCCGCAAAGGGCGGCTATCTGCTGGATGATACGCTTTCACGCTTCCTCACCAGCAGCGAGATTCTGGCAGTGTGCAAGATTCTGCTGGAGAGCCGCTCCATGGTCAAGGAGGAGATGTTCCCCATTCTGGACAAGCTGGTGCAGGTGTGCACCCCGCTGGACCGATTGAATCAGGTCAAAGACCTCATCAGCAACGAACGCTTCCATTACGTTGAGCCGCAGCATGGCCGGAAGTTTATCGAGAGCCTGTGGGAGATCGGCACGGCAGTAGAAAATCACAATGTTATGGAAATTACCTACTGCCGCACCCACGACGGCGAAACTCGTGTGCGCACCATTGAGCCGGTGGGCATCCTGTTCAGCGAGTATTATTTCTATCTGGCGGCGTTCATCGAAGGCATCGACAAGGACAAACACTTCCAGAACCCGCAGGACAATTCCCCGACGATTTATCGTATTGACCGCATTCAGAACTATAAGACCCTCGACCGACACTTTGCACAGCGGTACACCGACCGCTTTCAGGAGGGCGAGATGCGCAAGCGCATCCAGTTTATGTACGGCGGCGAGTTGCAGACCATTCGGTTTGAGTATACCGGGCCAAGTCTGGAATCCGTGCTTGACCGACTGCCCACTGCAAAGGTTTTGCAGGTAACGGAGAAGGGCTGGATCATAGAGGCTGAGGTATTTGGCACAGGTATCCAAATGTGGGTGCGAAGTCAGGGAGACTATGTGCGGGTACTGGCAGAACAATAAACGCATTAGGAAAGGAGAAAAATAAAATGGCGGTGCCTTTTATCCTGCTGGGTGGTGCGGCGTTGGCCGGCATCACCGGTGCTGTAAAAAGTGTATCTGCTCACACGAAAAATGCAAACGCAAAGCAGATCGTTGCGGAGGCACAGAATATCTATGACGAGGCGCGGGAGATGCTGGAGGAACAAAGGACCTGCACAGCGGAATGCCTGAAACGGCTGGGAGTGCTCAAGGTAGATATCTGGTCGAAAGAAATGAATGATTTTATCCGTACGTTCAGAGCCTTCAAGAATGTCCGGATGGAAAGTGACGTGGCCGGGGATGAACGTCTGAAGCTCAAGTGTCAGGGAACAGAAAACCTGAAAAATATGGAAGTTGCTGCTTTGAAGGCAACGGAGATTGCGCGGGCAGGCGTTGCTTCTCTTGGCACCGGAGTGCTGGCAGGCATTGCCTCCTACGGCGGAGCGATGATGTTTGCATCTGCATCAACAGGCACGGCCATTGCAAGTCTGTCCGGCGTGGCAGCGACCAATGCAACGCTGGCATGGTTTGGCGGCGGTGCATTGACCGCAGGCGGTCTGGGCATGGCGGGCGGCACACTGGTTCTCGGTGGCATCGTTGTCGGGCCGGTATTGGCAGCCGCAGGCCTTATCATGAATGCCAAGGCGGATGAAAATCTGGCCAGTGCAGAAGCCACGGCGGCGCGGGCCGAAACGGCGATGGAAAAGATGGCTGTTATGACAGATTTTATGAAAAAGACTGCAAGTATTGCAGAAAACTATTCGGACTTTCTGGTACGCTTTCGCAGTGCATTTTATCCGGTAGTAAATGAGATGAAATATATGGAACAGCGCACCAGACAGAAGCAGAAAAGGATGCTGTACGATTCGGACGATGAGAAAATCGATTTCAACAGCCTGACCGAAGCAGAGCAGAAAAAGATTCATCAGGCATGGCTTATGGCACAAATTATGTGTTCAGTACTGTCAGAACCGCTTCTGACACCGGCCGGGGAACTGGCTTCGGAAGCACAGACAACTCTGCAGAACGCAAGGAATGTGTATCCGGCATTCGCACAGGGAAGGTACGGCTTCTGATGCGCCTGTAAAGGAGAAAGAAGGATCGAGCTGTGAGAAGCAGGGAAGAAAAAAATCTGGAAGGTCAGGCTGGTGCATTTGTGGGCAATGCGGCCTCCCAGAATGTACAAATGGGAACCGATACGGCCATTGACTCTATGAGGGAACTTTTGTACAAGGCAGGAAAGATTTCAAAAGTAGGCTTTGAGCAGTCCAAGGGAAATCTGTTTGAGTACATTGAGGCAGCAAAGCTGCAAACGAACATGGCAAACTGCGGCGAACGCTTTGACCGAAACCCAGTGACGGATCTGGCGGCAGGTCGGGGAGGATACGGCGGGCATACGGCACCGGATGACTTTCGTATGCAGAGGAATGGCCGAATCGTAGGGCAAGGACAGGCAAAATACAATAACAGTGCCTGGCGAGCTGCGCAGAATTTTGTAGATCCGAAGTATACGGATATGCAACGCATTGCACCAACAGACCAGATGGCAGACATTGAGAGCTGCCTGCACAAAATGGCTGAAAACGGTGAGATTTCAAAAACGGCCTACGAGAATGCGGTATCCAACTTGATGAAGAAGGGCTTGACAGATCCGTCCACTGGCATTGCATCAGGAGGCACAACAACTGCGGAGCTGCAAAAGCTGCGTGGCACAGATGGCAGAGTTTCTCAACAAGCGGTTCGGCAGTATGCGGCTCGCTTTGAAGGAAAGCAGCTGGCGCGGGAGGTCGGTACAGCGGCATCGAATATGGCGGTGGCAACCGGTGTTATCACAGCCATTGTGTCCGGTACACAGAATTTGTTTGAGGTGCTGCGGGATCACAAAACGCTCGACAATGCGTTGGAAGAGGTAAAAGCGGATACCGTCAGCGGTGCACTGCGCGGTGGCGAGACCGGCGTGCTTAGCACGGTGATCCGCTTTGGAGGCCGGAAAGTGGCACTTCCGGTGCTTTCGGATTCAACCGCAGCAACAGTCATGGCGGGCGGGCTGATAGATGGAGGCGCAGCACTTTATTCCTACGCAAAAGGAGAAATCACCGGGCAGCAGCTGCAGGGGGCTTTGGCAGATACGACGGTAAAGTCGGTCGCAACGGTCTATTTTACCAAAGCGCTCGGACTGGTGGTCGGCACGGCAAATCCGTTTGTCCCGATGGCGGTCTATACGGCAGCAGCTTATGTGGTGTCCTGCACACGCGCTATTGTGGAGCAGGCAGAGCTGAATGCGGCAGAGTACGATCGGATGACGGCATTGCTGAAGGAATCAACGCGGTTGGAACAGGAATATCACCGTCAACTGATGGATTTTATGAAGCAATATGAACAGCAGCAGCGTACCCGACTGAACAGCCTGCTGGATGCCTTCGCGTACCTTGCGGATGATGATACCAACTACGAGCGTGCGGTATATGCCATTTTGAAATATGCAGACCAGACAGGTCTTGCACTGCAGCATAGAGATTTTGACGCGTTCCGCGCAGCAATGTGCTCCGAGGAAGAATTTGTTTTGCGATGACATATGACATGAATAGTATAAAACATTCTGAAAGGAACGATGAATCGTGAAAGTGGAGAAAAAACAAAGTCGGGAAAGTGTTCTGGATAAGGCAAAGAAGCTGGCGATTTCAAAAGCGGTAGACCAATATGCAGAAAGTTACGAGAAAAAAACAGGCAAAACAGTGAATGCAGAGGCATTGAAGTCGATTTTTATACAACACGCAGATGTTGTAGAAGACGTGATGACGAAGGGGGACTTTGAAAAAAAGATAAAAACGGCGGTGGATACCGTTGATGTTGTGGAAAAGATGGCACGAACGCAGGATCTCAATGGAAATGTAGTACAGACCAAAGAGCTTGTAAAAGACAAAAGTGCCTTGCATGTGTTGTTCAGTCCTGACAGCATTGACAGTAGAGGCGATTTAAAGGAGGAAGGCAAGCAGGCCATGCAGGAACTGGTGGAAATGCATGACCTGACCAATCCGAAAAAATTGGGGGAATTTCTGGTACAACTGCATATCGCACAGATCGAGCACTTCAACGAGCGTTTTGAACTACTGGAAGACCTACATCTGAACGACTACAGCAGTCGGCTGATGGATGGCAAAACGTATCTGGAACGCTATAAAAGGGCACAGGATGAAACGAATCAAGTTTCCTACCTTGAAAAGGCGGACGATGCGTTTATCAAAGCAATCCACCGGTTTGAAGGAGCACTCCGCATTTATGTGAGCGATGTGAAGAAGATCGTGCGAGGACCTCGTTTTATCAGGAGTATCAAGCTGAAAAAACTGGACGGAGACATGAAAAAAATCCGGGGTATGCTTGAGACTATGCAGGAATTGGTTGCGCTGGAAAACCTGGTCGGCCGCTGGAAAAAAGAACCGCAGGATGATATCCAGCGGGAATATCAGAATTTCTTTGATGAGGTGATCGGTGCAAATCTTAAACTCCTGCAGAATTACTGTAGAGATGAAGATGATATGTTTTGGAAAGACATTGAAGAGAATGGACGGACCATTCTTTTAATGGAATAAAATAACACAACAAGTAAAGGAGTAGTACAGTATGGGTATCGGCAGAAATGACATGGAAAAAGAACAGAGCGCTCTGTTTGCGACAGCGGTTTCTTTGGGTGCAGCACTTTTGGGCGGCGGTGCAAAGCTTGCACTTGACAATATGAAGGCTACGAGCGTTGCACTCATTGATTCCAAAATCAGTGATAACGAAGCAAAAAAGAAAGAGCTTTCCAAGGGTCTTGGCTGGTTGACCAACAGCGAAGAAATCGAAAAGATCAACCAGGAAAATGCAAGACTGCGTGCAAAGAAAGAGAAAAAATAAATTTTGTGTCCGGGGCTAAAGTGCAAAAAATGATTTTGACAGAAACTTTCTGTCAAAAGTCCACTGCACTTTCAGGTTATTACAATCCTGGTCGATTGCACATACAATACAAGTATCACTTCACAAAACGGAGGGGACTTGTATTATGGTGGACTACGCCGACATCGGAAAACGCATCCGTGCCTGCCGCCTTGCAAAGGGCATGACGCAGGAGCAGCTGGCCAATGAGGTCGGTGTGGTGGTCACGCACATCAGCCATATCGAAACAGGCAACTCCGTGCCCAGCCTGAAAACGCTGATCGACATCATCAACGCACTGGACTGTTCGGCAGACGAGCTGCTGTGCATTGAGATCAAAAAAGCAAAGCCGGTGTTCGACAGCTGGATGACCGAACAGCTTGCAGATTGCTCTGCCGATGAGGCAAAGATCATCAAAGAAACGGTGGTCAGCCTGAAAAAATCGCTTCGGAAGGTGTACGGAAAGTCCTCTAAATACAGATATGACTAAAACTTCAAAAACTGAATGCCAGTTGGTAGGCATTGAGTGCCTGAAAAAGCACCCATAAAGTAAACGAACCGCTCCGGTTTCCATAGTAGGAAGCCGGGGCGGTTTTTTGCGCTCACGGAGGGGCAGATGAAAAACACAGTATGAATATATACCATATAAAAATGAATATATGCTAAAATTTCGGGAAAATACTTGCATTTTTATTAAAATGGGTGTATTATGACACCTGCCGACGAAATGCCGACAATCAACAAGAGAGGGATCGATACTATTATGTCTTTGAAGAAGAAAATTGCTGCGGCTTTCATCGCCTGTGCGATGACGCTTGCCGTGGTTCCTTCCGCCTTCGCCTGCACGGCACTCTATGTCGGCAGCGACCTCACCGAGGATGGCACCACCATGTTTGGCCGGATCGAGGATCTGGGCACCAACGATTACAACAAGCTGTTCAACATCAGCCCCGCCGGGAAGCACACCGCGGGCGAGGTGTACGAGGGCTGCTACGGCTTTACCTACACCTTCACCCACGACAGCTACCGCTACACCGCCCGCCGGGACGACAACGGTCTGGGTGTCTGCCCGGACTGCGACAGCACCCACGAGCACACCCCCTATGAGGAGGCTGGCACCAACGAGAAGGGTGTCATGGTCTCTGCCACCGAGTCTCTCTACGGCACCGACGCCGTGCTGAGCGTAGACCCCTATGTGGACAACGGCATTGAGGAAGCCGAGATCACCACGGTGCTGCTGAGCGAAGCTTCCACGGCCCGCGAGGGTGTTGCCCTGCTGACCTCCATCTACGACAACGCCGGTGCAGCCGGCGGCTCCGGCGTGTTCATTGCCGACCAGAATGAGACCTGGTTCGTGGAGAACCTGACGGGCCACACCTACCTTGCCCTGAAGCTCTCCTCCAGCGTGGTCTTCATGCAGCCCAACATCGCCGCTATGGGCAAGATCGATCTGGATGACACCGACCATGTGGTGGCCTCTGCCAACCTGATCTCCGTGGCCCAGAAAGCCGGTACCTTTGTGGGCGATGCCGCTGCCAACGTCATCGACCTGGATGCCTCCTACAACGGCGACATCGCATCGGACCGCATGGCAGCCGGCCTGAACTACCTGTACGGCACCGACACCTTTACAAAGGACAACTACAGTGAGACCGACTTTGCCATCAGCAACGTCGGCGAGAACGGTGCCATCGTCCCGGTCTACTCCAACATCCAGCTGACCAAGAAGTTCTCGGTGGAGGATTCCATCCACTTCTTTCAGACCGAGCCCATCGGCAAGACGGGCAATGTGGAGACTCATCTGTTCCAGGTGAGCGCCACCGGCGATCTGAACACCGCCATTACCGAGTGGACCGCTTTTGACGACGACGTGTACAACGCCTTCGTCCCTTACTATCCGATGCTGACCACCGACACCGCAGATGTCTACAAGGTCTCGGTCCACACGGTCACCCGCTCCGACGAGCAGCCCACCGAGGGCGTCTGGTATCAGGATGCCAAGGGCCGCTACTATACCTACCCGGACGACTGGACCGACTCCTTCTACGGCGTGCGTGACGCCCTCTCCAACCTGCTGACCTACGGCAGCAATGGCAATCAGGTCACCGCAAAGGATCGGGCAGCAGCCAAGGCCAGCTATGCCGCGCTCCAGCAGGAGATCATGGCCGACTACGCCGATATGAAGGCCGCCGTTGCCGCCGCCGACACGCTTGAGGCCAAGCAGGCTGCCGCCACCAACGCCAGCAATGCCATGAGCCAGAAGGTGTACAACACCACCCTGAAGATGTACAATAAGCTCCAGGCCAAGACGGCCGCCCGGGCATGGGTCAGCTCTCTGCTGCACTGAGGCTTTGCAGCGCCTGAGGCGTTTCCCATAAAACCGCAGCGCCCCCGGTTTCCATGACAGGAAGCCGGGGGCGTTTTACTTTTGGCAGTACATGGAAAAAACTTTTTACAGCATTTTCACGGTCATAGCCTCGCTGGTGAGGTCCTGTGCTGTGTTGCTATGGGCAGGGTCATCCAGCATATACCGCAGCACCAGAACTTCGCCTACATAGAGGAATGCTGCCTTGATGGGGATGCTGCCGGAGTCCAGCGGGCTTTCCTGTGCGCCGCAGAGAAGGACGACATCCGCGAGCAATGCGCCGGGGGAGTCCTCGTAATGGGTCAACAGGATGATTTTTGCCCCGGCGGCCTTGGCGGTGCGCAGGGTCTCCATCAGGTCGCGGGTAGCACCGGAGTAAGAGACGAACAGCACCACGTCCTGCTCGGTCATCAGGCTGGCCGCCATGATCTGCATGTGGCTGTCCCCGGTGGCACGGAACTTATTGGTGACACAGGCAAACCGGGCGCAGATCTCGTCTGCCACCACCATGCTGCCGCCCTGGCCCATGCAGTACACCTGCTTTGCCTGCCGCAGCAGTGCCACTGCCTGGTCCACTGCCTCCGGCGACAGGGCGTTCTGGGTGCCGTTGATGGCGGTCATAAAAAGAGCCGATGCGTGCTCGCAGAGGGTGGTGGTGTCGGCATCCGGGCTGGGTGCCTGCTGATTTACCAGTACCCCGGTGGCGTTGGCCTGTGCCAATGCAATGCGCATTTCATGGTAGCCTTCAAACCCCAGCGCCCGGCAGAACCGGAACACCGTAGCCTCTGCCACCTTGCATTCCCTTGCCAGGGATGAGATGGACAGATACTGTGCCTCTGCTGCGTGCTGCACCAGATAGTCGGCCACCATGTGACCCGATTTTGTCAGGTCATTCTGGTGCTGCTGCAGCAGCTCCCAAAAATTTGTAGACATTCTCCTTCTCCTAACCCGGCCCCCGGGCAAAGCCGGTGCCGCTGCTGTTCTTTTACCTTCCTATTAAAAGTATAAGAAAAAAACGCAGGCTCCGCAAGGGGCGCATTGCCCACATTTTTGGTCCGGTTTCTGTGCAGACGGCACAGAAAGTGAGGAAAAACGGCCCATTTTCTGAAAATCTCTTTCTTTTTCAGATTTTCAGACCGAAAAGTCTTTTCACTTATTTTTCCGATTTTGTACCGTTTTGCAACTTTTTAACGAGCAGTTTTCACTTTTCTTTTGTGTTTTTTCTGATATCCCACAATCTTGTACAACCTGCACAGTTCCAAAATGAAAAATTTATGAAAAGGAAGTATGGACAGAGTGAAAATATTTTTCTATAATGGAATCATCAAAGGCAGCCGCCCGCACAAGCCGCTGCCACAACGTGAATTGATGAGAGCAAGGAGAAACTATCATGAAAAACTGCATTTCCCGCCGTTCGTTCCTGAAGGCTGCCGGTATTCTGGGCGTTATGGTCGTTGGCGGATTGATCCCCAGCTATGTATCCTTTGCTTTCCCCGAAACGCTTGTCATCTCCAGCGTTTCCGTGCAGGGCATCTTTGACTCCATCATGCCCAACATTCTGCCGCTGGGCTTTGTGTTCCTGCTCTACTGGCTGTTCAAGAAGAAGAATGTCAACACCATGAAGCTGATCCTGTTGGTCATTGCTTTGTCGGTTGTACTGTCCTTCCTGGGCATTATGTAAGCTTATCTGCTGCGGCTCGCGCCGGTTCAGCATTTTTTGCAAGCCATATTGTCATGACAAAATTACAAATGGAGGCTATTGTACCCATGAGCATGGTAAACTTTGACGAAAATCAGATCATTGCCAACGGCGCCAAGATCTACGACCAGCGCGCAAAGATCGAGTCAATCGCGGATTCGATTGTGGATAACGGGTTTGACCTGCTGCTGTTCACCAGCAGCGGCGGTTCTCAGGCGATGCTGGATCCGTTCGCCTTCTATATCCGCCACATGTCCCGCCTGCCGGTCGAAAATGTCCTGTCCGCCAACCTGATGACCGGTGACTGCAACCGCATCACCGATAAGACCGTGGCGTTCCTGACCTCGAAGTCCGGCGACACCGCCGAGACTGTAAAGGCAGCCAACTGGCTGAAAGAGCAGGGCGTGCGTCTGTTTGCCGCCGTCGGCAAGGAAAACTCCACGCTGGAATCCATCTGCGATGACACCATCGTCTACGGCGAGGGCCGCCCGCAGGAGCTGGTGTTCTACCTCCTGATCGGTCGCATCCTGTACCGCAGCGGAAACTTTGATGCCTACCCCCGCTTTGCGGATGAGCTGAAGAACCTTGCCTTTGCGCTGGCACAGGTACGCAAACAGGCGGATGCCAAGTGCCTGAAATATGCGCAGGATTACTGCAAGGAGCCGTATAACATCTGGATCGGCAGCGGCGACCTGTGGCCCACTGCGTACAGTTACAGCATGTGCGTGCTGGAGGAAAGTCAGTGGATCCGCACCAAGAGCGTTTCCAGCCCGGAATTCTTCCACGGCACACTGGAACTGCTGGAGGACGATGTCTGCACCACGCTGCTGCTGACCGAGGGACCCACCCGTGCACAGGACGAGCGCGTAAAGGCGTTTGCTGCCCGCCATACCAAAAAGCTGACCTGCTTTGACACGAAGGAGTATGCACTGCCCGGCATCAGCGATGAGTTCCGCCCGCTGCTCAGCCCCGTTGTCATGGCGGCTGTTCTGCAGCGCATCAGCAAGAACATTGAGGTCATCACAGATCATTCTCTGGATATCCGCCGCTATTACAGAAAAGAGAGCTATTGAGTATGAAACTGATTGCATTAGGGGATAACGTAATAGACTATTACCACAATACACAGGAGTGCTTCCCCGGCGGCAATGCGGTAAACGTTGCAGTTCATGCTGCGCGGCTGGGGGCACAGGCCGAGTATCTCGGCTCCCTCGGCGATGACGATATGGCACATATTGTGGAGAAAGCACTCCGGGAAAACGGCGTGGACATCAGCCATTGCCCCGTTTTGCAAGGGCGTACCACCAAGGTGTGCAGCTATGATGTGGTCAACGGGGAGCGCAGCTTTATCGAGGTCATCACCGGGGAAAGCTGGACCGGCCCGCTGCAGATCGGTGCGCA
>ENA-OPSY01001771-OPSY01001771.1-human-gut-metagenome-genome-assembly--contig:-NODE-1771-length-11674-cov-8.078406_pt1 | contig 11674 bp, 7 predicted proteins | sample MGYA00241464_ERZ501920 | MGnify/ENA primary metagenome ERZ501920 (study PRJEB25962, sample SAMEA2042396) | human gut metagenome | biome: human gut; feature: human-associated habitat; material: faeces...
CCTGTACCATCGAATGCTGCATGACCGAACTGATCATACTGTTTACGCTTTTCTGCATCACTCAATACTGCATAAGCTTCCTGTGCTTCCTTGAACTTTTCTTCACATTCTTTATCACCCGGATGCATATCCGGATGGTACTTCTTGGCAAGAGTACGGAATGCCTTTTTTATATCAGCGTCACTCGCATTCTTCGGAACGCCAAGGACTTCATAATAATCTCTTTTCTCTGCCATAACGCTTAACTCCTTGTTATCATGTACAAATTTATCATACCGGCTATCTGTCTAAAGCATGATTCAATTTCCGGTTTTCAAAAATCTTCAAATATTTTCCTCTTCTACCGCATATAGGGTTTCCGGAAAACCGGAAACCCCTTTTTACATGCTGATTATATTTTAGACCTCTTTGAAATCAGCGTCTACAACATCATCACCGTATCCAGCTTCGTTGCCGCCCTGTGCAGCACCTGCACCAGCACCAGCTCCCGGATTCGGTCCAGCCTGACCGCCTGCCTGCTGTGTCTGCTCATACATTTTAGCGAAAAGCTTCTGAGCACTTTCCATCATCTTCTCCTGAGCAGCTTTGATATCTGCTACCTGAGAATCTGTCATCTCTTCTGCATTTGCAGTCTGAGACAGTAAATCTTTCAGTGCGTTCAGGTCTGCTTCTACAGCAGCTTTATCATTAGCATCGATCTTGTCTCCGGCTTCTTTCAGTGCATTCTCAACCTGGAATACCATGGAATCAGCATTGTTTCTTGTATCGATTGCTTCTTTACGTTTCTTATCCTGTGCTTCAAACTCAGCAGCTTCTTTTACTGCCTTGTCGATATCGGAATCAGACATGTTAGAACCAGCTGTGATTGTGATGTGCTGTTCTTTACCTGTTCCAAGATCCTTAGCAGATACATTTACGATACCGTTTGCATCGATATCGAATGTAACCTCAATCTGCGGAACACCACGACGTGCTGGCGGGATACCATCGAGACGGAACTGTCCAAGGGATTTGTTATCTCTTGCAAACTGTCTCTCACCCTGTACAACGTTGATATCTACTGCCGTCTGGTTATCTGCTGCCGTTGAGAAGATCTGGCTCTTCTTGGTAGGAATCGTTGTATTTCTCTCGATCAGTCTTGTTGCGATACCACCCATTGTCTCGATGGAAAGTGAAAGTGGTGTTACATCCAGAAGTAAGATCTCACCTGCACCTGCATCTCCTGCAAGTTTACCACCCTGGATAGATGCACCGATGGCAACACACTCATCCGGGTTTAATGTCTTACTTGGCTCTTTGCCTGTCAACTGTTTTACTTTATCCTGAACAGCCGGGATACGTGTAGAACCACCAACTAATAATACCTGACCAAGATCAGCATTGGTAAGTCCTGCATCTCTCATGGCGTTCTGAACCGGAATAGCTGTTTTTTCAACGAGATCATGTGTCAGTTCGTCGAATTTTGCTCTGGTTAAGTTCATATCAAAGTGTTTCGGTCCCTCAGCAGTTGCTGTGATGAACGGAAGGTTGATATTTGTGGTTGTTGCGGAAGAAAGTTCTTTCTTTGCTTTCTCAGCTGCTTCTTTTAATCTCTGAAGAGCCATCTTATCGGTAGAAAGATCTACGCCTTCTGCTTTCTTGAACTCATCGATCATCCACTGTGTGATTCTGTTATCGAAATCATCACCACCAAGATGTGTATCACCATTTGTAGATAATACCTCGATGACACCGTCACCGATCTCAATGATGGAAACATCAAATGTACCACCACCAAGGTCATATACCATGATCTTCTGCTCTTTCTCGTTGTCAAGACCATAAGCTAAAGCTGCTGCTGTCGGCTCGTTGATGATACGTTTTACATCAAGGCCTGCGATTTTACCTGCATCTTTGGTTGCCTGACGCTGTGCATCGTTGAAGTAAGCCGGAACTGTAATAACAGCCTCTGTTACTTTCTCTCCTAAGTATCCTTCTGCATCTGCTTTTAACTTCTGTAAGATCATTGCAGAAATCTGCTGTGGAGAATACTGTTTGTCATCGATTGCTACTTTATAATCAGTACCCATATGTCTCTTGATAGAAGATATGGTTTTTTCTGCGTTTGTAACAGCCTGACGTTTTGCAGGCTCACCAACTAATCTCTCACCTGTTTTTGTAAATGCAACGATAGATGGTGTTGTTCTTGCACCTTCCTGGTTTGCGATAACGGTAGGTTTTCCACCTTCCATAACAGCTACACAGCTGTTTGTCGTACCTAAGTCAATACCAATGATTTTACTCATAATGATTTCCTCCTCATCTAATATCTATGGAATAATTAGTTTGCTACTTTTACCATACTGTGTCTTACCACAGTATCTCTGTACATATATCCCTTCTGGAGTTCTTCTGCTACTACATTCTCTCCTAAGGTTTCATCCTCCACATGCATGACTGCATTGTGGAAATTCGGATCAAATTCAGCACCGACCGCCTCGATCGGTTTTACGCCTGCTTCCTCTAATACGGTAAGCATCTGGCGGTAGATCTTATCCATTCCGACAACAAAAGCATCTTCTTTGTTATCTTCCGGAACTGCTGCAAGACCACGCTCAAAGTTATCAATGACCGGCAGGATCTTTTCTACGATTGTTTTTGCTCCCATATCGTACATCTGTGATTTTTCTTTCTCTGTACGCTTACGGAAGTTATCAAACTCTGCCATCTGTCTTTTTACCTTATCGGTAAGCTCCTCGATCTGCTCATCCTTTTTGTCTTTCTTCTTTTTGAAAAAAGATTTCTTTTTATCAGGATCTTCGGAATCCGCTTCGGAAGCTTCTGCATCAGCGTTCTCTGCTGTTTCGGCTGTTTCTTCCGTGGATGTCACGTTTTCATCCTCTTTGGTCTCGGAAACATTTTCCTCTGTGGAAGATTCCATTGCTTCGTCTAATACCTTTTCATCCATCTCTGACATCTATGAACCACCTTTCTATGTCTGTTCCTTATCCTTGTTTAAAATTCCGTCTAAAGAATTCTTCAAGGTTTTCAGGTTATCCATTACTTTCTCATAATCCATTCGTTTCGGTCCGACAATTCCTATCGTTCCCCGAACACCTTCGCCCAATTCGTATGTTGCTGTCACAACACTGCAGTCCTTCATGGTCTGTATCGGGCTTTCATTTCCTATATAAACCTGAATTCCTGTATTATCATCATCTAACAGGTTTTCAGTTACAAGGCTTGCTAACTGCTGTTTCTCCTCAAATGTGGAGATCAGCTCACTTGCTTTCTCCGAGTCACTTAACTCCGGATATTTAAAGAAATTGGTTGCTCCACTTGTATAAATGCGGATATCTTCATCCTGTCCCATCGTCTCTGCCACGGTATCAAGCACATCACTGATGATATCACTGTGGATGCCCGCCTGCTCTTTTAACTTTGCGATGGTTCCAAGGTTGATCTCCTGTAATGCAAGACCGTTTAAATTCGCATTTAACAGGAAATTCAGTTTTAACATTGTCTCATTGTCGATTGGCTCACTGACCGGAATAATTTTATTCTTGACCAGATTGCCTTCGGTAACGATCGTTGCTAAAATCTGTTCTTCATTCATATTCGATAACTGGATGAACTTTACTTTATTCTTATGAAACGTCGGTGCTGTGACCATCGTCGCATAATTGGTATTGTTCGCCAGTATCTTTGCCACCTGCTGCAGCACCTGATCCACCTTCTCCGTGTGTTCGATGACGAAATTCTTCATCTCATTCACTTCACGGTCTTTCTCTTCCATCAGATGATCCACATAAAAGCGGTATCCTTTGTCGGAAGGGATCCTGCCGGCCGAAGTATGCGGCTGTAAAATGTATCCAAGTTCTTCCAGGTCTGCCATCTCATTACGGATTGTCGCAGAGCTCAGATTCAAATCGGTATACTTGGATATTGTTCGTGATCCAACCGGTTCGCCTGTCTCTAAATAGTTGCGGATGATTGCATCAAGAATTTTCGTTTTTCGTTCGTCTAATTCGAATTCCTCGTCCATTCTCTTCTCCATCTCCATACTCTGTAACTTTCTGTAAGAATCCGGCATCTGCCTCTGATCTCAGTTACCTTTTTCTATCTGTTAGCACTCATTATTATGGAGTGCTAACATCTATGTACTTAAAATAGCACCATCATATTCTTTTGTCAACACTAATTTTTATAATTTCTGCGGTTTTATATTTTTTTTATAATTTTCCTGTTTAGACCTTTTTCTTCTTATATATATGAGGATCAGACCAATCAGAACACTAACCGTAACAACCACCATATAACGTACCAGATGTTTTCCTGCATCCAGTCCCATGCATTCCATGATCTTTTTATACCAGAAATATACCAGCATATGTAAAAGGAAAATTTCCGTCGAGAGCTCACGCATTATTTTTGCGGTCACATCCATTCTCTCACTCACCGGAAAAAAGGCTGCAGCCAGGAAAAGATTTGCAGTGACAAGCGGTGTCATAAGATACATATCATGCGATGACTCGCCGATCTTCTGTGTGACGATCCATTCTTCTAACATCATCAGCACAAGAAAAAATACCGTATACCATCCATACGCACTTTTTCGGATCCGGTCTGCCTTTACACGGAAGAGATATCCCATCGTCACAAACGGAAAACCGAAAAATAAACCATTTCTTGCCGTAGCAAATACAGAAAGATACAATTTAATCTCATTTGCAGCAGGCAAGACCGAGTCAAATGCATGACGGTAAGTATTGTGAGAAACCCCAGCCAGATACAATAACACAGCAGCTGCAACGATTCCTTTCACCTTCCACTGAAAACGTGTTACCAGCAGATACAAAAGTAACACCGCCACGACGGTCGCAGGCAGATACCAGAGCTGTATGTAAGATCCTATCAGAAAGAATCTTCTTGCGAGTTCTAACAGGTTTCCGGCAGCACTTCTTTTTTTCTCCCAGAAACGTTCAATGATTGGTATCAGGTATAACAGACTCCACCATACATACATCTTTATAATATGGAAAAGATATTTTCTTACTTTGCCTTTATCTGTTATTTTTTCCCCGATAAAATAACCTGTACATACAAAAAAGAACGGAACTGCCATACGGCAGATCACCTGCTGAAATTCGTGTGAAAATACCGGTGCAGCCTCCTCAAACGGAGGAATATGAATGGCAGCAACCAAAAATGCTGCCACAAATTTTGAGAAATCAAGTGCCCTGTATTCCTTTTTTTCCGATAGATATATCGTAGACATCCCAGATCCTTTCCTTATTCTGCTCTATTCCATTTCTTTTTTTCTTTCCGGTCCGATATCTGAAAATAACAATCCCGATCACCGACAGGATTCCAATCCCGCTCAAAACAGCACCTGTTTTTAAATACGGCGTACAGTAATAAAATTCGATCTGATGTGTTCCCTCCGGCACATCAACTGCCATGTACATGGTATCTGCTTTTAAGATTTCCGTTTCCGCACCATCTATGTATGCCCTCCAGCCACTGCTGTACGGAATTGTCATGCAGAGCAGTCTCTCCTTAGCGTTTTCTAATGTTCCTGAAATACAATTTGTATCCACGACAACATTTTTTAAAACATCCTGCTTTAAATTTTTCGTCCAGTCATCGGTCTGTTCCATTGGCTGACAGATGATCTGCATATCATCAAACTGATATGTTCCTTTTTCATGAAATGTCAATGTGATCTCATCTGCTTTTTCATCACGGTATCCTGCATTGATCAGATAGTCATCCACACCACTGTAAAAATTATTCTTCTTTGTCAGAAACGTGATCATTTTCGTGATCTTTCCACAGGTCACATCAATGTGCAGACGGCTCTTCGACTGTGTTAACGTCTTTCCCTCCTCCGAAAACTGAAGCCCTTTTAATATGAAGTAAGTTTCACTCTCCGGTATTCCCTCAAAGGAAAGTGTGACCGACGCTTTCTTTTCCGTCGCAGTAAATCCCTGATCCGTCAGTTCCACATTGTGCATATCCGTGATCGTGTAGGAAATATCCTGATCCATAAACTCTGGTTTCGTTTTCGTGCCGGCTAACGCAGACGGGATCTTCTCATCCTCCACGACAATCCCCTGTAACAGTGCCTGCTGTTTTTTCGTCACATCCAGTTCTTCATAAGTGCTCCGTGGAATCACCGCATCACTTGCAAATCCAAGCGGCAGTACCGAATCATTTTCATAAGCATCGCATTTTACCTCATACTGTCCCCCGGCGCCTAATGTTCCACGGTTGATGCAGACGTTATAACCATACGGGCGCAGTCCGCTGTTTCTGGACGGCACCACATAATAACGCACGCCGGAAAGCACCTCTAACATCGTGCGCGCATCAAATCCGGAATAACAGAAATCCCTGGTCTGATTGATGTACATTTCTCTTTGAAACTGGTTGATATCCGGGTTTGCAAGACTGAAATAATAGGAGGTACCATTGATTCCAAGCTGCATCGCCGTGTTTTTCCACTCCTCAGACTGCAGGGACTCATAGCGGTATGTCGTATCTTTCGCATGATTTTTCACAAGACTACCCGCAGCATCTTTTGTCAGCATGGAAAGTGCCTCCCCCTGCGTGGCAAATTCTTCCACATAACTGCCCGCCTGTGGCGCATATTCTGCCCATCCCTGATAGATCAGTTCAAGCATCACCACCACTAACAATGCCGCCTTAAAAACAAATTTTTCTTTCGTCTTTTTCCCGGTTCCGACAATGAAAACTAACAGCACGGAAAATAATAATAATGCCACTAATACATACTGTTTCTGATGCTTTCCAAGCACCTCCAAGCACAGGAAGATATAGGTGATCCCCGCCCAGAACAGTGCAATTTTTTTCTTAAAATGCATCTCCATCATCTGAGGATACATTTTTACCGCGATAAAAGACACAAGCATGGAGTATGCCCACATATAGCGGTTGACCACATAACTGCCTCCATTTAACATTTTTCCGGCAAACGGGAACAACAGCAACAGTGTCATAAGTACAAATCCGGCACGCAGCCCCCTGTTTTTTTTGCCGCCAAAGAGAAGTAACAACACCGCTAAGAGGACGATTCCCGTATATCCAAGTTCACTCCAGTAGGTCGAACCTCCGATCAGAAAGCCATACAGTAATTTCCGGTAATAAGATAACGGATACATTATCGAAAACGTATGCTGCGCTCCTGCCCTTCCCGTAGACAGTGTCATGGCAACAACCGGGAGTAATATGACAGAAACAGATGCCAGTGTCACCAGTGAGTATGCCACAAAACGCCATACCCAGTACCATACCGTCTTTAAAACCGGTTTTCCAAATAACATCAGATAACGAAGCAGAGCATAGATGGCAACAAAGATACAGATCATGTATGTAAAATAAAAACTGCTGACCGTCGCTACCGCAAGCATCCCCATATATAACCATGGTTTCTGTTTTTTATAAATTTTATCCACCCCGACCAGAATCAGCGGCAGGTAGATCATCGGATTTAAAAAATACGGATGCCGCACCGCAATAATAACCCAAAAACAGAAATCGTACACCATTGCTCCAAGCAGTGTAGAATATGGTTTCTGTCCATGGTATCTGCAGTATGCAGAAAACGCGAGACCTGCAAGATATATTCTCACCAGAACCATCGTATTGTAAAAGAGTTCCATATATTTTTCATCCGGCACGAACACCGATAAAAGATTGAGCGGATCGCCAATGACATAATAATGAAGTGTCGTCAATACATCTGATCCAAGTCCAATCTGCATATCCCAGAGAGGGACTGAGACCTTATGTTCCGTGACCAGCGTATCCAGGATCGATAACAGCCAGGAACGGTAATAAAGCAGCGCATTGAAATGCTGCTGCAAACCGTCCGGAACCCATATAAAACTCTTTTTATTTATGATAAATACGGAGAACACTGCCCCCGCAATGATTGCAAAACAAACGGTATATGCCAGAAAGAACCAGACTTTTTTACTGACATTTTCCTCTTTATTCCTTAGGAATCTCATTTTTTAATCCTCACATACAAAGGGACCAAAGCCCCTCGTCTTTAGTCCCCCCTTTCTCTTACATATGAAATCCATATTTCAAAAAATTGTATAACCTGTCAGTCTGCCACTGAAAATTACGCGCACCAAAACTTGCAAACCCTGCCATCCACACCAGTGTTATAACAAAATACCACGGTTTTTTTCTGACACGATCTTTCATTTTTCCAAATGCATAGACCATGGACTGGTCTTTCTTCGCAAGGAAAAACAGAAAAACAAATGTCGGCATCGCCATAAGCGGCGCTAAGTGCCTTCCCCAGTCAACATGTATCACAAACATCGGTATAAAACAGAGATTTACCAGAGCCGCGTATAAATATGGTGTCTGTATCAATTTTACTTTTTTCTGTTTTAAGTCTGAAAAAACATCTTTCCAGACTAACAGATATAAAATAAGCAGCGGTGACATCAACACAAGAATCAGAAGCAGACGCCTGATGGGATCCTCATTGCCATGGAAAAACACAGATGTCACTTCGTCTAACTGATATTTCATGCTTCCAAAATATTCCAGTTGGATTGCAAAATCTGATACTTCTAAATTGGTGCGGGACTTGATAAAAGCAACCGTATTCTCTACACTGTCAAAATTGATCTTTGTAAAAAACTGGAAATAGACCGCTGCAAAAACCTCGACTGCACCGGACAATACCACCCCAAAAAATTCTTTTTTGTGCAGTTTGTTCTCCGCAAATGCATCATAGCATAGCACCGTGAACGTCAGTGGATAATATAAAAAAGCATACCCCTGATGGATTGCAAGTCCCACGACTCCCAATATCGTAATAAGCATCGCTTTTATAGCAAAATTCTTTAACCGCAGTGCTGCTAACACCGTCAGAAGTGTGATCAAAAGCATATAGACATCCAGCCGTCCCAAATTATCTTCATTCCATACATAGGCAATCGAAAACGGAGCTACCATATACGCTACCACAACTCCATAAATGATATCCCTATGTTCCGGATCTGCTGCCAGCGATAACCGTATCAACTGCCCCAGCACGATCGCCAGCACCAGAATCGTCAACATAATACCGATTCCTACATATTTATATGCCACAGTGACATCCAGATAATCTCCATAAAAGAGTTTATATATACTTCCAATCAAAAGTCTTGAACCATTTCCCATGGAATAATCCATGGCATCCCATGCACTGGACCATGTATCCAGATCTAATGCTCTGGTTGATAAAAAGCGGATCAGAAAAGCAATAAAAATCATCGTTTCATAGGAAACCCGATTCCATATTTTCGCAATCTTATGTGTCATGTAAAACTCCTATTCCTGCATTTTAACCACAATGATGCCATTGATATATTCTACACACCCTTTTAGCGGATAAACAGACATATTTTTATATTCATCTGTTTCCACGATCTCCATCATCTCGTCGTAAGACGCCTGTTCCATCTGGACTCCAAAACAATAATTCCAGATAATAGTGTAATGGTAAGAATCATTCAGAAATGAGTCATTGCTGATTCCCATAATGCTCGGCATCATAATCTGGAGATTCTCTGTTGCACAATTATAATCACCCATGATAACGACCTTATCATGCTGGTTCTGAAACTCATCCATCTGCTCGATACGCTGCAAAACATCCTCTGCGATAGAAATGGATTTATGATAGCTCAGATTCATATTAAAATATGCAATGTTACAGTTAATCACATTATAATACACCAGTCCACAAAGCACAAAAATACCGCATCCCTTCAGTATCTTTGAGATCCAGGTTTTCCAGTCTAACTGCAACAACATAATGATCATAAGCAGATAGATCAGGCAGACAGCCATTTCCATCAGCGTATAATACTGCACGTCCGGTGAAGTAAAGTTGATAAAGTATGCTCCAACCGGGATCAGGCAGACAGCTGCAATGGAGGCTAACATTGACATTTTTTTCTTATAAACCTGATTGCGTACTAAAAGATATATTAAGATCAGTCCGATCAGCAACAATGCCGCTGCATTTAATAAGGAATAAACGTGTTTTTCCACACCATGTTCCATACCAAGGATCAGTCTGAAATGATACAGCGTCTTTTGCAGTGCCGCCTTATACTGCCCTAATGACATGATCCCCAAAGCACCGATTCCCTGATAACCTGGCAGTGTAATATTATAACGGATCAATGTGATCTTTAAAATAACCGCATACAGTACCGCTCCGCCGACCAGCATTCCAAGATATTTTAAATCTTTTCTTACTGCTTCTAAGAAGTCAAGTTTCTCAATGACAAACTGCCGGATAATATAAAGCAATACCAACACGATTGCCACCGTTGCATATGCCTGATAAATCCCCATTGCAAATGCAAGACAGACCATTCCTGCTATCGTTCCCCACTTTTTGACACACCAAGTCAGATAAACTGCAAGCGTAGCCAGCAAAAATGCGAGTAGATACGCATCTGCCGTATACATATAAGCAAAAGAAGACACAACGGTCGGGAAGGACACAAAAATTGCCGCACAAAGCACGATCATTCCCTTATTTTTTATTTCAAACATTTCAGTGAGTAAAATAACAACGATACTGATATAAAAAAGAGAAAATGCACCGTTGACCCACGGAAGATCAAACATCGAAGTAATCAGTCCTGCATACCCTAAGAACCAGCGTCCCAGGGTATAGGTAGAACCGACTCCCGTAAAATTATAAATACTGTCCCATATAGGAAGAAAATTAAAGAAACGATAGGCATGTGCCAAAAGTCCAACGATCCATGTTGTTATAAATCCGACCATCCATTCTTCTTTCAACACAATTTTCTTTTTTCCGATTGTAAATGTTTTCATTATCTCCTACCAATTAAACTTCTCTGCGAAATAAGCATCCAGATCCTCGATCTTAATACGCTCCTGCTCCATGGTATCACGATCACGAACCGTTACCGCACCGTCATTTTCAGATTCGAAATCGTAAGTTACGCAGAACGGAGTACCGATCTCATCCTGTCTTCTGTAACGTTTTCCGATATTTCCTCTGTCATCAAATTCACAGTTGTATTTGTGTGAAAGCTGTGCAAATACCTTTTCTGCGCCTTCATTTAACTTCTTGGATAATGGAAGCACACCGATCTTAACCGGAGCTAAAGCCGGGTGGAAATGAAGAACTGTTCTCATATCCGGTTTTTCTTCGGTTCCGATATTCTCCTCATCGTAAGCAGCACATAAGAATGCTAAAACAACACGGTCTGCACCGAGTGAAGGCTCGATGACATACGGAAGATATCTTTCATTCTTCTCATCATCAAAATAAGTAAGATCCTGACCGGAAGTCTCCTGATGGCGTCCAAGGTCATAATCAGTTCTGTCAGCGATACCCCAGAGCTCGCCCCATCCGAACGGGAATAAGAACTCGATATCGGTTGTTCCCTTGCTGTAAAATGCAAGTTCAGCCGGATCATGGTCACGCAGACGCATCTCATCCTCTTTGATTCCAAGGGAGATCAGCCAGTCACGACAGAAGCCTCTCCAGTACTGGAACCACTCTAAATCAGTGCCAGGCTCACAGAAAAACTCAAGCTCCATCTGCTCAAACTCTCTGGTACGGAATGTAAAGTTACCCGGTGTGATCTCGTTACGGAAAGATTTTCCGACC
>ENA-OPSY01001772-OPSY01001772.1-human-gut-metagenome-genome-assembly--contig:-NODE-1772-length-11673-cov-3.511448_pt1 | contig 11673 bp, 6 predicted proteins | sample MGYA00241464_ERZ501920 | MGnify/ENA primary metagenome ERZ501920 (study PRJEB25962, sample SAMEA2042396) | human gut metagenome | biome: human gut; feature: human-associated habitat; material: faeces...
TATTTTTTAATCCTCTCTTTTCAGAAAAGTAACCGCCCAGATGGGCGGTCTTTTTTATATCATATACATTTGAACGAGTATGTCAAATTACTGCTGAAACGCATTCAACAGATTAGGGATCATCTGTTTCTTACGTGACATAACTCCAGGAAGAATTGCAACTTTATCTTCTGGTGTTACACCAAATCCGCGTTTAATCACTCCCTCAGCTTCTGGTCCGCAGATCAGCAGATGTGTTGTTTCCTCTAAGATGTTTGTTAACATAAAGAATACGTAATCAAGTCCCTGTTCTTCTTTCACAGAATCCATATATTCAAGGATTGATGCTTTGATATCATCTAATTCTCCCTGATCCATGGATGTGATCTGTCCAACACCAAAATCAATTGTATCGGCATTAAATTTCTTATAATCCATGTAGAAGATCTCGTTTGGAGTCTTACCACTTAAATCACTTCCTGCACGGAACATTGCTTTGGCATGTTCTTCTACATCAATTCCTGCGATCTGTGCTAATTCTCTCGCGATCTGTTCGTCCACTGGTGTACATGTTGGAGAACGGAACATTAATGTATCAGAAAGAATTGCAGAACACATTAATCCTGCCATCTCTTTTGTAATCTCGATTCCCTGTTCACGGTACATCTGAGCAACGATCGTTCCTGTACATCCAACTGGCTGATTTCTGAAGTAAACTGGTGATACAGTTTCCACACTTCCGATTCTGTGGTGGTCGATGATCTCCATGATCTCACATTCTTCTAATCCTTCGACTGCCTGTGATACCTCATTATGGTCAACTAAGATTACCTGTTTCTTGTTGAATTCTAAGATACGACGTCTGGAAATAAATCCTACAAATTCGTTATCTGCATTCAATACAGGGAAGTAACGGAAACGTTTCTTTGTCATCTCTTCTTTGACATCATCTACAAAATCTGTTTCATTGAAAGATACGATCGTATCTGTTGCCATGATATAAGATACTGGCATTGCCTGGCAGATCAAACGGCTTGCTGTAAATGTATCATATGGTGTTGTGATGATTCTGCAGTTCTTTTCCTTTGCAAGTTCTAATACTTTATCAGTAACTTCTGTACCCATGCATACTACAACACACTGTACTCCTGTCTGGATCGCACCAATCTGTGCATCTTCACGGTTTGCAACGATCACTGTATCTTTAGCTGTTACAAATTCTTCCATTGTATCAACACTTGCGGCAGATACTGTTAACTTACCTTCTGTGATATATCCTTCGATATCTCCTGCCTGAAGTGTTCCATCTAATGTTTCTACAACATTTTTATATGGTGTTTTTGCTTTGGCAAGGATTTCATTGTCATAAACATCCATGTCTGCTTTCAACACATCACTGATGGATACCAGACCGATCATTTTCTTTCCATCTAATACTGGAAGAGACACGATCTTCTCTGTCTGCATCATTTCACGTGCAGATTTCAGGGAATCTGTCGCTTTTGCACCTTTAACTAGATTTAAATTTACGTCTTTTAATCTTGGTCTTACATCACTAACATATTTTGGATCTTTAATTCCAAATGTATCCAATACATATCTTGTTTCGCCGTTGATATTACCGGCACGATATGCTTCGTATCCATTTCCTTCCACTTGATTCTTTAAGTTTGCGTATGCGATCGCAGAACAGATGGAATCTGTATCTGGATTGCGATGTCCAATGACATATACTTTTTTCATTGTTCCTCCTTCTTTCTTGGCAGCCGTATTATGAATGTCGTATACTCATTCTGGCTGTTTGCTTTGATAGTTCCATCATGAAGCTCTATGATCTCCTTCGCGATCGCAAGTCCAAGACCTGCCCCGCCAGTTTCAGAAGATCTTGCTTCATCTAATCTGTAAAATTTCTCAAACAGGTTATTTAATTGATGTTCTGGTATGGTCTTTCCCTGATTCCTGACTAAAATCTCTGCGTTATCTCCATCGATCATTCCATAAACCTCGATGAGAGAATTCGGATAACAATACGATACTGCATTCCTTAACAGATTCTCAAAAACCCTGGCAAGCCTGTCCGGATCACCATAAATTAATATTTTATCATCTACCTCTATCTTCCACTCTAATCCTTTCTGCTTAAATACCGCAGCAAAAGAATCCATCACCTGTTCAAGCAGAACATAAAGATAAAATTCCTTTTTGTCCAAGGTAATATTCTGAAGATTATACCTTGTAATTTCAAAGAACTCATTGATCAGTTCTCCAAGACGTTTCGCTTTCTCAAGAGAAATTCCTATATACTTAGCTCTTTGTTCTTCCGACATATCCGGCGATTCATTTAACAATGATAAATATGCAATGATCGACGTCAACGGTGTCTTCAGATCATGAGCAAGATAGACGATGATATCATTCTTTCTCTGCTCACTTTCTTCTGCAATCCGCCTCTGTTCTTTCAACGTTCCTTTGATCTCATTTAATTTATTCTCCAAAGGATTCAACTCTGGTGGGAGCAATATGCGGTCTTTGGATTCATTTAAGATCATCTGGATCCCGCCTTCAACCTGTCTTAGGTATGTCGTGAATTTTGACATACCCAGATAAAAGCTTAACAAAAGCAGCACAAAAAATCCAGCACCAATGATCATTGTTTTATTTTGTACAAAGATCAGACGATATACACGGATCGCTTCCAGCTCATCCATCCCGATCCGTTCAAATATATAAACGACCGTTTTGGCAAATGGATCCTGAAATACACCATCTACAAATATATCAAGTACAAAATATCCGATACATGCAACGATCAAACTGATTCCCAATGTCTGTAGTATGATCCTTATCTTTAAACTTCTGTATTTACTCCTCAACTTTGTATCCAACTCCCCAGACTGTCTTGATCAATTCTTTGTGTCCCATGACCTCTCCCAGCTTCTCACGGAGATGTCTGATATGTACCATAACTGTATTATTGTTGTTCTTAAAATACTTTTCTTTCCATACCTGCTCAAAAAGATTCTCTGAGCTTATAACCTTCCCGCGGTTCTGTGTCAGAATCCATAAAATTGAAAATTCTAGCGGTGTCAATGTAATTTCTTCTTCTCCATAAGTACACTGGTGTGTTGCACGATTTAAGATAAGACCTGCAATCTCCAGTGTATCTTCCTGATTCATACCGCTTCCATCGTTGTATCTTGTAAATCTTCGAAGCTGTGCCTTCACTCTTGCCATCAATTCCAACGGCTCAAATGGTTTCTCAATATAATCATCAGCTCCCAATGTCAATCCATTGATCTTATCCATGGAAGATACTTTCGCTGTCAGCATGATCACAGGGAAATTGTGTGTTAAACGGATCTGTTTTAAAATCTCAAATCCATCAATATCTGGCAGCATCACATCAAGGATCGCCAGATCAATATTCTCATGTTCTACACACGCCAAGGCATCCTTTCCATTGTAAAATTTATGTACATTATAATTTTCATTCTTTAAATATAATTCAATAAAGTCAGCAATCTCTTTCTCGTCATCTACTACTAATACAGTTGACTGTCTCATTCGCTTCCTCCTTACTCTTTACCACCCTGAATCACATGAAATCTTGCTTCTTGGCTTTCTTCTTCCAATTCTGTTCTCGTATGTCCCTTGAGACTATATAATGGTACAGTTTTATAAAGCGTACGGATCAATTCACAAAGAATCCTTTGATGTTCTTTATCTTCTTCATCCAGAAGATTCACATACGCAGATGTAATCTCTTCATAAGTCAATCCATTTTGAATCTTAACGACCAGTGATTTTACGATCATCATAACCTTATACTGATCATTCTCGATATTCTTCATCACAAAATCATATAATTCTGGGATTCCATCCCAGCCTCCAATTCCATTGCCTAGTGCCAGATTCTTATATTCATCTTCACTGTAACGTTTCCATGATAGATCTTCCCTAAGGCTCCACTGAATAAATACTTCGTTACGATTTTCTACCTCACGGCTTGCCAGTAACAGTCTTGAATTCATCTGATTTCTTAATAAGATTCCTGACTGCCAGAATACAATACGGAGTAATATAAATTCTTCCAACTCATCATAAGTCAGCTCTGGAAACATCTCTTCCTGGATCATCTGGCAGCACTCATAAATATCTAAAATACCATATAAAAACAACATTCCAAAGAGAATATTCTCAAGTCTGGTACCCTCTTCTAACTCTTCCTGAACTCTGCGGCTTTTCAGAGAGAAGAAAAAATTATCCTTTGCTTCTATATTCAATAAGATCGTATCGTCTTCATATGAGAGAAATCCAAGAAAATGTAACTGCTCAATCTCTCTTGCGTACATCTCAGCAATCAGACTCTCACCTTCCATATCCCAGCATTGTAGCAAGAATTCGATTGCTTCCTGCTGTAATAACTTAGTGATCAATTGTGGCATATCATAAAGTTTCTCTGCTATCTTCTCTGCCAGAGATACTTCACTTTCGTCTTCATGAAACACAATATCGATTCGTTCCGATAAAACCATCAGGTTGACTCTTGGATTGGTCGCAAGTTCTTCTATATAAGTTCGTTTTGATTCTTCAATTCTTGCCATCGCCCGATTCCTCCTTTGTCTTAATCTTATAAAGTATATCTTATCGAGCTTCTTCCGTCCAGTGGAACAGGCATAAAGAGTCGTCTAAAATAATTCTTTAATTCGGTTTATATTCTCTTTTGTGACACGGTATCCCATATCATACGTTTGTTTTAATACATCAATGTCTTTCTCCAGACTATCGATCGTATATTCCGGTCTTAGGATCACTGCCTTTCCTTCCCTCTCTAACTGCTCACAATACCTAACTGTTTTGTTATATCTTATATGACGATTTAACAGCAGTTCCGGTAAATGTGGATATTTTCTCTTGAGAAGTTTTGCCGCAGCTTTGTTACTCTTACTTAATTCTTTTCTATACCCTTCTGGCCTTGTCAGTACGATCAGATTCTTCTCATTCCCATCTTCTATTGATCGTCTGATCGGAATCGGATCTGCAATTCCACCATCATAATAAGGCTTTCCATCTACTTTGATCGTTGGAAATACAAACGGGATCGCACAAGTTGCTCGAAGCATCGTACACTTCTTATCCAGTTTCATTCCATCTTTGTATTCTGCCTTCCCTGTCCATGCATTTGTCACACCGACCTTGATCGTTCCTTTGTATTCATTGAATGTCTTCCAGTCAAATGGATACAGTTTGTTTGGGATCGTGTCATATACGAAATCCAGTCCAAAAAGACTTCTATCTTTCAATAGATTCCTCGCTCCCATGTATCTTTTATCATTCCTGTGGTTCATCAGGATCTTTAAATTTCTTTCCTTTTGTTTGGATATATAGGAAAAACCATCACAGATTCCCGCAGATACTCCGATCATATAAGGAAACATGATATCTTCATCCAACAGTGCATCCATCACTCCTGCACTAAAGATTGGACGAAATGTTCCTCCTTCTAAAATAATACCAGGCATCTTTATGCCCTCCTCATCTTCTTATGTTTCGTAAACTTGTCTTATGTTGTGTCATGTGAGTTCTATAGACACTTGTTTTTTATTATATCACGTTTCGATTCTCCATTGTTACATTTTGTCAAAGATTTTCTTAAGAGATTTCGAAATTTTTGTGAATAAAATAGATATCGCTTCCTTTCATTTATTTCAAATTGGTCTGTAACGTATGGATCAATTCCTCAATAACAATTGGTTTGGATAAAAATCCATCCATACCACATTCCAGTGCTTTCTTTCTATCTTCATCAAAAGCATTGGCAGTCATAGCAAGGATCGTAATTTCTGCCAGTGCTGGATCATCCAGTGCACGGATCTGCTTTGCAGCCTCATATCCATTCATTACAGGCATCTGAATATCCATAAGTACAAGCTCATAATCGCCTGGTGCTGAATTCCTGATCTTCTCAACTGCCTCTGCTCCATTTTCTGCTGTATCAACCTGGAATCCATATTCATTAAGAATCGCCAGTGCAATCTCACTATTTAATTCATTGTCTTCCACAAGCAGGATACTTCTGCCTCTGAAATCTGAACTTGCTGTCGGAAGAATATTATCATCCGTGCTCGCCTGCTTCTGACCGATCGCTGTCATCAAAGTATCTCTGATATCTGACATAAATATTGGTTTCGCACAAAATGCATTGACTCCTGCTGCTCTTGCTTCCGCTTCGATCTCTGACCAGTCGTAAGCAGTCAGGATAATGATCGGTGTATCATCACCAAGACTTCGGATCTGACGGGTAACTTCAATGCCGTTCATATCCGGCAGACGCCAGTCAATGATATAAGCATGGAATGCATCACCCATTTCCATAGACTGTCGTGCGCGGAGAACAGCCTCCTTACCGGAAAGTGTCCATTCCGAACGCATTCCAACCTTTACAAGCATCTTAGTCACACTGTCACAGGTATTGAAATCATCGTCTACTACCAATGCCTTCAGGCCTTCCAGCTCTGCGATTTTCTCTATACGGTGATTCTCAGGCTGGATCCGCAATGGCAGGCGGATAATAAATTCAGTACCTTTTCCCTGTTCTGTCTGAACTTCAATGGTTCCACCCATCATATCCACGATGTTCTTGGTAATAGCCATGCCCAGTCCTGTACCCTGAGTCCTGCTTACAGTGGAAGTCCGCTCTCTCTCAAAAGGAGAAAAGATCTTCTGTACAAATTTCTGACTCATGCCGATTCCGTTATCCTTTACCCGGATTTCGTACAGTTCACAGCCTCTCTGTGTACCCGGATACTCTCTCAGCCGGACAGAAACGGTTCCGCCTGCAGGAGTAAACTTGATCGCATTGGACAAAAGATTCAGCAGTACCTGATTCAGCCTGGTCTTGTCACAATAAACATCCTCATTGGTAACATCCATGACATCCATGTAAAGCTCTAACTGTTTCGCATGGATCTGTCCGCTGATAATGGTTTTCAGATCATGAAGAACCTCTGACAGACTGACTTCCGTCTCTTCCAGATGGATTTTCCCGCTCTCAATACGGCTCATATCCAGGATATCATTGATCAGTGAGAGCAGATGATTACTGGAGGAAAGAATCTTACCCAGATAATCCCGAACCCTTTCTTTATCATCAATGTTGCTTACAGCCAGTGTAGTAAAACCAATGATCGCATTCATTGGTGTACGGATATCGTGAGACATATTGGAAAGGAAGGTGCTCTTTGCCTTGTTTGCAGTCTCCGCAGCGCGGACCGCCTCAGAAAGGGCCTGATTCATTTTTCTATCAGAGGTACGATCTGACAGAACCAGGATATATTTCTTTTTTCCGTTTACCTCGCTGCCCATTGCAACGTTATGAAACCAGCGGTGTTCTCCTGTTTTCTGATGAACATATTCAAGATCCCATTCCTGCTGCTCATGAACCTGGATTTCTTCCAGATACTTCTTCTCCGGATCTTCAACGTCCCCGGGATGCAGTTTCCCAAGGACACAAATATCTTTACGAATCTGTTCTACTGTAATTCCCAGCAGTTTTTCCACATTGGGACTGACGTAATCTGCCTGATATGTTTTTGCATCCAGCATCAGGAAAACGTCATCTACATTCATTGACAGCTTTTGAAACAATTCGTCCCTGTACAGGATCTCCGTATCCTTTCTCTTCAGGTTTACCCTGTTTTTCCGGAGAATAATTCCAATAAAAAGACCGGCAATACACACCGCTACTGCACTTACAAGCAGCACAGTGCTACGCTGCAGAACATTCATACTTGCATTGACGATATCAGCCTGGACAAGTCCCAGAAAGATCCAGTCCTGAGGTTTGGATTTCTCATAGACCAGATAGTAATCCTCTCCATCCAGATTTATCAGCATTGCATCTGTATGTCCTTCCTTAAACTCTTCTGAAAGCTTAAGGATCTCTTTTTCAGACAGAGTAGAATGTTCTCTCAGAATCCCAAAGAAATTATACACCTCTCCCCATGCCTCAGAAGAATGATCCACAACAACACGGCCATCCGGATGAACCACATAACTCTGGGCATTTCCATTGAAAGCAGAAATATTCAGCACATTTACGATATCAGAGTTTTCATAGGCAATGGCAATGGCATCATATTCAAAGCCCTGATAACTTCCATGAGGCCTGGGAGTGGCAAAAACAAGGAGCTGGGATTTTCCGGGAACTGTTGCATTGGTTATCACATCATTTCCCTGCCGGATCTCATCTTCAATATTTTCCTGTAATCCCAGATACCCGGTTTCACCTGTTACCATCTTATAGTTCCCGTCCGCTGACAGGAAATAAAAATCTAAAAAGCCTGCATCTTCCTGTGCTTTCTCTATATACTCACGAATTTCACTTTCATCGGAAGTGTTCTGCAGATATTCCCCCCATATATGGAGATAAGTCAGATTCTTATTTGTCAGCTCACTTAGCATATTATCAGACTGATGAAAAATTTCTGTCAGGTGAGAAACACTTTCCTCATAAACAGTCTTCGATACAAACCCCAAATATTGGAAAACAGTCAAAAGGATTCCAACAAATAGGGCAATAAGAACTGCTGCATTCCATCGTTTTCTCACAACCCGTTTCTTTCTGTTTGTATTATGATTCTTAACATCCATTCTTCTCACCTCAGAGTAATGTAGTCTTCAGGCTCTGCAAGAATGGCATTACCATCTGAAACATATGTTGTCCAGGTATCTTCCACAGAGGTATCCCCTCCATCAAATACAATATTTTCCTCTGCCGGATAAGCTTCCATATATTGTGGTGCTGCAAGGCAGGTCACAGTAAAAGTATCCTTGTCCTGAATCTGTTTTCCATTCTTTGAAACTTTACTCAATGTATAACCATTATCCGTTTCCCTGATTTCTACAGAAATACCACTGAACACAGGCAGAGAGCCACGGTTAAAGGGGATAAAGCCTCCCTGATAGCCTTCTACGAAGTTTCTGACCGTTTCCTTCAGTTCTGCCCCGCTCATCTCACTGCTGTAAGCGGAAAGCTCGTTTGGCATAATCATGTTGCCTGCCATTTTTTCTGTATAACCGGCCTTCAGTACATTTCCTGTAAAGCTGTTTCCTGTTGCAATCAGCACATCCGTCCCATAAATACCGCGCAAAGTGTTTGCCATAACAGAATAGGCTTCATTGCCTCCGCTGGTATGGAAACGATTGGAATAAGTTTTCTTTGAATCCAACACAATATCCTCAGAAGTGGATTTTTCTTCAAGAAGCTGGGAATTAAATGACTGATAAGCCTGCTCTGCATTATATTCTCCTGAGATCATCTTAGACACCACATCCCTGGAAATGGAAAAAAAGTCATTTGACGCAATACGGATATACATATGGTTTTCTTCGATCACAGGTTTCACATCCTTCAGATATTCCGTAAGCCGGAAATCCACATCCTGGCTATAGCTTAACAGATCCTGCCCATCATAAATGATCCGGTTCTGCGCATCCTCTGAAAGCATTGTGTTCAGTACCTTCATTGCTTTCTGCCGACGTGTTTCATCCTTTGTCAGGTCACGGTTTAAAGCTATCTGGAAATATGGTGTAGTCATCAGCCACTTTTCGCCGTTCTGCTGAAAGAATGGCAGGAATGTTGTGTTAATGCCCTGATCCTGGAACATTTTTACACCGGCAGAACTGCCGAAATACATGGCAAGCTTACCACTTTTGTACATCTCAACCACATCATCATAATTCATATCCAGATCATCCTGGCTCAGCCCTGTATCCTGAATAAACTGCTCCATACGTTCAAAAGCCTCCGGCCAGACGGTACTGTCCAGACCTTCTCTCTTTGTATTGTCCGGGTCACTGTAGATGGTACGCCACTTACGTCCATCCACAGAAGACAGCTCTGATGCAGACAGACCCTGCAGTGTTTCCATACAGGTATAATCATAGTAATAGTCTGCAGTAAACCCACGGATACCCACCTCATCAAATGCCTGGCAGGCAGAAACGAAGCTTTCATAATCCGTTGGAAGAGGAATATCATACTTTTCAAAAAGATCCTTGTTGACTACAAAACCATGTGCATCCGCACACACCGGAAGCCAGTTTACGCTTCCATCCTCATTCATAAAATTGCTGAGGTAGGTATCATAGACAGCACCTGCAGCATTGGTTGTGGAAAGATCCATCAGACTGTCCTTCAGGGGGCTTGCATCATGGAGGGAAAACCTGCAGCAGGTTATAATATCCGGCAATCCGCCGTTTTCATTCAGAAAACGATAGAAATCCAGATCATTATTGCCTACTACAAATTCAACGTTGATATCCGGAAGCTGTTCCTGGATGTATGGCGCATATTTTTCATACAGCTTTGTGCTCCATAAATACACTGTGATGGTTTCTGCATCTTCTTTTTCCGCACTTTTCCCGCCGCAGCCAGACAGAAGTGATACGGCTGTCACCATCGCCAAAAGCACAGAAACTAACTTGTTCCATTTTTTCTTTTTCATTATAACTTCTCCCTCTGATCGCGTTTTACTAACTCATTGATCACTTTTACTAATAATTTCCCATCAACAGGCTTGGCAATATGTTCATCCATTCCTGCTTCCTTTGCTCTCATTTTGTCCTCAGTGAACGCGTTTGCTGTCATGGCAATGATCGGTATCACTTTTGCATCCTCTCTGTCCAGAGAGCGGATCATCTTTGCTGCTTCATATCCATTCATGACAGGCATCATAATATCCATAAGAATAGCATCAAATTCTCCAGGTCTGCTTTTTCTGAATATGTCAACAGCCTTCTGTCCATTCCATGCTTTTGTCACCACAGCGCCTTCATTCTGAAGCACAAATTCTGCAATCTCCATATTCAGCTCATTATCCTCTGTCAGAAGAACATGGAGTCCATGGATAGAAGTTTCCGTTTTTTCTTCAGCTTCAGTCCTGTCCTTCATATCTGTGTCAATCCGGAATGGAATCCGGATCACAAATGTAGTCCCTGTGCCTTCTTTACTTTCAAAGGAAATGGTTCCGCCCATTTTCTCCACCAGTTTTTTTGTAATTGGCATTCCCAGTCCTGTTCCGGCGAATTTTGTGCGGCTTCCTGCATGTTCCTGTGCAAATGGTTCAAAAATGCGTTTCTGGAATGCCTCTGTCATTCCAATTCCGGTGTCTCTGCAGACAAATTCCAATGTGGGCATTGCTGTCTGTTTCGATGGGATTTCCCGACAGCTGATATAGACATATCCGTTTTCTTTGTTATATTTCACCGCATTAGACAAAATATTCATCAGAATCCGTTTCACATGCACCGGACTTCCAATAAGATTCCAGTGTGTAACTTCTTTCTCTTCCCAAATGATCCGGATATTCTGCTCTGCAGCCATATGTTCGATCACACCCAGTATTTCCTCAGAAATACTGTTCAGATTAAATGGGATTTCTTCCAGAACCACTTCATCTGACTCCAGCTTGCTCATGTCCAGAACCTCGTTTATCAGTTCCAGCAACAGATGAGATGCCTCTTTGATCTTTGCCCTGCATTCCGTCTGTTTCTCCATATTGTCTGCATAATGGTCTGCCACATTGATCATGCCGCAGATTCCATTGATCGGTGTCCGGATATCATGGCTCATTCTCTGCAGAAACTCAGTTTTTGCCTCATTGGCTGCTTCTGCTTTTTTTGCTGCTCTTA
>ENA-OPSY01001784-OPSY01001784.1-human-gut-metagenome-genome-assembly--contig:-NODE-1784-length-11573-cov-2.426289_pt1 | contig 11573 bp, 7 predicted proteins | sample MGYA00241464_ERZ501920 | MGnify/ENA primary metagenome ERZ501920 (study PRJEB25962, sample SAMEA2042396) | human gut metagenome | biome: human gut; feature: human-associated habitat; material: faeces...
TGATAAACTGCTGTGCAGTTCTTCCAGAGACACCACCGTGGCTCAGTTCCCATTTGTTGGCTTCTGCACAAAGTTCTTTGTCGCTTAACTTGATTTCCGGATACTTCTTTGCAAGATTTGTTACAATCTGGAAGTATTCCTGCTGTGTTGGTTTGGAGTAGTTGATACTTACACCAAAACGTGCTGCCAGTGATAACTTCTCCTGTACCGTATCAGAACGATGCAGTTCTTCGTCCTTGTCGGAACGGTCTGACCATGTCTCACGGATGAGATGACGGCGGTTAGATGTTGCGTAGATAAGTACGTTATCTGGTTTTGTCTCCATTCCACCTTCAATAACTGCTTTCAGGTATTTGTATTCGATCTCAAATTCTTCGAAAGATAAGTCATCCATGTAAATGATAAAACGGTAGTTTCTGTTCTTGATATGGCTGATAATCGCAGAAAGATATTTAAACTGATGTTTATAAATCTCAATCATACGAAGTCCGTCACCATAATACTGGTTAAGAATTGCCTTGATGCTTGTGGACTTACCTGTACCGGCATCACCATAAAGAAGACAGTTGTTCGCTACTTTACCCTGTACAAATGCTTCTGTGTTATCTACAAGTTTCTTTTTCTGAATCTCATATCCTGTAAGATCATCAAGCACAACCTTGTCCAGATTATTGATCGGAACAAAGTCCGGCTTTCCATTATTCTCTACGATACGGAACGCTTTGTTAAGTCCAAACATTCCTACACCGTAATCTTTATAGAACTTCACAACTGCATTGAAGAATGTATCTACATCTTCTGCCGCTGCCAGTTCATCAGAAAGGGCACGTACTTTTTCACTTACATTTTTATTATACATTCGCTCTGTCTTGCCGATTGCCTTATAATCTAAAATTGTGCTGAAACAATCAATACCTAATGTCTCCTCGATCGGTCTGAAGTCATAATGGAAAAGATTCATAAATACCTGGAAATCATTCTTTGCAAAGTGATTAACTGTTCCATTATTTGCTCCGACTTTCTCGCTTGTCATGCTGAAAGAGTTTTCATTGGTTACTAAGACAAATGTCAGGTAATTGTGCCATAAGTTCTTATCAAATCCATATGTAGTCGCAAGATCTAAAAGCGCTTTCATTTCTCTGTAAATGTCTGTGATTAATTCGTCAGCTCTGTAATGGCAGCTATCGAATCTCTTAAAAATATCTGCCATATTTAAAAGAATACTGTCTTCTCCTAAATCCCGATATAAAATTAATTTGGATACTTCTCTGTACATTATCTATTCCTCCTGATTCTCAGAACGGTTTTTCAAAATTTCATCTACGTTTAATGCTTCTATCTGAGAAGCAAACTGACTCTTCAACTGTTCTATTTTATCTTTCGCCTGTTCCCGGTCACCGTCAAATGCAGTATAACCTTTGTAAGAAGCTACCATCGGTTTTTCTTCCTCATCTTCAGACGCATCCCTATTAGAATACAACTCTAAGCCCGGAAATGCAAACTTTGGTTTATCTTCATCGTGAATATTGCCATTACGGATGTCTTCAAGTGTTACCAGACCTGGAAATGCATGCTTTGGTCGGTAATCTGGCATCTTAAATACTTCAAAACAGTCTAAAATATCTACATCTGTCATATCATCAGGAAGATTCTCCTTTAAATATTCTGGATGATGCTGTTTATAAAATTCATAGATAACCTGTTTTACCTTCGGGTCATGAATATCTGTGTCCACACGTTCGTCATTAATAAAAAGATAATATCTGTCCACATATGGAAGAATTCTCTCTTCTGCTATAATAGACGTTATTTCCGGTACACTGTCATAGGAAACTTCCAGACGGCGAAAAGTTCTCTGTTTCTCCTTCGTCTGAGTAACCCCTTCTATTTTATATTTATCCAGTTCAAAAAACATGCTTTTTAGCAACGTAAATTCATACATAATTTATCTCCCAATACTCTGTTATTTTTTAATATATCAAATGCTTACCTCTAAATATACTGCCTCATTATCCCGAAAAAATTCCTTGATAAAAAGCCTGCATTCCAAGACATAATTTATATGGCATTTTTTATATTTATTTTCTTACTATACCACAATTACAGCATCTCTTCCATCTCGTCAAGAAGCTCGCCAAATAACTTTAATGCAGATTCTATCGGTTCCTTTGCAGCCATATCTACATTACAAAGACGAAGTAAATCAATTGGATTCATGGAACTTCCACCACTTAAGAACTTAAAGTAGCCCTCTTTTGCCCTTTCATCTCCACTTAAAATCTTTCTGCTGATTGCAATCGCTGCTGAATAACCAGTTGCATATTGATATACATAAAATGGTGTATAGAAATGTGGGATTCTTGCCCATTCTAAGGCAATTTCTTTATCAATAACAATGTCTTCTCCAAAATATTTCTGATTCAGTTTATAGTAAATGTCACATAATACTTCCGCAGTAAGCGGCTCTTTATTCCATGCCATCTCATGTGTAATTTTCTCAAATTCTGCAAACATGGTTTGACGGTATAATGTTCCCTTAAACTGCTCTAAGAAATAATTGATCAGATACATTTTCTCTTTTTTCTCTTCTGTATTCTTTAAAAGATATTCCATCAAAAGAGCCTCGTTACATGTAGATGCTACTTCCGCAACAAAGATACGGTATCCCGCGTAAATGTATGGCTGATTCTTATCTGAATAATAAGAATGCATGGAATGTCCCATTTCATGGGCAAGCGTAAACACATTATTCAGATTATCCTGATAGTTCATCAATACAAATGGATGGCATCCGTAAGCTCCCCAGGAATAGGCTCCGCTTCTCTTTCCCTCATTCTCATATACATCAATCCAGCCACTTTCCATTCCATCAGAAAGAACTTTACCGTATTCCTTTCCTAATGGTGCAAGCCCTTTCTTTACGATTTCTTTTGCCTTAGAAAATGGTACTTTCATCTCAAATTCATCGACCATTGGTACATAGAGATCATACATATGCAGTTCTTCTGCCTTTAACGCTTTCTTTCTAAGAGAAACATAGCGATGCATTAAATCCATATGCTCATGTACTGTATCAATCAGGTTCGTGTATACAGAAGTTGGTATCTCCCCGCCTTCTAATGCCATTTCTAAAGAAGAATTATAATGTCTTTTTTTTGCGAAAAATGCAGTATTCTTCAAATTCGCTGCATAGAGCGCCGCTAAAGTATTTCTATATTGTCCATACTGTGAGTAAACTGACTCAAAGGCACTTTTACGAATATTCACATCTCTGCTTTCTAAAAGAAGCGTATATCTTCCATGACTTACTGGAATTTTTTCTCCTTCTTTTCCCTCAATAGATGGAAAACGGATATCTGCATTATTGAACATAGAAAAAATATTGGATACATCGGCAGACATATCGGACACATCAGCAAGAATCGCTTCCTCTTCTTTAGAAAGAACATGCTTCTGCTGGCGGAACAATTCGTAAAAATATCTTTTGTATAATTGCATATCCATGTTTTGTGTAAACCAGCTATCTATCGTCTTTTTCCCAATTGCAAGAAGTTCTGGTTCCTCAAATACTACAGCACTGTCTAACTGGATGGATAATGTCTGCGCCTTACCTGCAAGTCCCTGGTAAAAACTGTTTCCTGTGTCCTCGTGATAACGCTGATTTGCATAAACATAAATCGCCTCAAACTTTTTCATAAGCGCTTCTTTTTTACGCATATACTCCACAAATACTTCAGAACCTTCTTTTAAACGTCCCTCATATGCTGCAAGGCTTTGAATCTCACTCGTAAGACTTTCATAATCTTTCTCCCACGCTTCGTCAGAAGCATATAAATCCTGAATATGCCACTGGTAGGCCGGATCACATTCCTGTCTTTTCTTTACTGTTTTTTCTTTGTTCTCTTCCATGATCTCATTCTCCTATATCACTTTTCTTTACACTGCATCTATTATTTATATGTATTTTTATGTAATCCATACCGTTTATTTTTCTGTTATTTCGCTTTTACGCTGTCTTTTGAACTTGTCTTATCCCATTTTGCATGCAAAATAAGATTCTTTGTATTTCCCTTTGGAATTACTGTTACATTTTTTCCTGAGCTATCGTACCAGCCAACAAAAGTATAACCTTTTTTTCGCGGACTTCGCAATGTAACTGCTCTTTCCAGATAACCTCTCTCTATTCTTGGAAGAGTTAATTCCTACGTTCTTATAAGTAATCGTGTAGCCAGAAACTTTTACACAAAAAGCTCTTTTTCTTCCATTAATTCTGGTAGAAATATATGTCTTTCCGCTCCTCTTTGCTTTCATATATCCATTATTATCAATACTTACAATTGATGGATTTGCACTTGTCCAGCCTGCTGTCCTAAGCCCTCTGTCATGCATATGAATCGTTGCAAGCTGCTTTATTTGTCCTGCCTGCAGCTGTATGATCTTGCGACCACTCTTTGTAAGCTGACCAGATTGCTGTGCCCTTCCGAGAAAAATCTTTACATTTCCTCTCCTGACACCATGAAAGTCTGTCGTATAATAGGAAAGCCAGCCATTCTTATTCACAATGAATCTTCCAATATAAATAAGACTCCATAATGCTCCCTTTGTCTCCGCATTTTTATCCCGATTATCTACCTTTTTCAGTAAAACAGGATATTTATTTAAAAAGCTCATTCGATAGATTCCAGAATTCAATGACAGAATAATCCGATTGTTATACTGCCGAATCCACCCTATATAATTACCCGACCTTGGCGCATAAAATACAACCGCTTTATTTCCTCTCAAATTCGACTTTTTCAGATAATTATCCTGAGAAATCCAGTACCAGTATCCCTTATGATAGAATGTACATGTTTTATTCTCAAGCGCCTGCTTCATCTCTTTTGAATTCTTTATATAATCAGAAGATGCCAGTTTAATCTTCCGCATCTTCAGATTATTTGAATTGCCCTGTCCGTATAGATCCTGCTTCTTGTATCCAGGATGGGTCTTTAGAAAAGTATTCTTTCCCACAAGGAAACTATCATAAGTCACTACCATTCCCTCATGCTTGCCGACTCCCACACCATTGGTCAAATCAACAAAATACCAGATTCCATTAAGCTTTACTATATTCCAGGAATGGTTTTTTGAATAATTACTGATAACCGCGCATGGAATTCCAAGCGTATTCATCGCAAGAGCATAAGCATTAGCCAAACCGTCACACACACCCACATGACTTACCAACACATCATATCCTGTGTGTGCATCTTTTGACTCTTTATACGTCGTGTTCTCCGCAAAATAAATATACACTGCCATCGCTTTATCTGCCTGGCTCATAGAAGAATCTACGGTTGACAATGCCTCATCCAGCCCTCGTATAATCTTCTTATACCTTCTGCGAAACTTACTGCGGCTTATGAGCTTCGTACTGTTAAATGTTGTCGCTCCATCTCTCGTTTCTACTGCATAATACTGTGACCAGTTAGAATCAAGAAAATCTATTCCCTCAGCCATAAGAGCTGCTCTGTTTGAAATAGCTGCCGCTTCCATACACTTCTTACCAGATTTTCCCTGGCTCACCGTTCGGTAAACATCAAGATTTCCCGAAACCGTTCCCTCTATCATAAACTTTGACAGCACATTAATATATTCTTTTTGTGTATCTGAAAATGTCGCTGCATCTACATCTTTTGTGAAAAAAAGGCTTCCCGCCAAAATAAAACAAAGCAAAAATAGAATACTTCCTGCCCTTTTCAATTCTCTACTTAACCCTCTTCTCTCCTTCAATATTTCCCTCCATGAAAAACTCGGTACCTGAATTATCGAGATTCCTGCTTAATTTCTAAAAAATGTTATGTACTCCCAAAATCTTTTTATGTTTGATTTTATAAGAAATTTTTGTTAATTGCGCCCAAATTTTATTTATCCCTTAATTTTCTTTCTATAGTCCATGACAATCCCCAAAATACATTTTTCAAGAATGCCCACTGATACTGATTTGTTGCTCGCCACCTACAGATGTGGGAGTCATCTCACATCTGATATAACTATTAGAATATATTTTATACTCTGTCTTAATCTTATCATTATACAGAAAAAATAGCAATTATTGTCGAAACATGATAAACTATATCCATGTAATTTACTATTAAATACTGGAGCGTGCATATCCTTTTTGATTTCTCAAACACGCTCTGGACTGGAGGATTATTTTATGACAAAAACATCTGAATTCCATACCTTACTCCGCAACTATCGCGGCATTATGGGAAATATACGAATCAACAAAATCTGGATTTCTTTTGACTCCTGCTTCTTTAATTATTATGCAGATGATGATGAAATCCAGTTCAACCTTGCAGGACAGGAAGGTGTTATTACCATTCCTGCTGTCATTTCCTACGACAAAATCGATGAAGAAGATTTATTCGAAGACTCTGTAGCAGGGTATACTGCAACATTAGAATCTGGGGACACCGTGACTTTCTACTGTTTTAATGCAAAAAATAAAAGCTGATTTGTGGGATGAGAGAAACAAACAGATAGTATTCATCTGTTTGTTTTTCTCCTTTTATTATATTGTAATCCTCTGCAGTTCTTTAAGGACAGTCTGCACCCTCTCTTCGTCTACATCATAACTGACCACACATAATGCCTTATACAATAAGCTTATGTTTTCTTCTGTGCTGTTTATTGTATAAGATACCATTCCAGAAGCGATTTCATGACTTACATTCAAAAGCTGAAACTTTAAATCCCGTACAGTCTCACTTATACCAGACGCTTGCAGCTCATCCAGGTTATACTCGTCTGTATTGCCGCAAGGCGCAAAACAGGTGGCACAATCTGGGGCTACCGCAAGCTTTTCTTCACGGACACGTTGTAATAATTCTTCGCCATTCTCCTCTAAAGGAAATATTGACGCAAGACTCTTTATAATAATACCATCTGTATTCTCTGTTTTTAAGTGAACATTACATGCTTTCGCAAGTCCGATCAATGCTCCGATAAGTTTCTTTTCTTTTTTATTCATCTATAACATCCCCTTACCCGCTTCCTGCAAAATTATTATAAAAATATGCACGCCACATTATACCAGCCTGGCAAAATATGACGTGCATTATATATTTTATCTGTCTGTATTCTTTGTAAAATATCGTAAAAGCACTTTAGAGCGTGTTTGAAAAATATTTTAGTGAATTGCTGTTCCTTCTGGTACGCAGTCATCAACAAAGATAATCTTACATCCAAAATCATCTCCGCTGGCTGCAATAAGCATACCATTACTCTTCACTCCAGCAAACTTCGCTGGTTTTAAGTTAGCGATTACGATAATCTTTCTTCCGATAAGTTCTTCTGGTGTGTAGTCATCACGGATAGAGGATACAATAACTCTCTCATCTAATCCATCAAACAATGTGAGTTTTAAGAGTTTCTTAGCATTCTTTACAATCTCACAGTTGATAACTTTACAAACACGCATGTCTACTTTATCAAACTCATCAATTGTAATCTCTTCTTTGATTGGTGCGATTGCATTCTTACGAGCTTCCTCTTCCTCGGCAGCCTTTCTTCTTGCTTCTTCTTCAGCAGCTTTTCTCTCTGCCTCAGCCTTTGCTTCTGCTGCAAGAGTCTTCTCTTCCTCTGTCTGTGGAGTGGAGAAATCAAGAAGTCCAAGATATCTCTGTGGCTCTACAGCAAACAGGAATAAGTAAAGTCTTGGGCCTGCTGCCTTACCAATCATAAGGTTATATGCATTCTTGAAGAACTGTGCCTGTGCAGTCTTCTTATTCTCTTCCTGGAAGTCTGGGTCTGCTTCTCTTGGAATCGTGTAAATAAAGCTGTTAAGAGCATCTAAATCATACTCTCCCTTAGCAATAAAGTCATGAAGTAACTGAATCTCCTTCTTCTCTACCTCATTCAAAGTGTTATAGAAATCCCAGTTTCTATATCCAAGAAGAGTATTCATGTTCTCAGGGGAACACTTCTCTAACCAGTATTTTGCAAGTTCAAGACGCTCTGCAAACTCCTCTTTCTTATATGGAGTACCAATCTTCTCGAATACTGTCTCAAGCATATCTGCATTAAAGTCTACAACAGAACCAAAGTTTACAATCTGCTGCATTGGTACCGGATAAAGCTCACGCCCTTCAATCATACAGTTATGCATGATACCTTCGATGTAATCGTAGTTCTTACCCTTACCTGCCTGATATACCTTGAGCATCTTATCAAACTCAAAATACTGACGTAAAATCTCATCATCAAAACAGAAATCAAATGCCTTGTTTGGTTCTGACTTAGAATAAAGCCATAAAATCATTTCTGGCTGATAAATCTTAAGTAATGTATCTGGTGTAAGGTTAAGACCTGTAGAACCAGACATCTTACCTGTTGTTCCCTTAATACCTACAAACTCGTATCCCTTGAACATAGGAGCCTGTGCTCCGAAAATCTTCTTAGCAATAATCTTACTTGTATCGTAACTTCCTCCTGGGCTGGCATGATCCTTTCCGCCCGGCTCAAAGTCAACGCCTTCAATCATCCAACGCATAGGCCAGTCAATCTTCCATGCAAGCTTACAGTTAAAGTCCCTGCTGAAATCCCATGTTCCCTTATGTCCGCACTTACATGTGTACTCACAAGTTACTCCATCTTCAGAAGAAGATGTGATAGTAGTCTCATCCTTACCACATACCGGGCAGTAAATACTTACTGGATAATATGCTTCTCTCTCTTCTGGTGTTGCAACCTGCTGACGGAACTTATCAAGAATATCAAAAATCTCACGTCTCTTCTGTACAGCCTGAATAATATACTTCGCATACTTACCGCTACGGTAGTTCTCGCTCTGTCTGCGGAAGTCAACCTTTACTCCAAAACGTGAAAGAGATGCTTCGAACTCTTTCTCAAAATGTTCTGCATAAGAAGAACAGCATCCATATGGGTCCTTAACATCTACATATGGCTTACCAATCTCGTTCTCTAACTCTGGTGCTACTTCTTTAACATTAACAGGTACTTTTCTGAAACGGTCAAACTCATCCCATGAAAACAACAGACGAGCCTTCTTGCCCTGTTTAATTAAAGCCTTATATACAAAATAACTTGTTGCTATATCTCTAAAATTACCGATGTGAATGGATCCGGATGGGCTAATACCCGCTGCACAAACGTACTCTTCCTTGTCCGGAGATCTCTTAATAATATCCTTTGCAATCTTCTCAGACCAATGCATTCTTCTTCCTCCTACTTTCCCTGTGCCGTACTTACCGGCATTCAAACAGTGTATCTATCTTCATTTATCATGGGACTTAAAATTTTTCCTCAGCCCATAGTCAATAAAACATTATATCAAACCCTATACCTCTTTTCAAGGAAAATCTCATATATTCAATCTTTTTCGACTCTTTATCCTTATGTAAAGTCCCCGGTAGTTGAATTGCCAGGGATTCCCGCTTAATCTCTTAATCCAGTTTCTATTATTGTCCCCATCTCTGTTCATCTTAGAAAAATATTATATACGCAATCTTCCTCCAAATATAATTTAAATTCTAATAGCCTGGCAATTCATCTCCCACCTTAGAGGTCGGAGTCTTCTTGCTGTAAGAGGATAAATAACTTACTTTCTCAAAAGATTTTTCTACCATGAAGAAAAACAAGTTTCATCAGTCATTACCATTTCTTTTGCTGTGCCAATTCCTCATAAAACATACAGTAATCATCATAGCGGAGTTTGCTGATTTTACCTTCTTCTAAGGCTTTTTTTACTTCACATCCTGGTTCATGGATATGACAGCATCCATTAAAGCGGCAGGTATTTTCGTAAGGTTCAAATTCTGGGAAATAGTATTTCAGGTCTTCTTTTTCGATATTTTCGAGGAAGAGGGAGCTAAATCCTGGTGTGTCCATCAAGTAGGTATCCTCTCCAATATGAATTAATTCGGAATGTCTTGTTGTATGTTTTCCTCGCTTGATTTTTTCACTGACTGCACCTGTTTCCATCTGTTTTTCTTTACTAATACAGTTTAAAGTGGAAGATTTCCCGACACCAGACGGGCCTGCCATAATTGTTGTCTTGCCACGAAGGAGTTCTTCTATCTGTGTAATCCCTTCTCCTGTTGCTGCTGCCTGGAAAATCACCTGACATCCACTGTTTTCATAATCTTTTTCAAGCTGCTGCATTTGCTCTGTTGTTGCTAAGTCTGTCTTATTAAAGCAGATCACCACCGGAACATTCTGGGCTTCCATCGTAACCAGAAAGCGGTCCAGAAGGTTTAAATTCGGTTCCGGGTCAGCGACGGCAAACACGATCATTGCCTGATCGATGTTCGCCACTGCCGGACGGATCAGGGAGTTCTCCCTCGGAAGGATCTCCACGATGTTTCCGAGGCTCTGCTCCTCAGAAAGCACGTCGAACTCCACATTGTCGCCCACAAGGGGCTTGATCTTCCGGTTCCGGAATACGCCCTTTGCCTTACACTCGTATACTTTGGAAACGCCGTCATGTACGTAATAGAATCCGGCAATTCCCTTTATGATCTTTCCAGTCAACCGTCAACCTCCGTAAATGTCACATTATAGGATGTCAGTACCACGTTGTTCGTGAGGTCCACGATCTCCACCTCACCGGTCTGTACGCCGTCCGCGCCGCGGATCCTGTCTAACTTGATATTCAGGGTTGTGTCCGCGCTGTAAGACTTTGGCTCCGCAAGCTTCGTATAGGTCACTTTGCCGTTCACCGTCTGCTTTAAACGGATCAGGATCTGGATCTCGGAGGATGCTGCCCCCGGTCCATAGGAGACCTGAAGCGGATAGCTTGCATCCAGAGACGCGATAAACTGTTTTTTCGGAGCTTCCGGCCCAAGGCTCAGAGTGTAATCCACGGTATCCCCAGGTGCTACCTGAGTTCCTGCCTCAACGCCCTGACTGATGACGTGACCGGCCGAGATCGTGCTGTCGTACTCCTTTGAAACCTCTCCGGTCACAAGTCCTGCCGCGGAAAGAAGTGCTGCCGCCTCCGCGTCCGTCTTTCCATAAAGATTCGGTACAGGAACAAATTCCTCCTCCGGTCCCGTACTCACATATAAGGTTACGGTACTTCCGAGGGCCACTTTTTCCTCCGGTTCATAGCGGATGATCGTTCCGGAAGCCACCTCCTCGCTGGCTTCCTCCCGAACATCTGCTTTTAAATTCTTTCCCTCCAACAGGCGGACCGCCGTTTCCAGTGTCATTCCGGAAAGGCCAAGTTCTGAGAGATCAACCTTATCAGAACCCGCGCTGATGACAACGGTTACCTTGGAAAAACGCGGAATCACGGTATCGGGCTCTTCCTTCTGTGAGATGACTATGCCTTTTTCCACTTCATCCGAGTTTTTCTGCTCTACCTGCATGGTGAGATCGAGTCCCTGTAAAATCTTCTCGGCTTCCTCCTCGGAGTGGCCCACAAGCTTCGGCATATAGACTTCCTTCTGGCTGATAACAGTCTCCGATGCCGCAGTTGTCTTCGCTTCTTCCGTCATAGCTTCCTCAGAAACGGTTTTTGTCGGATCCTCCGGAGTGCTGCTTCTGAACAGACCACCAAG
>ENA-OPSY01001787-OPSY01001787.1-human-gut-metagenome-genome-assembly--contig:-NODE-1787-length-11554-cov-1.921298_pt1 | contig 11554 bp, 9 predicted proteins | sample MGYA00241464_ERZ501920 | MGnify/ENA primary metagenome ERZ501920 (study PRJEB25962, sample SAMEA2042396) | human gut metagenome | biome: human gut; feature: human-associated habitat; material: faeces...
TCTTTTACTTGTGCACCGGCAACGGTACTGTGTCCGCCGCCGCCGAGATACTCCATAATAAGCTGTACATTAATATCACCGAGCGAACGGGCGCTTATACCCACGCCGCCGTCCTGCGCATATACAACTATCGACGCACGAATATCACCTATATTAAGCATTTCATCAGCCGCCTGTGACGCTATCACTCTTATATTGGGATACTTTGTGTAACACTTTGCGACTGCAATCTGCGATACTATAATTTTCGATGTCTTTACAATATCGGCTCTGTGGTCATAGTCCTCTTTATTCACGTTAAACAGCTTTTTGACGTCTGCCGTATTCAGTCCCAAACGTCTTAAATATGAAGCCGCCTCAAATGTTCTGACACCTGTTTTTACTATAAAGTTCTTTGTATCCATCAAGATACCCGTATACAAACACTCCGCCTCAACGGTTGTAAGTGAACTTCCCAAATTCATATATTCCAATAATTCAGTAGCCATTTCACAAGTTGACGACGCATACGGTTCGTGATAAATAAGCGAACAAGGATTAATAAAATCAGTCGAACGTCTGTGGTGGTCGATAAGCACAACCTTACTTGCCTTTTCTATAAGTTTCGGGCATGGCAACATTGACGGTCTGTGCGTATCAAGCACAACTATCAATGTATCTGATGTAACGTTTTCGACTGCGTCGTCATTGCTTATAAACATACCTCTGTACTCACTCATTGCACGAAGGTCGTCATACATTTTTTTTATGGCCGGTGAATTGTTGTCATAGACAATATACGGCTTTTTGCCGAGCGTTCTGACTGCTCTCTGCAAGCCTACCGCCGCACCGAAGCAGTCATAGTCCGCACCGGAATGTCCCATAAATATTACTTTGTCGGAATTTTTAATAAAGTCTTTTAATGCAACAGCAATAGCTCTTGTTTTAACTCTTGTACTCTTTTCGTAATCACGAGCCTTACTGCCGTAAAATTTATACTGTGTATCGTCCTTTATGCTGACTTGGTCGCCTCCGCGTCCCAGTGCCATATCAAGTGCATTTCTTGCGTACATATCATTTTCCGACAGACTTCCGCCTACGCCGATACCGATACTAATACTTACCGGAAGTTTCATATCTTCACCGACTTTTCTCACCTTATACAATATATCAAACTTTTTACTGACATACTGTGCAAGATAGCGATGTTCAAAGAACATATAAAATCTGTCGCGGTCGGTTACTTTTAAAAGTGCATTCGATTCGTCTACCCATTCATTGATACATTTTCTTATTTGTGCCAAAATCTGTTGTTGCTCGTTGTCATTGACACGTTGCAATACATCATCATAATTATCAATATTGATAATTGCAACATCTGTTTTTTCGTTAACGTATTTTCTTTTTAATTCATATTCAACAGTTCTGTCAATAAGATAAATATATACGGATACCTTATCCTCATCTTCGGAAATACTTATATTTCTGTTTCTGATTGTATTTGCAATAAGCAAATATCGCTTATCGTCAATTCGTATACGTTTTTCATAGTGTGAGGCTGATTTTAAAATTTCTCCCCACTTTATATCGGATATTGAATTTTCGAGTTTTGTGTCAAAAAGGTCCTTATTAAAAAACAATTCCGAAAATTTGCCGTTGTACCAGCATATGGAACCGTCTATATGCACAACAACGATAGGTATAGGAAAAGAGTCCATAATATTTGCCGAAATCGAATTTGAGCTTTTTGCCATAATTTCAAGAAAATTATTAACACTCTCATTTCTTTTATTTCTTATAAAAATAACCGCACAAAATGCTATTATCCCCGCAATTATCTCTAATATTGCTATAAACTTGCCTTTAATCGCATAACTGAGTACACCGCTTATGATCAAAAGCAGTGCTGATGCAAATGCTATCTTAATGCAAGTTTTAACAACTTGTCCGTAATGTTTTCTCATAAGTCCCTCCAAAGTGCATTGATGCACTGTAAGCCTTAGCGGCTCTTTAAATATTTCTTTAGTTCCGACATATCCGAAAACTCTATCTCAAGTTCGTGTCCGTTTTCTTCACCTATGCCGAGAAGTTCGGAAATTTTTTTATCTATGCTTGCATAACCGATTCCCAACCGTCTTGCAAGTATGTAATCCATAGCAATAACCGTTGCTATTTCATTTGTAACACTCTCATAATCGCCTATTTCGTCATAGTCCGCAAGAGTTCTGTAAAGATGTGCTATCTCCGATAAAATCTCACCTTTTATCATATCAATAGCTTTTAGATTTGTTGAAATGTTCATAATGATGCCTCCAATGATGTAATTAATTTTGTGTAGTCCTATCTAATACTATATTCTACCACAAACTTCATATCAAGTCAACATCATTAAAGAACTTTGCCATAAAGCAACAAAAACACTCTTTATGAGTGTTTTTGTTAGCATATTATATATTTTCCGCAATAAGTTTAGCCATTTCCTTACAGCCAACCTTTTTCATACCGTCTGACATAATATCGGTTGTTCTGTAATTTTGGTCAAGTACCTTATCTACTGCGTCATTTATTGCCTTTGCTTCTTCTACAAGACCGAATGACATTTCAAGCATCATAGCGGCTGAAACAATGGTTGCAATAGGGTTTGCAATATCCATACCTGCAATATCAGGAGCACTGCCGTGAATCGGTTCGTACATACCGCATTTTGTTGCGCCAAGTGACGCTGACGGCAACATACCGATTGAACCTGCAATAGCACTTGAAAGGTCTGAAAGAATATCTCCGAATATATTTGATGTAACGATTACGTCAAATTGTGCCGGATTAATTGCAAGCTGCATAGCTGCATTATCAACATACATATGAGTAAGCTCAACTTCGGGATAGTCTGCCGAAAGCTCAATCATAGTCTTTCTCCAAAGTCTTGAAGATTCAAGTACGTTGGCCTTATCAACAGATACAACTCTCTTATCTCTAAGCATAGCTGTTTCAAATGCAATCTTACCTATTCTCTTGATTTCTTCAACTGAATACTTTTCTGTATCCGACGCCCATGATCCGTCCTCGGCTTTCTTTCTTTCACCGAAGTAAATACCGCCTGTAAGTTCGCGGACAACCATTACGTTAAGTCCTTTTTCAAGCTTTTCGTCTTTAAGCGGTGACGCGTCCTTTAGCTGTGGCTTTAGGATTGACGGACGAAGATTTGAATATAATTCAAGAGCCTTTCTTATACCCAAAAGTCCTTTTTCAGGTCTGTTTTCAGACGGTTGTGAATCCCACTTCGGACCGCCGACTGCACCTAAAAGCACACTGTCTGATTTTTTACAAATATCAACTGTTTCCTGCGGAAGCGGTACGCCGTACTTATCTATGGCACAACCGCCCATATATACTTCCTGATAATTAAATTTGTGTCCGTACTTTTTGCTTACCGCGTCAAGAACCGTAACAGCACCCGATACGATTTCAGGACCAATTCCGTCACCCGGTATAAGTGCAATATTAAATTCAGCCATTTTATTACATTCCTTTCTTTATGTACTCAACCAAACCGCCTGCATTGATAATGCCCTGCATAAATTCAGGAAATGCAACTGCTTGATAAGTCTTATTCTTTGTCTTGTTTGTGATAACGCCTGTATCGAAATCAACTTCTACTTCATTGCCCTCATCTATATCCTCTGACGCCTCGGCACATTCAAGAATAGGAATATTCAGCTTTTCCGCAAATTTTCTGACTCTTGTTACGCTGCCCAGGTCGGGAGAAACCGGAAGTCCGATATTAATAGCGTTACGATAGAAAATTCTTGCAAAATCCTTTGCGATTACGCATGAAATACCGCTTGCTTTTATAGCGATAGGTGCGTGTTCTCTTGATGAACCGCAGCCGAAGTTTGCACCGCCGACCATAATGTCGCCGTCTTTAACTTTATTTACAAATTCTTTATCTATATCTTCCATACAGTGTGACGCAAGTTCCTTATGGTCTGTTGTGTTAAGGTATCTTGCCGGAATTATTACGTCTGTATCAATGTTATCTCCGTATTTAATAACTTTTCCGTTTGCTTTCATATTAATCCTCCGTTCCAAACTCAACTCAAAATCAATTTTAAGTTGTGAAGTTTATTTTTTACATTACTTCTTCAGGTGCTGTTATCTTACCCGTTACAGCACTTGCGGCCGCAACTTCAGGACTTGCAAGATAAACTTCACTGTCAACGTGTCCCATACGTCCGATAAAGTTTCTGTTTGTTGTAGAAACACATCTTTCGCCTTCTGCCAAAATACCCATATGACCGCCAAGACACGGTCCGCAAGTAGGTGCCGAAATTACACAGCCTGCCTCAACAAGTGTCGATAATGTACCGTCTTTTAATGCTTCAAGGTAAATTGCCTGTGTTGCAGGGAATACGATAACTCTTATACCCTTTTTAACGTGCTTACCCTTTAGAATTTCAGCCGCATGACGTAAATCCGAAATACGTCCGTTTGTACATGAACCTATTACAACCTGGTCAATTTCAACATCGCCCCAGTTTTCCGGTGTTCTTGCATTTTCAGGCAAGTGAGGGAATGCAACCGTATGAGGAACTGTTGCAAGGTCGATGTCTATTGTCTGTACATATTCAGCGTCATCATCAGCTTTAAATACTGTATATTCTTTGTCCGAATGGTCTTTCATATATTCAACAGTCAAATCGTCAACTTCAAATATACCGTTTTTAGCACCTGCTTCAATAGCCATATTTGCGATTGAGAAACGGTCGTCCATAGTAAGAGTGTGCATACCTTCACCTGTAAATTCCATTGACTTGTAAAGTGCACCGTCAACGCCAATCATACCGATTATATGTAAAATAAGGTCCTTACCGCTTGTGTATTTGTTAAGCTTACCTGTCAGGTTAATTTTAATAGCCTCAGGAACTTTAAACCAAGCCTTACCTGTTGCCATACCGGCTGCCATATCTGTTGAGCCGACACCTGTTGAAAATGCACCCAATGCACCGTATGTACAAGTATGTGAGTCTGCTCCGATAACAACGTCACCTGCAACTACCAAGCCTTTTTCAGGAAGAAGTGCGTGCTCGATACCGACTTCGCCGACTTCAAAATAGTTTACAATATCCTGTTCCTTTGCGAAAGTTCTGACCTTTAGTGCCTGCTGAGCAGACTTAATATCCTTATTCGGTGTAAAATGGTCAGGAACAAGAGCAACCTTTGCTTTATCAAATACTCCGTCAAGTCCTATCTTATCAAATTCTCCTATTGCAACAGGAGTTGTTATGTCGTTGCCAAGAACTAAGTTTAAATTCGCCATAATAAGTTCTCCGGCTTTAACACTTTCCTTTCCTGCGGCATTCGCAAGAATTTTTTGCGTCATAGTCATTCCCATAACAAAAACCTTCCTTTCCGAAATGTTTATTTTACTTTTATTACTATTGAATTATAGCACAACAAGTGATATAATTCAAATATATATAATTTATATTATACATAAAAATAACTTATACGAGGTGTCAAATGTATAACTACGATAATCTTTCCAAATACAAGGTATTTCTTTGTGTTGCCGAGTGCGGCAGTATCTCTCAATCTGCCGAGCAACTTTATATTTCTCAGCCGGCTGTCAGTATGACAATAAAAAAGCTTGAAGAAAGTCTTGGAACAACTTTGTTTTTACGAAAACCGAGAGGTGTTGTTCTGACCGAAAACGGCAGACTTCTTTATGACGGAGTAAAGCAAGCGTTAAATATGCTCTCCGATACCGAAAGCAATTTAAAGCACCTTGAAAACAACGGCAGACTTCGCATTGCCGCAAGTAATGTGCTTTGCAAATATCTGCTTATGCCCTATCTTCAAAAATTCACCGAAAAATATCCTTTCACCGATGTTTCCATAACTTGTACATCATCTGCAAATGCCCATAAAATGCTTGAAGAATGTAAAATCGACGTTGCGCTTATGGCAAAGCCCGACAACATCAGCGGTCTTGAATATTATCCGCTCGGTGAAATACAGGACACATTCGTCTGTACTCCGTCATACTTGAAACGTCTTAACTGCAACGGTTTTGAAATTTTTGAACGTGGCAATATTATGCTTTTAAACAAAGACAATGTTTCCCGTATGCATATAAACAACTACTATGCCGAAAACAATATCAATCCTACGCATATCCTTGAAGTAAACGATATGGATATGCTTATTGAATTTGCAAAAATCGGTATAGGTGTTTCATGCGTTGTAAAGCAGTTTGTAAAAAACGAATTATCTAACGGCTCACTTATCGAAATAAATTTGCCTTATGCAATACCGCCACGTGAAACAGGCTTTTTATATAATCAAAATATTCAGCCGTTTAATGATAATATTTTAAGGCTTATCAACATTAATTGATTATAGACAAAACCTTTACGGTTTTGTCTGCTTTATTTTTTGGAGCTGTCGACATTTTGTCGACAGACTCTCTATTAATTAATCTTTTTCACCTTTGCAAATGCCGCCATAAGACGTTTAAATCCGATACTTTCAAATTGAATTTCAAGAATACAGTCATTTCCGCAAGGAGTAGCTTTCAGAATTTCTCCGCGGCCGAATGTTCTGTGTTCAACGGTATCACCGGCTTTGAATTTAGAATAGTCTGTTGAACCGCTTGATTTTACACTGCTGCCAAACCCTTTTGTCATATAAACTTCCTTTTTTGGTGCAGCCGCATTACGCACCCCTAAGTCTTGCATTACCTTTGCAACTTTCGGTTGCAGCGTTGTCTTGTCCTCAAGATATTCAACAGGTATTTCCTTGAAAAATCTTGACGCAGTTGTCGGCATTGTTTTACCGTGAATAGTTCTGCTTATCGTTTTGGTGATATAAAGCTGTTCTTTCGCTCTCGTTATCGCAACATAGCAAAGACGTCTTTCTTCTTCTATATCATCGTCCGATTCCATTGAACGCATTCCCGGGAACAATCCTTCTTCAAGACCGCTCAAGAATACAATCGGAAATTCAAGACCTTTTGCACTGTGAATAGTCATAAGTACCGCACTGTCCTCATTTTCGTCATATCCGTCTATATCCGAAACAAGACTTATATTTTCCAAAAATTCACCCAGTGTATTCCCCGTTTCTTCATTCTTCTCAAACTCGGTAATAACAGAAATAAATTCGCCCAAGTTTTCTATTCTTGTCTTACTTTCCGTTGTATCTTCCATTACAAGTGCCGGCATATATCCTGTATCATTCAATATTCTTCCCGTAAGTTCTTCAATCGTAACGGTATCTTTAAGTTTGATAAGTGATTGTATTATTTCCGAAAAACTAAGTAATTTTTTTATAGCCGTTTTAAATTCATGGTAATCGTCCGCGTGAGAAATAACATCATAAAGACTTGTTTCCTTTTCACGTGCAATATTTCTCGCTTTTTCCAGCGTTGCGTTACCGATTTTTCTTTTTGGCTCATTGATAATTCTTGCCAGACTTACATCATCATTCGGATTGTATACAACTCTCAAATATGCGATTATATCCTTAATTTCCTTACGGTCATAGAATCGAAGTCCCGAAAGGACTTTGTACGGAACAGACTCACGCATAAGCATTTCTTCTATTACACGCGACTGTGCATTTGTTCTGTACAGTATCGCACAATCCGAAAATGAACCTTGTTCATCGAAATGCTTCTTTATCTGACGTGCAATATATCTTGCCTCGTCATATTCATTTGTACCTGTGTATACATAAACTCTGTTTCCGTCGCCGTTTGACGTCCACAATGATTTACCCATTCTACCCTTATTGTTAGATATAACGCTGTTTGCGGCGTCAAGGATATTTTGCGTTGAACGGTAATTTTGGTCAAGCGTTATCTTTTGTACATCAGAGTAATCATCTTCAAAATTAAGAATATTTCCGATATTGGCACCTCTGAATTTATAAATACTTTGGTCGTCATCACCGACAACGCAAAGATTTCTGTTTGCCTGTGCAAGAAGATTAATAAGAAGATACTGCGAATTGTTCGTATCCTGATACTCATCAACAAGTATGTACCGGAACTTATCTTGATATTTTGACAATACATCGGGATTTTCACTTAAAATCTTAACTGTATTCAAAATAATATCGTCAAAATCGACTGCATTGTTTTTTCTGAGTTTTGTTTGGTATCTATAATATATTTTCGCAATTATGCTCATACGGTAATCGCTTTTGTAAACATTTTCAAAAGTTGCCGCATCCATCAAGTCATTTTTTGCGTTACTTATTATAGACAACACGTTTCTGACAGGAAAACTTTTTTCGTCAATGTCAAGTTCTCTTAGACATTCTTTCATAACTGTCTTTGTATCTGCTGTATCGTAAATTACAAAATCACGTCTGTAACCAAGCAAATCAATGCAACTACGCAAAATTCTGACGCAAACCGAGTGAAATGTACCAATCCACATATCTTTTGCGGTATCACCCAAAAGTCTTTCAATACGGTCTTTCATTTCTCTTGCGGCTTTGTTTGTAAAAGTTATCGCTAAAATATTCCAAGGACGTATATGTTTTTCGGAAATCATATATGCAATTCTGTTTACAAGCACCGTTGTTTTTCCGCTTCCCGCACCTGCAAGCACAAGAACAGGACCTTCCGTTGCCAATACAGCCTCTTTTTGCCTTTCGTTAAGTTTATCTAACATATTATTCATCAAATGTTCTCCTAAAATCGTTTTCATTTTATTATATCATAACAACGAAGGCGGCTGAATGGCGCCGAAGTATTATGATACAATGTTCTCCGAAACATAAAAATCTTTGATTTTTGTATGTTTCGTGAGGTTATTATACCACATATTCAGAAAAAACACAAACTTTTAAAACCATTTCTTCAATAAGTTTTTCAGTATAAACGTGTCGAATTTCGGCAAATTTAAGTGTAGAAAGGCGGTGAATAATTTGAAAAAAGTTTCCTGTAAAATAGTAGTTTTTCTTCTTTTAAATTTGTGTATTTTCACAAGCGTTTATGCCGATGAAATCAAAGTCGTTCCTATCGGTAAAGCGGTAGGCGTAAAGATATATACCGACGGTTTGCTCGTTGTTGGGACATCGGAAGTAAACGGTGAAAATGTTTCAAAAAAATACGGTATAAAGATAAATGACAGAATAGAAAAAATAAATAATCAACTCATCAACAGTACAGAAGAATTTTCAAAGACCGTAAATGAAAATCCAAGCGGTGTGGCACTTTCAATAAAGCGGGATAATCAAGATATTTTGATTAATGCCGTTCCCGTTTTATCGGAAGACAATATATACCGTTTAGGTCTTTGGGTGCGTGACAGTACCGCCGGAATCGGTACTGTGACTTATTACAATCCCCAAAACAACAGCTTTGCCGCACTCGGTCACGGAATAAACGATATTGATACAGGTAATATTTTATCCGTTAAATCAGGAAATATTCTTAATTGCGATATTTTATCTGTATCAAAAAGTTCAAAAGGTCATCCCGGAGAAATTAACGGTGCGTTTGACGGTAATACAATAGGTAATATCAGTATAAATTCACAAATAGGTATTTACGGAAATATGTCTTGCGATGAATTTTCCTCTGATAATACCATACCCGTTGCCGCAAAGGAACAGATATGCGAAAGTGACGCGTATATACTTTCAGACGTTATAGGGCAAAAAACGGAAAAATACTCGATAAAAATAAACAAAATCACAAACGATTCCGACAAAGGATTGATTATTGAAATTACCGACCCTCGTTTAATCGACTGCACAGGCGGAATTGTTCAAGGTATGAGCGGCTCGCCGATTATACAAAACGGTATGCTTATAGGTGCGGTAACTCATGTATTTGTAAACAATCCCACAAAAGGATATGGGACTCTTGCTGAAAATATGATTGACATGACTAACACCATAGATTAAAAAAATCAAAAATCACATCAAAATTGATGTGATTTTTGAGCTGTATTAAATTTCAATAAGTTCTTTCGGTGATGATGTCAGATTTACCGCTTTACCGTTTTGTACAACGATTAAATCTTCAATTCTTACACCGCCGAAACCGTCTATATAAATTCCCGGTTCAACCGTAATTACGTTACCGTTTTGCACAACAGCATTGCTTTTCGGTGAAAATGACGGATTTTCGTGAATTTCAATACCGACACTGTGTCCAAGACTGTGACCGAAGTTTTCACCGTAACCTGCTGCGGTTATAATCTTTCGTGCCACTCCGTCAACTTCACTGCACTTCATACCTGCTTTAATTACGTCTATTGCAGTGGTTTGCGCTTTTAAAACTGTATTGTAAATTTCTTTTTGTTTATCATTCGCTTTGCCGACAACTACTGTTCTTGTCATATCCGAACAGTAACCCTCGAAAACACAGCCGAAATCCAAAGTAAGAAAATCTCCGTTTTCGATTTTTTTATCGGTAGCTATGCCATGCGGCATTGCCGAACGAATACCCGATGCGGAAATAGTGTCAAACGACAATGCAGTCGCACCTTGTTTTTTCATAAAGAACTCCAAATCAAGTGCTATTTCTCTTTCGGTTACTCCCTCTTTAATTCTGCCTAAAACATATTCAAATGCCATATCGCCAATTTTTTCAGCCTCTGCGATTTTTTTTATTTCGCATTTGTCTTTTATTTCTCGCGGTTTGTTTATAAGATTTTGCATTTCAACAAAATCTTGTCCGTCTTTTAGTTTTGCTCTTATTCGCTTATTTTCTCCGACGCTCATATATGATTCTTCAAAACCTATATATTTTTCGTCTATTCTTGAAAATATTTTTTCAAAACCTTTTGCAATATCAATCACTTCAAAGCCTTTTGCTTGCTCACGCGCCTGTATTGTGTATCGCGAATCTGTGATAATATACTTGCCGCTGTGCGAAATAAGCAAATATGCATCATCTGACGTGAAACCGCTGTAATAAAATATATTCGGATAGCTTGATATAAAAACCGCCTCGTTATCGTGCATTTTTTCGCACAGTTTATCTATTCTGCTCTGCATACCAATGCCTCCAATGCAAGTTCATACCCCTTAAATCCCAAACCGCAAATCTGTCCTATACATTCAGGTACGATAACAGATGTATGTCTGAACTCTTCACGTTTATGGATATTTGAAATATGTACTTCGATTACATTCATTTTAACCGAACCGAACGCATCTCTGATAGCATACGAATAATGAGTAAATGCCCCCGGATTTATTATAATGCCGTTGTAATTCCCCATTGCACTGTGTATTTTTTCAACGATTTCGCCCTCAAAATTGCTTTGAAAAAAATCAACCTCAACATCAAGTTCATCTGCTTTTTTTCTGATGTTTTTTTCCAAATCGTCAAGAGTGCTGTTTCCGTATATTCCCGGTTCTCTGATACCAAGCATATTTAAGTTTACGCCGTTTATAACAAGATACTTCTTCAATATATCCCAATCCTCTCGTATTATAATGTTTCTATTTCTTTCATAAGTTCATCGACAAGGCTGTCTTGAGGTACTTTCTTTATAATTTCGCCTTTTTTGAAAATAAGTCCCTCACTTTTTCCGCCTGCAATTCCTAT